>Ga0163147_10004984_pt1 | contig 16505 bp, 16 predicted proteins | sample OliLakLV19MP6G1_FD_148597 | JGI IMG/M metagenome (GOLD analysis project Ga0163147, IMG submission 148597) | Freshwater microbial mat bacterial communities from Lake Vanda, McMurdo Dry Valleys, Antarctica- Oligotrophic Lake LV.19.MP6.G1 | ecosystem: Environmental > Aquatic > Freshwater > Lake >...
GAATTATACAAAGTGCTAAAAACAAAATCTTCGAAGTAGCTTCAAAAGCTTTCAAAAACGGCGCTCAGGTTTTAAGTAATCCAGGAGGTTTTGCGGCTTCCCAGGTTTTTAATTCCCCCAAGGTCCACGAAGGCCTCCGAATGGGCAGGCAGTTTGCGGAACAGGTGCAGGGCCCGGCTTTGAATAAGATAGAAACGTTTTTAGATAAAATCCCCGCTCCGGTGTTCCAAACCAGTATCCCGGGGTTCAGTGGACAGTTAGCCAAAGACACCTTTAAACTCGCACTGCCTACAATCTTGGATCAACCCGCAAGTTTCCTGCGTGGGGCAGAATACCTGGTAAATCCAAAGCGACGCGCCGAAGTCTCTCAGATGGGTCTTATGGGTAAGGTCGGAGCTATAGGAGATGTTTCTAATTTAGTTCCTATGGGCGGTCTGGTTAAAACGGGCTCGAGAATACCAAGTGCTCTGGTTAAAACGGGCTCGAGAATACCAAGTGCTCTAGAGGCTGCACAAGCTTCCCTAGGTCAAGTGGGAAAGATTAAGTTAGGCCCATCGGGTTTGCAGAAACTTCAACCACTCGCAGAGGAAACCGCAGGCGGTATATTTTCATTTTCTAAAAAGCTGGGAGCACAAGAGTACGATGTTTTCAACCAAGCTTTTCAAAAAGCACAAAATGCGTTAGACATTCACCCTGAGGTGAGGGAAATCCTGCCTAAAGACCTAACCGGACACCAGGCGTTCGCAAAGATTAACGGCGCGATTTCAATCGGTGAGGAACCGAAAAATTTAATTGAAGATATTGCTGAGGGCCTAAAAAAATATGGTTACAGGGGGATTGACGAAGCTCGTGAAATCCCGAAGATTGCGACGAAAGAAGAAGCCTTAGAAAAAATGACCCATCTCATTAATTATCCAAACGAGCTTCTTAAAAGAGGATATACAAAAGGCCAGATTAATTACATTGGCAGTGGGGAGGCGCGGAACTTAATTGCTGACGGTGTCGAACCGTTCCAGTGGGCAGACCGAAAACTTATGCCATGGGCGGGGAAACCTGCATTCCCCCCCGGGAAAGCGAAGATAAAATCTGCGATGCCTAAAGCCGTTGAACCTGCCATTCACACCTCACTGGATGGCGCAAAAGAGGCGTTTGAAGGCTGGGTAAATGCCCGACGGGCTTCCCCAATCCAGGGCTTAATTTCCAAACGAGCATTCTCAGATTTAGACGAAAAAGGTCTGGAGGGTATTTTTGAATTTCAAGCCGGAAATAAAACCGGGCGATTTGAGGAGTTAAAGAATTTCTTTGATCAAAAACACTCTCAGTTGATTAAATCGGGACTCAACCTAAATTACAAGCAGGACTACCTACCACAGCTCTGGGCGAACACACCTAAAGAGATTGATGAGGTATTCGGAAAAAGTTTAACTCAAAAACCAAGCTTTGCCCTAGATTCAATTTTTGCAGACTACGAAGAAGGTCTTTCGGCAGGTCTTAAGCCGAAGTTCCAAACCGTAGGAGAACTTGCCGGATGGTACGACCAAACGGCCACCAAAACTTTAGCTGATCGAGATTTCTTCAGCTTCTTGAAGAAGAAAGGTTTCATTGTCTCAGATGACGTCGCCCCTCGAAACTTCGTCACCTTGAACCCAGATAAGTTTCCGAAGGAAGCAGTCAGGGTTGGCGACGCCACTTATCGTAGCAATTTCAAAGCCGAGCCAGAACTTGCCAAACTTATCAACAATTACCTTTCGGATCCATCCGGGCCTCTACAGGTTTTTGCTTCTCTGGCAACCCGAGTTAAGAATATAGGGCTAAGCGGAGGAATCCCAGGGACGGCGCTTAATTACCACGGTGTGGTTAACATTTTTAGAAGGGATTTACTATCGAGCGACAACCCAATTAAAACCTTTTTACGGGATGCGATTTGGATGGTTCACCCAAATAGCGCCAACGCTTATGTACAGAAAAACTTAGACGAAGCAAATTTCTTCACAAAGCACGGACTCACTATCTCAAGCGAGGACTGGACAACTTTTCGCAAAGACGTCCCCACCTCTAGGTTTGGCAAGTTGGAAGCCAAATGGGAACAGTGGTTCGGTGACCCGCTGTTTAAAAAAGTCTTGCCTGCTATTAAAATTGAGTTTACAAAATCTCAGTTTAAGTATTTATCTAAAACAATGCCCAAACAGGATGCAGCGAAAAAAGCTTCAGAGCTCGCCAACACAGTTTTCGGTGGCATAAATCTGGATCAGTTGGGCCGGTCAAAAGACACTCAGAACTTTTTAAGAAGCGTCATACTGGCCCCTGACTGGGCCGAGACCACTTTGAGAATTGGCAGAGGATTATATTCAGGTTTTAGGCACCCATTCACCCCTGAATACAAAACTTATCGAACGATTGCGAGGAACTTAGTAGTGTTTTACGGCTTGGAGAATTTGCTCAATAAAGCTCTGTCGGGTCACTGGATGTTTGAGAATGAAGGGGCAGTTAATAAGGTGCGAATTGACACCGGGACTTATGATTCTGATGGCAAGAAACGATATTTAACACCCTGGGGAACTTCGCAAGACTTTGTCAGAATCCCATATGAGATTGTGAGTAAAATGGCAGAAGGAAAAATCGGGCAGGCGATTGCAGATCCATTGGTAAATAGGTTCAGTATGCCTTTATCGATGGCAAGCCACCTACTCACAAATCAGGATTATTTGCATCGGCCAATTTACGGAAATGACAAATATGGCAACCAAATACCTGCCGCACAGCAAGCCGGAAGCGTCTTCAATCAGGTCGCCCAGGGTTTTGGAAGCCCTGTCCAGATGCGGGCTCTAATTGATTACATGACCGGAAAATCTTCAGGCGAGGAGGCGATTGCCCAGGCACTAGAGGTCCCTGTCCGGTACACAGGCGCAGCGTATTCTAACTCTCAAAAGACTATCCAAGGAATTGGCAAGGCGGAGGGCTTGACGGGGGAGGCTCTTTATAATTTGAATGAAACGACCCGAGGAGTCTCCTTCTCTGAAAAGCAGACTGAGCTTTTAAGACAGGGAGGCACTAAGTTACTTGACCCACTGCTAGCCCTAAAGGATGCCCGGTCCAAAGAGTACAAAATCCGAGAAATTACTGAGCAGATGTCTACGGGCGAACTTGAGCCCGAAGAAGGCGAAAAACAGATTCAGGAAATAATGAGCACTCCGAGTAAGTTTAAAGTTAAGCAGGCCGGGGAAAATGTTGAGTCCACGCACGCCTCAGGCTTCCCAAATGCATCAATTGTCAGCGGGGACGAAGTTGGAGGCTCCGACATGCAGACTGAAACTGGCGAAATACTGGCGAAAATGCGGGTCAAAAGTTCCGGGAAACCTGAAACCCATAATGGAAAATACTACTATATGGAAGGTGGGGATCTTAAAACCATTCAGACGGATCGAAAGATCAAAGCTCCAAACTACAGCGGGAGCCCGGGGTTGGACAAGGAGTTAAAGTCGACTTACGACAGCTCCATTTCGTCAAAAATTACCGACATCGGTGATCTATTTTCCCAAGGTCAAATCAGCCGTGAGTCGGCAGCCTCTCGAATCTCAGCCCTGAAGGCCCTGAAGTCGGATCAAAACCTGGAAGCTCCAAACTACACCGGGGACGCGTCGCTCGACAAAGAACTTCAATCGGATTACCATGGTCAAATTACCTCAAAAATAAACGCCATAGTCGACCAGTTCAGTGAGGGCTTGCTCAGCAGCGAGGCTGCGGATACTCAAATCGCTGCCTTGAAGGCGATTAAGGCTTTGGATAAAGCCAGAGGCAAAAAACAAAAAACAGTGAGGGCGCCAGTTCTCCAAAAGGCGCCGACCATTAAATCTAAAAAGTTAAAACTTCGAAAATTCAAACTTCCCAAAACCGAGTTGGAGGCGTTTAAAAGGAAAAAATGATAGATCGAAAATGCAACTATTGCGATAAATTACTCAGCAAAAGAGACCTAGAGTATCCATCAGCCTGGGCGAAACGCAAAAACTGCGGCAGGCGCTGTGCCGATTTAGGGAGCGTTTCAGAGACTGCCAGGCTTCGCGGGGTGAAACTGGCGATGTTGTACAAAACAGGCCTATATACTTTAAGCGAAGTCGGGGAGATGTCTGGGGGAATTAGTGGCGAAAGAGTCCGACAGATTCTTCAAAAGACACAGGATTTGATCCCAGATTACCGCCTAATTGTGGTGAAAAACAGGCAACTATCAATGAACAGACTTTTAAAAACACAAGGTAGGCGGGAAATTATTCCCATACAGTTTTAGCCCATAAGAATCTTGATCTAGTGCGATCTCTTTTGTGTCTGTTGCAAACCTCGCCCCCTTGTGAATTAAAGTCTTCATACAAGGCTGGAAAGCCATAAATATTAAAAGACAGACGGAAATGGATACCCAAAAAAACACTCAAACACCAACAAGATTTATCAATCAGAAATGCGGGCTTTGCTCTGGTTTTGGAACCCTAAAGTACGGAGCCATTCCTTGCCCGGCGTGCAGGACAAGAGGCATCGTCGTCGTTGATCAGCTGACTGGCGTGCTCGTGGATCAGGAGGAAAACAAACAGTGAAAACTAAACATCGCGCAGTCCCAACTTTGCAAACCCTCGTGCCTCTAATTCGCCAAATCCGACTCGATGTCGCAGAACTTAACCAGCTCTTACAGAAACCCCCAAAAAGGAGCGCTGTAATATGACACTAGATTCACGTCCAGAGGCTTCCCCTCTTTTAAAAGCAGCGATTTTTTATCACTCATTAGGCTGGAGTATCATTCCGATCAAGGCAAACAGCAAACTTCCGGCCATCGGCTCGTGGTCTGAATTTCAAAAACGCCGGGCGACACTTGCTGAGCTGGAGCAATGGTTCGGTCGGGGGAACTTTAACCTTGCCCTGGTTTGTGGCGAGATTTCAAAAGTCGCGGTGGTTGATGATGACTGTTACAAAACCCAAGGAAACCAAATCAAGCTCGTTTCCAATCTCACACAAAACTCTCCTTCAGGAGGCAAGCACTATTTTTTCCAGTGCCCAGAGGGGCTAAGACCCTCCGTGAATTCGGAATTAGCGGTGGATGTTCGTGCCAACGGAAGCTATGTGCTCCTATCACCTTCAACTATTAATGGAACGCCCTACACTTGGACTACCAAAAAGGCCGCTGATTTTAAAAACCTAACCGTTTTGCCATTGGCCTACCTTGAGAAAATAAGACCTCAAAATCCAGGTGGTGGGGCGGTGCACGAAGCCGTTGATTTCAGCACGATTTATGGCACGAAAAACGGCTCAAGAGACGTCAATTTGTATCGCGCTGCGTGCAGTTTGTTGGCTCGCGACATTCCGTCAGAGCTCGTCTACAAATTTTTACTATTTCTGAACAGTTCATTCAGCCCCGCGCTGCCTGAAACAGAAGTCCAAAAAAAGTTTCAGTCAGCAGTTAGGTTCATTTTAAAAGATTGGGATAAAACAGATGGATAATTTTAACTCGATTGATCAAAAAAGAAAAATTAAAAAAGTTGTTTCAGCCACACACCTGACAGACTTGGGCAACGCTGAAAGAATTGTCGAGCTGTTCGCAGACAACATCCGCTTTGACCACTTAAGAAAAAGGTGGTTGGTTTGGGAAGGCCACCGCTGGCAGCCCGACGCTGATGGCGCAGTGAGCCGTTTTGCCGCCGAGGCAGCCCGAACCCGGTTTACCGAAGCAGCGGACGAGCCTGATTTGGCCACTCGAAGTGCAATCGCGAAGTGGGCCATCGCCTCTGAAGCCAAAAATCGGTTGGACGCTGCAACCGGAATTCTGAAAAGTTTGAAGCCTGTGGCTGATTCAGGAAAAGATTGGGACAGCGACCCGATGCTGTTCTCCTGCCTGAATGGCGTCGTTGACCTAAAAACGGGCAAATTACGCCCCGGAAGACCCGAAGACCGGATAACCATGCGCTCAGAGGTTGCACACGATTCTGAGGCCACCTGTCCCCGATGGCTGCAGTTCCTAGATGAAATTTTTGAATCCAATCAGGAGATGATCTCATACGTCCACAAGGCACTGGGCTACTCGATGACCGGGTCAACCGAGGAACAGGTGGTTTTTATTGGCCACGGTACGGGCTCAAATGGAAAAAGCGTTTTCTTCTCAACCATTCGGGACTTGCTGAGTGATTACGCGTTGAGTGCCCCCAACTCATTGTTCCAACGTAATGCTTTTGCGACCAACACAAACGATTTGGCGGCCATCGAATTTAGACGTTTTTTGATGTGTTCCGAAGTTTTGAGCTCATCCAAACTGAATGAGCAACGAATTAAGCAGATCAGTGGGGGCGACGAGGTCACCGCTAGATACCTCTACGCCGAACACTTCAGTTTTGTGCCGAACGCAAAAATCTGGCTGTTTTTGAATCACTTGCCCATAATTGAGGATGATTCGTTTGCTTTTTGGCGACGCGTCAGGCTCCTACCGTTCAACGTTAAATTTGAAAAGTCTACGCAAGATACCCAGCTTGCCCAAAAATTGAGGAGTGAATTTCCGGGGATTTTAAATTGGTTGATTGAGGGGTGCTTGCTTTGGCAAACTGAGGGACTTAACAACTTGCCTGAGGTTGTGCGGATTGCGACGCAAGAGTATCAGCAGGAAAATGACATTCTAGCTGAATTTCTCTACGAGACGTGTGATGAAGGATCAGAGTTGAGCGTTAAGTCATCAATGCTTTTTTCAACCTATAACTATTGGGCGGAAAACAAGAAATTGACGGGTCAGGACAAAATTTCTTTTACCGATTTTGGCCGACGGATGGGCGACAAGTTTCCGAAAAAACGAACTCTGGTTGGAGTTTTTTATCGCGGGATTGCTTTAAAAAACGGCGAAAATGATCCTGAAACCGACCAAAATGACCCCAAAAAGGATGAAAATGACCAAAAAACGGTGAATTTTGAGCAGTCTTTTTTACCAAAAATGACCAAAAACGCCCAAAATGACCAAAAACATGTAGGGTTGTCAGGCACAAATGTAGGGTTAAGGCCTTTTTTTAGTAAAGTCCCCCATGAAGAGAATATGAAAATAGTTTACGAGAAAACACCCCTAACCCTACATGCAGGCACAAAAACCCTACATAAACCCTACATGGAGCCACGTGGAAACACAGAACTTGACATCAACCAAATCCCTGGTCTGGAGGACTTGAAATTATGATGCAAAAACAGACAAACATTTTAAAACCTTTGCTGGAGAGTTACCTTACTATGAGCCTTTGGGTCCTGGTCTACCAAGACAACCAAGATCTGTCCGTCGAACAGTTTGGAATTGTGCTCGAAAAGCTTGGAGCGGTCGAAGACAAGCTTCGCCTCAATGGCGTATCGGAATTGGCTATCCAAGCACTCCTCGACTACACGGAAACCTTGTACAAGACCCCAACTCACGAGTTATCGGAAAATGCTCAGAACCGCATGGCAAAAATCATCTTTGGAGGCGCGTCATGACCACGCACATCTGCAACTTCTGTTATTTCGAAAAGCGCGAAGTGGTCACTTTGACGACTGGCAGCTTTATTTGCTATGCCTGCATGGAAAAACTCGTTTTGTCCGTGCCAGTCCTGGAAGTAAAAATCGAAAGTCAAGCGAAAGCCCTGAAAATCTCTGAGGATCAGAACAACTTCCTTTTGGCAGAGAACAAAAGGATTAACCAAGAATATCTCACAAAATCCCGAGCTGCCGTTAAGAAAGAAAAAACGAAATGAAATGCGATTCGTGCAACCGAAAAGAACTAACGATCGCAACAACGGATGGGACTCTGTGCGCCTACTGCCTGTCGGTCAAAATGCAAGTGCTTGCGGTAGAAAACCGCAGATTGCGAGGAAAGAAAAAAAAATGATTAGTAAAGCAAAAAAGCTTAAAAGATTGAGGAAAGAAATTGAGGAGAACTTTGCCTTGAGAGATATTTTTATTTTCAATTTCAACAGCAAAAAATCACCTGCAATTCAGGAGATCTTGAGAGGTTTAAACCGAAAATAATATGAACCGAGTACGACCAACCTTAAAACAATTAAAAACGGTAGAGTTAAAACTAGCTAACCCTAAAATGCCTTTAGGCACAGCAATGCGAATGGCTGGGTATGCCCGAAATAGTTCTATCGCACCAAAAACAAATTTCTTAGAACTAAAAGGCACCCAATCAGCACTCGATATCTACCGAAAAAAATTAACAAATCTTGGAATTACCCCAGATTTCTTCGCCACGAAGATGCACGAGTGGGCGACGGCTACGAAGATCAAAACATCGCTCACAGAAGCAGACCAAATCGTACCTGATTATACGACGCAATTAGCCGTGAAGGAAGACTTAAAACAAATCTTAGATTTAAAACCTACTCCCCCAGCTGATGGAGTGACCCGAAAACTAACAATTGAGGAGTTTTTCCAAAAATGAACTACCTAGACTTTTTACCAAAGATGGACATTGTGGATAAAAATGGGCAAGAAGTCCCTTTCCATCCAAACAGTGAGCAAAAAACCTTTCTTGAAAAAATGACCAATAAAAATATAATACTCAAAGCTAGACAAATTGGTTTCAGCACATTAATCCTGGCGATCTTCACAACGGATTTTTTGACCATTCCAAATAGCCGAAGTGTCAGCATTTCTCACGACAAAATCTCAGCCCAAAAGCTATTAGACAGAGTTAAATTCTTTTTAAAGTCCATGGAGCAAAAGGGACTAGGAATTAATCTAAAATACGACAACCGAAACGAGCTCGTTAACAAAGACACTGGAGCCACGTTCTACATCGGCCCAGCGGGCGCAACAACCTTCGGAAGAGGCGAAACACTAAACAACCTGCATTTATCAGAGTTCGCCTTTTATCCAGACCCCGAAGCGTTACTCGCCTCAGTCACGCAAGCCGTAGTTCCTAATGGCCGAGTGATCATTGAGAGTACAGCCAATGGAATGAATTTCTTTAAAACTTTCTGGGATAAAGCAAAATCTGGAAATAACAACTTCACTGCTCATTTTCATGATAATAGTTTTTACTCACCCGAGTTCCTAGCAGAGAAAAAATCGGAACTAGGTGATATGTTCCCACAAGAGTACCCAGCGAACGATTTAGAGGCCTTTTTAAGCTCTGGGAACCCGTTCTTTGACAAGGCAAGCTTAGCTTACTACCTCACTCAAATTAAAGATCCGCTCAATTCATTTAAGGACTACCATGATTTACCTGTATAGACAACCAGAGCTACATGAGCAAATAGTTATAGGCTCAGATCCTGGCGAAGGCGGGGACTACTCAACCTTTGTTGCTATCTCAAAAAAGTACGCCGACGTGTTGATGGTTGGTCAAAGCCAAGAAGAATCAACCCAACTTGGTTTCACCCTCAACGCTGTGGGGCGGTGGATTCAAAACAGAACAAAAATCTTCCCAATAATCGCCCCTGAAAACAACACGGGTGCAGCAACAATCTCCCGGCTCAAAGACTTGAATTATCCTCAGATCTACAGAATGCCATCCTCCTTTGTCTCAACCACCGATGAGGAGTCCTTAAAATACGGCTGGTCCACCAACCAGGCAACCCGACCCAAAATGCTAGACGACTTGGCATTGGCAATTCGGCAGCAGGTTCTAAAAATCCCCTCTAAACAAATAGTTGACGAGCTGTTTACTTTTATTCGACACGTTCGGACCGGAAAACCTCAAGCTGATTCCGGATCTCATGACGACCTCGTCATAGCTTTGGCTATCGCCTGGCAATTGTACCAAACAGTTACCGTCCAAGATCCCGAAACAGCCCGAAGAATACTTTCGAACAATAAAAAGATGAAAAACAAATGGAGTATTTAATAACGCGGAAAGGAGGTGAAAATATGGAAATTAAAAAAGTTCGCTACACGCTGGAACAATTAAAAAAAGATGTTGCAGGATCCCATCACCAGCATGGGCAAACCGGGAATTCAACGCAAGGCACGCTTGAAGAGATCACACACGCCAAAAGAGTCCTTGAGTCGATTGCCCTAGGGGAGCAATCAGGAGAAGAGGCCCAGGAGCTGTGCGCATTCTTTATGAGTGCGAAAAGGTTTATTTAAACAGACCTAAAAAGGGAAGGAGGTGAATATATTTATGGACGATGTAACAGATTTAACAGATTACAAAGAGATGACAGTGAGATCCCCCGAGGATGGAGACAAACCATTCTACGACCGGGCCAAAGCTCAAAAAGCTGCCGAGCTTGATTTAGAGAAAGCGGCATTTAGTGAGCGCAAAGATCGCTTAAAAAAAAGATCTGAGGAAGTGAACGCTGCCTTTTTAAGGAGCCACAACGAAGATGTCTCAACCGCGAGGTCAGCTGCATTCTTGGCTAAGGAGGCGAAGGAAAAGCAAGAGGCTCAGAACCGCTTAGAGGATAATTTATTGCGGGAGGAGTCGAATAGAACCCCGATCCATTAATCGGGGAAAATGAGAGGAGGTGAAATTATGATAACAGGACAGGCTAGAACAGAAAATTTAAGCTCAGTAGACGCAGCCCGAATGGCTGAGCTGGAGCAAAAAGCTAGACTTGACGGCTTGCAGGAGTCTGAAAAGGAGGAGTTAAAACAGCTCGGCGAACGAGCCAGAGCAGCGATATAGGAGGCGGGGGGGGTTTGAAATAGAACCCCTCTCCCAACCCGGCCCCGAGGAAACTGAGTTTAATTGCAAAATGGCTTAGCGTTCATCCATAACTCGGGGCCGGATTAGGAGAAAATATGACTATACAAAACGCCAGGATAATTTTAGGAGCTGAATCGAAAAACCTTTCAGACTCCCAACTAGAAAACCTGTTAAAAAACATGTCCATCATCTGTGACGAAATCCTGGATTTAGCATTGACTACTTCAGGTTCTAATTTGATATTAAAAAGTGATCTTCCTAAACAGCCGTTAATTCATTAAATTATGGACGCAGTGGAGAAATATTCAGTTTGCTATATTCGGGTGAGCACCTCAGACCAGATTGATGGCTTCAGTTTGGATACACAAATCGAAACCTGTCTTAAAAGATCGCAGGAACTAGGGTATACAAATGTAAAAGAATTTGCGGATGAGGGTATATCAGGGAAAAGCGCTGAGAACCGACCGGGATTGCAGGAAATGTTAAATTTTATCTCCAGTAGGCAAAGCAAAATATCCGCAGTCTTTGTCTATTCGTATTCGAGACTTAACCGCAATACCTTAGAGTTTCTTACGATTAAACACTTTCTATCAAAGCATGGGGTAAGTTTGATTTCAGTGACAGAACCTTCACAGGAATCACCCGAAGGTGATTTTGTACGGACAATCCTCAGTGCCGTAGCCGAGATGGAAAACCAGATTCGAGCGAGAACGGTTAAAAATAATATGCACAAGCGTTATCTTTCGGGTTACGTCAATGGGAATCCTCCCATAGGTTATATGCTCGCATCCGTTAATGGTAAGTCTTCGCAAGTTCAAAACCCTGAATCCTATGAGTTTGTTAAAAAAACATGGCATAGAATAGCGGAGGAGCATCTCAGCCTTGACCAGGTGGCCAAGATATGGAACACACAAGGCTTAAAAACCCACGAAAAACGGTTCAAGAGGTGGTCGAAGCAGTCTTTGTCCAAGGTTTTCTCAAATAAGTTTTACATAGGGTATCTTCAATCGCGAACTTATCCAGAAGAACCTCGAGGGATTCACAGCCCGATGATTTCCGAAGAAGTTTTCAATTCAGTGCGGTACATCATTTCAGGAAAGAAACCCGACAACACCGAGCGAAGGTCTCAGTGGAATGAGGAGTTCCCTTTAAAAGGAATCATCCGGTGCGAGAAATGCTCTGATTTGGGAACCGCTAAGAAGTCCACAGGGGCATTTTCCAGAGGAAAAAATGGCCGGTTCGCGTACTATTCGTGCAGTTCTAGAGGCATCCACCAGATCAGCTCATACCCACGCCAAAAGGTCGAAGACGCCTTCCTTGAAATATTAAGAAAGGTGAAACCCTCGCCAGGGACCGTTAACCTGTTTATGGCCATGCTTAAGGAAAAGTACCACGCCAAGATTGACATGTTCAACGATTCGGGTAAGACAGTGCGTAAGGATATACAAGAACTCGAATCAATACTTTCTACCTTAGCGTATAAACATCTCAAGGGTATTTATAGCGACGATGAATACTTAAAAATTAAACAGGAGCTTACACACCAGATAATAGTTAAAAGGGGAATAATTGGAGAAAATAAAATAGATGTTCTAGATCTCAGGACAATACTCAACTTCATGGAGTACTACCTCACCCACCTCGACGAGTGCTTCCTAAAAGCCTCCCTTGAGGGAAAGCTGGCTATCGCGTGTTCGGTGTTCCCTTCCGGGCTACTGTTTGACAAAACAACTTACCGAACACCTGAGATAGGCTATGGTTACAACCTAAACGCCATCTTACAATCTCTCAGTCAAACTAAGCACGCCAGGATAAGCTTAGTTCAAACACTTAATAGCTTCAAAAAGACCTACTCCGGTATATCTCCATTTGTAATATTGCCAACTTAGTGGAAAACTATACATTTTAATTATCCCTAATCTCGACAACACCCCACTGACACCGCGACGCTACAATGGCTATTACAGACCGGGATGATAGAGGAGGTGATCTCACCATCAAAAAACTATTATGCGGGCGATTCAGACCTAGTTTTGGGCGTTGAGGGCTTGCCCCTGTTGGATATCTTAACGACAAAGCCAGAGGAAACAGACACACACCACAGTTAACGGTTGGTAATACCTCACTAGTTAGACAGCTCCCTATTGACAAAGTCTGTCCGTGGTGATAAGGTTCTAGAAACAGAGGTTAAATAAATGTCATATTACAACTGCGATAAAGAAGACGAAAAAATAGTTCTCCGGGCAATAAGTGCTATGTTTAGACAGGGAGGTCCGGGAACACGAATTCCTGCTAACTATTCAGGTATCACAACTTTTAAAGAAAAAAAGTACGTTGTTTTAGCTAATGCTGGAGGCGTGCTGGCGGTATATAGAGTCCGTAATGACGATAAACTGAAAGGTTTAAAAAGGTGGCCAAAGGGAATTGAAAAGGGATTTGTTTAAAATAAATTCGCAGAACGGTTTGAGTATCAAGGATTAGTCTTCTTAAGTCTACCGGAACTAACCTGCGGTATGTTCCATTCTGGAACTAACCTGCGGTATGTTCCATTCTGGAACTAACCTGCGGTATGTTCCATTCTGGAACTAACCAGAGCCTCAGTTAAGACGCCCAAAACACCCCCTAATTCGCCATTTAAAGCCGTTAATGACTCCTTAACCGCCTGGAATCTTGAAGTGATTAAAACCGCAGGTTATCCTTAGGTGTGGAGTATCCCGAAGTAGTTATTTTAGTGAATATCACCCGGTATGCCAAACATTGGGGTATTGGGCGTGACGCGGTATATCTCAGGCTCAAAGAAGGCAAGATTAAAGCCTACAGAGTCAAGGTGAGGAAGAAAAAACCTATCTTAATTTAAATGAAGATCCTCAGGTTAGGGAATATGGAAAGTCAGAAGAAGAACCCACAGGCACAAACCAGCCCTAGTGGTTTTTGTCCAAAAGTCCGACACTGAGATTTTAAAACTCAATTCCAAGCCTCATCTTTTTCACGGAAACCTACAGTTCCCCGGGGGGGAAAACCTGCAACCACTCCCCTACCGTGTCGCCATTGAAATCTGGTAAAAGTGTTAAACATCTGTGCCTCTGACATACTCCCACGGCTAAAGCCAGTGGGGTTCTCACTCTTCATAGCTCGTGCTATTGCACACCGCTCAGAGCAAGTTTATTTATCCTCGGCTCAATGTCCTTTAATCCGAGCAACGCAAACTTTTTGATATTAAGACTTGCGTTAATGTCTCTATCGTGGGTTACCCCACACACACACTTCCATTCTCTATCTGCAAGCGTGAGTTTGTGATTGGTTTCTCCACACACATTACAGATTTTACTTGATGGTTCAAACCTGCCTATTTTTAGGACGGTCTTTCCGTACCAATCTGCTTTGTAGTTTAGGTATTGAAAGAACAATCCCCACGACACATCGCTTATTCCTTTTGCAAGACAATGATTTTTAACCATTCCTGCAATATTTAGGTCTTCCATCGCCACTGCTTGATTTTCGCTTATCAGCCTTCGACTGATTTTGTGGAGAAAGTCCGACCTTTGATTTGTTATTTTCTCGTAAACCTTTGCTACTTCCAACTTAGCCTGTTGTCTTTTTACACCCCCTTTCATTTTCCTACTTAGTTGTCTTTGTTTAACCGCTAATCTTTTTTGAGAATTTACAAAACATCTGGGGTTGTCAATCTTTTCCCCACTACTTATGGTGGCAAAATGTTTTAATCCAACATCCACTCCAACTGTTCCACTCTCGGTTATCTTTTCTTTGACGGGCATTTCTAGTCCGTCATCCACGAGTACGCTGGCAAAATATTTATTGGTTGCCGTCCTGCTTACGGTAACGCTCTTCGTTTTACCGTCATATTTCCTATCCTCTGGTATAGCTACCATACCGACTTTAGGTAGATACATTTCTGATTTGTCAAAATCAATCTTTACTCTTTGTGGGTAGGTGCATGACTGGTTACTATTATGCTTGCTTTTGAATTTAGGAAACCTGTTTTGTTTCCTGAAAAAAGCGGTGAACGCATTGTCAAGATTTCTTAACGACATTTGTAGAACTTGACTATCCGCCTCTCTCAACCATTCTTTTTCTTTTTTTAATTCCGTCATCATCTTTGTTAAATCAAAACAGGACAGGGTTTTTTTAGTTGTTTCATATTCCTTAATCTTCATATCAAGACCAAAGTTATAGACATATCTGACACAACCAAACTGTTGAGACAGCTTTTCTTGTTGCTCTGTACTGGGGAAGATACGATACTTGTATGCTTTTAACATCTTACAGATATTATACAACATTCTGTAAGTGTTCACAAGTAGACGCTTTCATCCCACCTCTAAAGAAGTGGGCTTTCCCGCTGTTTGTCATAACCTCTTGATAACCCCTTGATAACCTCTCCAGGACCAGAACTACAATCCCTTCATGGCTTTCAAACAACACTTAATCAACGCAGGAATCGGCGCCCTTGGACAGGCACTTAGATTACCTGAAATGGGTTTTTCTGAAAGAATAGCCTACGGCTACGGAAAGCCTGCAGCCCCTCAGGCTAGCGTTAACACAGGACAGGTTCAGGGTGTCTCGTATCCTCAACCTCAAAACTATTCCCAGAATACAAATAACTTCTCCCCTGTCGCCAACACGTATCAAAAGGCAGCGCAACGGCAGCAAGCACAGCCCCAACAGCGGGCCTCAAGTGGTGGTGGCGGGAACCCTGTTAACACGAGTACCTCCAGTGGGGGGGATTCAGCAGGCAACGGCGGGTACTCTGACACCTCAGACCAAAACCGTTTAATTGACGAAGCGTATTCTGCTTCAGAAAGTTACTTAAACTCTGCGGAACAGAATCTAAGAAATGACTTCCCGTCGGTGACTAGCCAAATTGAAGGGCAACATCAGCTGAACGAGAGAAAATTAAATGACCAGCTGGCTGGCGCCAACACGGTTTACGACCAGAGGGGCACAGAGAATCAAAAGAAAAAAGAAAATGCCCTTGAGTCAGCCCGTCGTATGTTCAGTGAACGAGCCATGGGAGCCAACCAAAGATTCGGTGGTTCATCCAGTGCAGGTGGTGCCATGTCTGAAATCCTGGCACGGGAACAGGCTGCTCAGTTTGGAAAAACAGGACGACAAGCCACCGACATCCAGCACGAAATAGAAACTCAACGTCAACAGACAAGGCAGAATTTCGACACGGAACTTTTTTCATTAATCAAAAATAAAGAACAAGGAATCGCCACTGCCACCAGTGAATTCAACCAAAAACTTCTCTCGATTCAGTCAAACCGGGCCATGATTGGTCAGGCCAGGGCCGAGGCGAAAATCACCGCACTTCAGACCCTACGAAACCAAGTTTTGCAAATCTCTCAACAGAACGATTTGTTCACCAAGCAACTCCAGCTCTACCAAGCACAGGCATCGGGACAACTGGATAGCTACGCTTCCAAGGTGCTGGGTTCGACAAATTCGGTTAATAACTTAACAAACGCCACCCAGTACAACGCCGATCCGTTTAGTTCGTTTGTTGCGAATAAGAAATCTACCCCTCTGGCGTTAACGGGTCAAATTACAAACAGGCGCCGAGACGATGAATATTCAAATCCTTTTGCCTAAAATGTTATGTTATGGATCCTAGAATTATACAAAGTGCTAAAAACAAAATCTTCGAAGTAGCTTCAAAAGCTTTCAAAAACGGCGCTCAGGTTTTAAGTAATCCAGCAGGTTATGCAGCTTCCCAGGTTTTTTCTTCCCCCAAGGTCCACGAAGGCCTCCGAATGGGCAGGCAGTTTGCGGAACAGGTGCAGGGCCCGGCTTTGAATAAGATAGAAACGTTTTTAGATAAAATCCCCGCTCCGGTGTTCCAAACCAGTAT
>Ga0163147_10004986_pt1 | contig 16501 bp, 6 predicted proteins | sample OliLakLV19MP6G1_FD_148597 | JGI IMG/M metagenome (GOLD analysis project Ga0163147, IMG submission 148597) | Freshwater microbial mat bacterial communities from Lake Vanda, McMurdo Dry Valleys, Antarctica- Oligotrophic Lake LV.19.MP6.G1 | ecosystem: Environmental > Aquatic > Freshwater > Lake >...
GAAAATTTTATAAGAAAGACAGCCTCTGAACTTTCCCGCAGGGTGATTAACATTGCAGTCTCGTTTCCGACTATTGCCAAAACATTCCTATATGAGAAATTTTCTTGTCTCCTTCGCGGTGCTGAGCGCCGTGCTGTTTGCCCATGTTGCGCAGGCGCAGTTGACCATCATTCAACCTGCTGGCGCAGAACTCCGGCACCGGCTTCACTACTTGCCGGACACCATGCCAGCACCGTTCCCTGGCGATACAAGCCGTCGGGCGGGCTGGGTGAATTTCTGGATGTTCAATGACGGGTATTTTGTGCGGGCAGATACTTCCAAACACCAGGTTGCATCCAGTGTTTCCGGTAGCTCAACGGGAGGTACTACCGTCATGAGTAAGAGAAGGGGGAAATATACGACCCAGCCAGAACCGAATACGAGTAAACGTGCCATCACGCTTGGAGGCGGCACACCGGTTTCCCCAGATGCAGTGATACTCGGCGAGCGGGAGTCGGTGTTGGCTGTCAACTGGAATGCCGCCCGGCAAGGTGACACGGTATATGTAGCGCTGGCCGTCAAAAACAGGGACCAGAAAACACCGCGCTCCGGGTACTTGCGCCTCCGTTTCCCTTTCGATGTTTTTTCTTTTGCAGGCCGTGCATTTCCCTATAATGAGGGAAAGTTTACCAATGAAGTGGTTTATAGTGCGATCGCTGCCGACTCCCTGCCGGTAGGAACTGTTTACCAATGGCGGATCAATAATCTGGCGGGCAGTGATTTTGATCAATCCATCTTTACCTCTTTGCTGGTTAAATCTAACGTGCGTGATTCTTCGCGCCACCTGATCCTGCTCGATGTAGAATGGGACAAACCTGCTGGAGGAAACAAGGGAAGTGTTTTTTTGAAGGACAATGGAGAACCCGGCGTCCCCAACCCTAATTATTTTAATCCGGATTTATCACAGGCTGTTGCCATCAATCAGGCCCGCGACCCGAACGGAATATCGGTAGCGCCGACCCAGCTGCCGCCTGCTTCGACTGCACCTGCACATGATCTATCGTATAAAGTGGAAGTAGAAAATGTAGGAAATGACCTGGTGAAAAACCTGCGCGTTACGGTATTTTTGGATCCGCGCATAGATGGAACGGGCGCCGAACCTGTGATGAATTTTCCAAATGGTGGAGCGAAATCTCCCAATCAAAGTGATACGCCCAACAAGTTGATCTGGGATTTTACAAATGTCAATCTCTCGCCTGCGGAAGGGCCTACCAGCTCGGATGCTGCTGCAGCGTTTCGGCGCGGATCATTCACGTTCAAAGCCAAAACCAAAGCAGGTATTCGTTTGAACAATGGCGATGAAATACCCGCCAAGGCATTAATTCAAATGCGAAATATGAATAATGTGATAGACGACCAGGTTATGACGGCTCCAGCCATTATACGGGTGCAATACCCGGAACGACTGAAATTCGGTAGCGTATGGGGATTGAAAGCCCAGTTAGGTCGAGGCGACAGTACCAAAATCAGGGGCGGTCTTGCGCTTACCTACAGGGTGCCGCTCGTCAACCCGCGTGGCAATTCCGTAGGCAACGAGTTTTTGTACCAATTGCCACGTATCTTCTGGCAGTTTGAACTGGGCCTGGGCCGTAGTGCCTTCGACCGGCCGGGTGATGCCTACTTATACGAAACCCAACACATTCAGGTTACGCCGGTGCAAGTCCGCCTGTTCAGCAAAAAACTGCTCCACATCTCCAGTTTTTTCTTTTACTGGGGTGGCTCTGCGGGTTATACGACCAATTTTATCACAAAAGGCACTATCAACGGGATCACACAAACGCTGCCGTCAGCGTTTGGCAAGCGGTTGGAGCACGAACTGGCTGCTTCGTTGGAGATCTCGACCCGGATCGGCGTACCCAGTTTTACGCTGGGTGCTGGATACAAGTACCGGCAAAACCAGGTGACCGGCTCGAGGGTGACGTATGGTTATCCCTTTATTTCCTTGCAAGCAGATATCGTCCGTTACCGAAAGCGGATGTTGCAGTTTTGGACGACGACGCATCATTGGTGATTGGTATTTGACAACTTTTTTAAAGTTGTCAAATCTGCACTAAGCCCGTAAGGAACGCGGCACCAATAACTTAGTCATTTGATGCCACCCTTTGTTCCATCATACGGCCCCTATTTTTCTTTAAATAGCCCCATTATTCGCAGAAAAATAGTGTTGTCTGATGAAAAAATGGTTGACCTAAAATGACTAAGTTATTGGTGCCGCGTTCCTAATTGCTGCGTACAAAACAGATTTTTTAAAACTTGTTTGGTCAATCATCATGTAGACAAGTCTTTTCAATCCCCCACCATTATGTGCAAGAAACGCGTTCACCCTGGCATCGGGCTCTTTGCCTTGTTTGCCTTTTTGTATTTTAGCGCGTGCCAAACGAAGCAACAAGTCACTGTTCCTGCTGACTGTTCGCAAGCAACTGATTGGCTGGATGCTGGTAGAAAGGAGCGTGGAGCCAAATATTTTCAGCAAGCCGATTCTCTTTTACGGATGGCGGCAAATGCTGCTATGCGGTCGGGCTGCTACGATATATGGGCTAAATCCAGGATAGAGATTTCTAAAGTAGTCCGGGCAGACGGCTCGATCCAGCAAAAAAAACGAGCGTGTGATACATTGAGGTCCGATCTGAATGGCAAGATACTTACACTCAGGCCAGACCTCCAGCCGTTGTTTCGGTTGGAGGTAGCCTATATCTACTATACCCAGAATAATTTTGGCGCTGCCTTGCCGCTCTACGAACAGGTATGGGCGCAGCATGAAACAGGCCAAACAAGCATCCATGCTGTTGGCGTCAATGTTTGTTTGCCTATGGCAAACATGCACACCCGCCTTGGAGAACATACAAAAGCAATTTACCTGCTAAAATGTGCGCTGGGTTCAAAATCCAGTGCTGATAGCCTTTATTATGCGAACTTTCACAGTGATTTAGGGTTGGCGTATCTGGATGCCAAAGATTATAGTCGTGCGGTCAATGAATTCCGACTGGGCCTGAACCATGAAAATGCACACCCAAATCCCGATGAAGCAAGACGGAACGAAACCCGCACCAACCTCCTCACCAACTGGGCTTCCACCTTCCTCGCCCTCCAGCAACCCGACTCTGCCCGGCTGCTCGCAGTGCAATCCATCCAGATAGACACTACCCCGGAGGCACTCGCCGTGCTCGCTGAAGTAGAAGCCCTGGCTGGTCATTTCGCCACTGCCGATCTTTACCTCCGGCAAGCCGAAAGTTATTACACCGCCGACCCGCTCCCACTCGACCGCGAATTGGCCAAACTTATCCGCCGCCGCACGGAACTGGCTGCGCAGGCAGATCCTTCAGGCAGCCGGGGTGATCAATGGCTGGCACAATGCAATGAAGCATTACAATTAGTACTGCCAGGTTTCCAACCCTCCAATCCAGCGGACAACCCCAATCCAAAAGAGTTTTACCCCGAAAACACGATCCTTGAAGTACTGGACCTAAAAAGCCGATTGGCCTGGGAACAATACCTGCGCAGCCCGCTTTCTGCTCAGTTGCAATTTGCAGACACCACCACCGCACTGGCGTTGCATATAGCGGATGTGCTGGCGGACGAATATGGCTTCGAGTCGTCCAAACTGCTTTCACTCGAACTGACCCGTGATCTCCACGAACGCTACCTGCAAATCCTGTATGAGCGGCATAACCGGGGCGAAGCAAACGTGGCCGGGCGGGTGTTCGCTTTCTGCGAACGCAGCCGCGCCGGACTGCTCCGCCAGAAGATCGCTCTGGACAAACGGCTTCGCACCCTTCCTGCTGCGGATGCCGGTCGTCTGCAACACGAACATTCCCTTCGCGCCGACATCGTGGACGCAAAGACCGAATTGGCGCAAATGGAAGCAGACAGCGAGACCGATCCGCAAGAGATGGAAGATCAGCGCAAGCGCATCGGCCAACTGGAAAATACCCACCAGTCGCTGCTCGACAGCCTTCGGAAAACGTACCCCGAACTATTCAATACAACACAAATCGCAAGCCTTGCTTCGGTGCAGGCCAATCTCGACGATGACAGCACGATGTTGGTGGAGTATTTTTACCACATTCCCACCGGAGCACTTTATACGGTGGCGGCGACCCGTCACACCGCGCGGCTTTCCAAAACTACCCTGGCAGAAACCAACGTGCGCGGGTTCCTGGCGTTGATCAGCGACAAAAAAACGGCTCAGTTACTGGTTGATGACCCCGGGTTTTTAAAAGACATTGTGCGGCAGTCACGGCAGTTGTATGACTCGCTGCTCGCGCCCGCTGTTGCAGATTTCCCGCTTCGTCATTTGGTGGTAGTGCCCGACGGCGTGCTGGGCAGTTTGCCGTTCGATTTGTTGCTGTCCCGCGATCCGTCGGCCAGTGAAAGGACGTTCAATCAATTGCCCTATTTGTTGCGCACAACAGCCGTCCGGTTTGCGCCTTCGGCCACTTTGCTCCTGCAAGCCCGTACGGACTGCAACCGTACAGGTGGGTATCTCGGCGTTTCGCCCGACTATGCAGGCAGCCGTTTCTTCCGGCCCGTCGCTTACGGCAAAGAGTGCATCGAAAAACTGACCCGCTCATTCGGCGGCGAGATGTTGACTGGTCATATCACCTACGAACAGTTTTGCCAATCGGCCATGCCTGCGCGCATCGTTCACTTTTATGGACACGGTAAATCAAACAATAGCGAGCCGGAATTCTCTCACCTGGCTTTCTGCAAAAAAGACACAAGCGTCCCTGCGTCCATGGACAGCGTGAAGTTGGACTATGCCGATGACCTGGCAGTCAAAGCAGAATTGCCCCCCGAGGAAGTCCCCAATGTGCTGTTTGCGCATCAAATCAATCTCTTCCTGAGCGGATTGCAAGCCGACCTGGTGGTGTTGAGCGCGTGCGAGACAGGGGTGGGCAAGGCAGTAGGCAGTGAAGGCATTTTCAGCCTTGCGCGCGCATTCATGGGCGTAGGCTGTCCCAGTACGGCTATGACTTTATGGGCGGTAGATGACCAGGCGACGGCGCGCCTTTCAGAATATTTTTTAGAAAACATCCGGGCTGGTCAGTCCCTCGACCAGGCCATGCAGGCAGCCAAAAAACGTTATCTCGATTCCGGGGCCGCGGCTGCACCGTATTACTGGTCAGGTTTTGTCTTCACCGGTGCCGCCGATCCGATTCAAATCAGCGGTCAGCAACAACCCTGGCTCGCAGTCGCACTATTGGCGCTTATTTTCATCCTGTTGTTCGGCGTCTTTCGGTTCCGGAAATAAAAAAAGGTGCGCAACAGGTCATTGCTGTTGCGCACCTTTTTTTGGTTTTTTAGAATATTTCGGTGGTGTCAGTAGTTTCGGTGTTCTAATGATGGCACATGAGTTACTCGTCGCCCCCCTCAAACGCTTCGAAGTCAAACACCAGCGAGAAGCGCAGCGTATTGTCAAGCGGATTGCGCTGGTTGGTGGTTGGTACCAGATATGAGAAATTCAGTCCGAAGATATTGTATTTTACACCCAGGCCTACGCTGAAATATTTGCGGTTGCCTTTTGAATAATGTTCATAGAAGTAGCCCGCGCGCACCGAAAACTGGTCGTCATACCAGTATTCAACGCCAAGGCTCGTGGTGATCTCTTTCAACTCCTCTTTGAATCCGCCCGGGGCATCGCCAAAAGATTTGAAAATGCCCCGTATCGGAGAGTATTGACGGTAGTCGGAGATCGTGTCGCGATCTTCATCCAGACGGCGCGGTGTAGGGATGAGCAGCTTGTTAAAGTCGGTTGTAACCGTCAACGTATTGAACTCATCGAGGTGGAATCTCCATGCCAGACCAAGGCCCAGATTCGTGGGGATATAGTCGCGGTTGGTCGAGCTCGTATAAGTGATTTTCGATCCCAGGTTGCTGACTGCCAAACCCAGCGTGAAGTCGCTTTTATTTTTGGTAAAATTCACCGGAGCCTTATAGGTCAGCGAAAGGTCGGCAGCGCCAGCAGTGCCGGGTTTGATCTCGTTGCCGCCTACGACCTGGCCGGAAGCCAGGTTGGAATAGATGAATTTGGCTGCCACGGCTGCCGAAAAGCGGTCGGTCAGTTTACGGGCGTAGGCGCCGGCCACTTCAAATTCGTTCGGGCGACCCTGACCCAAAGATTGGCCCTGGTCGTCGGTGAATTCGATGCTGCCCAACGAGAAGTAGCGCAGGCTCAGACCTGCGGTTTGAAACTCATCAATTTTTTTGTAGCCGGAGAGGTAAGCCAGGTACACATCCTGCAAACCCAGATTGCGCATCCAGGGCGTATAAGTCGCCGAGATGGATACGTTTTTGTCGGCAAAAGCCAGTTTGGAGGGATTGTAGTGCATCGCATTCGGGTCGGCGGAAGTAGCGATGCCTACGTCACCCATGCCACCGCCACGGGCGTCGGGGATGATGCGCAGAAAAGGAACTGCCGAAGTCACCGCATTGGCGCAACGCTCTCCTGTAACGCGGTTGATGCCGTTGATGCACAAGTCATCTTGATCGGGGTCTTGGGACCAAAGTATGGTAGCCGCGAATGTCGCGAGAAGGATCAGGAGCGGCTGCACGAGTTGTTTTTTCATATGTGTCAAAAATTTTGTATCGCAAAGGCTTGTCGCAAAGGATGGGCGTTTGGTTGCCTGAGGGGGGAATTAATGTCGTCATTGATTGTCATTGCGTCATTGCTTAAGATGATCAATGACCAATGACGAAATGACGCTTATTTCAAAATCACCAGCTTTTCAAAATCACTTTCTGTCGTCACTTGTGCTCCTTCCAAATCTGTGCCACGCACTTTCACGCGATACAGGTAGACACCCCGTGCGAGCGGATCTTCATAATCGTCGCGGCCATTCCATTGTATGTCTGCGACGCGGTAACCATCGGTCGGTGCGGAGCGCTGGATGGTTTTGACCAGTTTTCCCGACACGGTAAAGATGCTGATCTGTACCTCCAGCAGTTGGCCGGCGAGGTTGTGCTCGAATTGGAAATAAGTGTTGGTGGTGAACGGGTTGGGATAATTCAGCACGTGATCGAGCGCGGCTTTGCCGTTTTCGGCTACTAAAAACTCGGTATAACCTTCGCTGGTATTATTGGCAATATCCCAGCCTTTCACGCGGAGGGTGTGGCGACCGGGCGTAAGATTGCGAAGCGGGTAGATGGCCTGGCCTTGCCGGGAATCATCCTGCGCACTGGCATAAAAATCATTCAAAATGATGGTTTCCAGTACGTTGCCGTCGAGTACCGCCGTCAGGTCGTGCCCGAGGCTGGTCCCGCTGACATTCATGCCGTAGTCGTCGCTGCATTTCACCAGTACCTTCGGATCGGCATCGGTGATGCCGCCGGTCACGAAGGCATCGGTGTTCAGAAAAGGTTGTACAAGTGGGGGCGTATTGTCTTTCACAATCTGGGCATTGCCGCCCACCACGATGTTTTCATCAGAACCTGCGGCATCTATCGGACTGCCATTTTCGGCGTAATAACTGATTTTGCCGACGCCATAGGCATAGTTGATGTCTTTGGGCACCACGAAATTGAATTTGAAACGCCCGTTGGTTACCGTTGCACTGCCTTTGAAAATGACATTGCGCTGCACAGAGAACGGACGAATGATGCTTCCCGGGTCCTGGCCCAGCGTCTGCAAATTTTGGGCTTTGTCAAATAGCGTGACGTATGCTTTGCCGTTGAAAGAAGGCAGCAGGTTGCCTGCTGCATCGGTCACCATGGCCTCCATTTCGACCGGTGACAGTGCGCGGATGGTGTCGCGTTGGCCAACAGTCACTTCTTTCCCATTGACCCGGGTAGTTGTTACACCGTATTCTGGCATAGCGAGGTACATGGCCGGGTCACCGAGCAGGGTAAAGCGGCGAGCGTTGTTGTCCGATGAACTGGAGCCGATCGCGTTTTTTGCGTCTTTCAGGATGTCGCCGATCGTCCGATACTGATTGCCGACTTTTTGATAGATCACATTTTGCACCGCAGAGGTCAACTTGTTGTTGTCGCCGATATAGACGGCCCGCACGGTGGTAAACAGTGCGACCGCGCCGGAGCGGGTTTTCAGCAAAGCCTGCTCGCCGCCGGTCAGTGCCGTATAGTCGTCGAAGCCGCCAAACGAACAGGTGGCGGTGACAATGAGCGGATAGCGATTGGGATTGTCCCAACTGGCAATGTCGTTGTTGTCCGTCACGCGCTCCTGCGCCCAGCCGCGGGGGCCGCCGTGCCCGATGTATTGAAGCACCTGCGTTCCTTTAAATACAGCAGCATTGATGGCTGCCTTGGCGTCGGGATAACGTTGTCCCGCAGAAGTCGCCACCTGTTGGTAGGCATCGAAGTATATTTTGTCGGGGTTGAGGAATTTATAATTCGCAGTGATTTGCGCAGCGAGATAATCCGCCTGGTTCAGGTGGACGTTGCCGTCTTCATCGTCGGCGAGGAACACCGCTTTCAACCGCCAGTCGCCGAGGGTCGCCGGATCTTTGTCGTAAGCCATGATTTTTTCTATCACGGCCTGTGCTTCGGTATCGGTACGCGCGGGAATACGACCTACAGCGATGTCGAGCGAACCGAGGTTGATATTACCGCCCTCATCGTCGCTGAGCAGGCCAAAAAAGTCGTCGGTGGGATAGGCGGTGACAGGGTAAAAGGATTCAAGGGTTTCAAAAGTGGGGATAAAATCCTTGTTGTCGTCGCTGTTGTTGTTGTTTTTCGGGTCGAATGAACCATCGCCGAGTAGCAACATATACTTGAATTTGTCGGGATGCCGTTCGTAGAGCATTTTGGCAAAATCGCGGATCGCGCCGGGGTCTTTAGCACCCGATGAAAACTCATTATAAATCAGGTTGACGTTGACAGTCGCTACATCCAGGCCGCTGAATGTGCGGCGGTGCTCGGCCAGTTGATTGGCTTGCGTCTCGAATTCCGGCGGGTGGATAATCACAAAATGTTTGTTTTCAAGACCGTGTAAGTTTTGTGTGGCGATTTTTCCCGCTACCGCTTCCGGTTTGCCAAAAGAGGCATTGTCGTAAAACGCGATAAAATTGCGCAGCACATTTTTGGTAGTTGCGCCAAATTCCAGCACGTCGCCGCTCTGGGTATTCTGCTGGCGAAGCGGCTTTTGTGCATCCGTCACATCCCACACATTCAAGCCAGCGCTGGCATTGGAAAGGCGAAATTTGACGGCATCCTGTGTCTGGGTTTTGGTGTCGCGGAATTCCATCATCTTGTCCACCATCGTCAGGCGACGGCGCATATTCACTTCGATGTAGTCGAGCCAGCCCTCACTTTGTTCGCCGACTTCTGGGTATTCGATTTTCACGGTGAACTTATCAGAAGTGGGTTTCACATTGCCTTGAAATACAGCGAGCGAGGCGAAGGTCGCCCCGGCATCGCCTACGTCCACAGAGGAAAGGGAGCGATTGAGCGCAAGTCCGTCGGTCGTCAGGCGTACCGTCTGATTGACGGCGCTGCGCCCCGCAAATTCTGCCCGCATCCGGGCGGTCGTGCCGCTGACAATATTGGGGATTTCAAATACATAGTCCCGGGAGCGGGTCTGGTTGAAATAATCGCCAAACCATCGTTTCCCGGAGCCCTGGGTATTGATAAAGAAGTTGAGCAGGTTGGTTCTTTCATCCTCGATGCGACGCACATCATCAAATTCCTCTGTGATCGCCGTGGTGGCGGCGACATTCTCTTTCGGGCTCATCCGAAGGCCGTTTCCGTCGCCGACACGAATAAAATACCAGGCATGGCGGTCGTAGAGATTTTTGCGAACAGTGAGTTCCGGGTCATTGCTCGAAGTGCGATACACCCATGGGTCTGGCCCGACGGCATAGAAAAGAATGAAGTCACCCGTGTTGAATTTGCCGTCCTCTTCGCCTGATATTACAATCGCGTTTTCAACCAGGTCGTCCGGGCGGGCATCGCCGGTGCGCTCCGGAACCATTTTGCCGCCATTGCCGAAAAGACGGATGCTGCGCGGGTCAATATTATCCAGGTTGCTGACACCCAGTTTGTTTTTTAGAAAATCGTAGTCGAGTTTGTAGATCGTGGTCTGGCTCACGCCAAATTTGAAGGCCGTGCCGGTACTCAGCACCGAGGTATAGGTGAACGGACCACCCCGGTCCGTGACAACCGTTGGGCTCGGCTCGGGTAGCACGCGTACTTGCAAGGTGAAAGCCGTGGCCCGCTCATAACCACTTCCGCTCCGGCGCATCGGCACGCAGGAGACCCAGCCGCGCCATTGTTTCCGCTCCTGGGTGACGGCGGTGTTCACCACCAAATCGTTGGTGAGCCGCGCATCGTCTTTAGAAGGTTTTTTGGCGAATGCCTCCCAAGTGACCGACGTGACTTCCACTTCTACGCGGCTGCGGCCGCTCAGGTCGAACCGCTCATCGAATATCGGAAGGGTCGTCGCGTCGGCGGCGAAGTTGCAGCCTTCGAATGTCCAGCGTTCCAGCGTTGCACCGCTGACCAGAATTTCGGAGGCAGGCGCAGGCGCCCACTTCAGGGTGCGTTGCAGGGTAAAGGTGGTAGAAGTTTGGCTAAAGGCTGAAACAACCAGGAGGCAGCAGAGCACTAAGAACGGAAATCGTTTTTTCATTTTTTATGCTGTTGAAAATGACAAGCAATCGGAGCGTAAGGCGCAAGCCAAGCGGGCACGGTTGCCCGCTTGAAACAAAAATAGGCGTACCTGGGTGTGTGGGTCAGGTAAAAATGAAGGTTTTGCTAATGCTGGCGGGCGGGCGAACAGGGTTTGGTTGTTGAATTTTTGGAAACAGGTCTGATATGATATAAACGATATGGCGAATGTCCAGAACAGCATGCAACGACAAAGTGCAGATGAATAGTTTCTGCTACTTTTAGTCAAATGTAAAATCTTGACACCATATCTATTGACTTATTCGTTAACGAACATTTAAATTTGCAATGGATTTTCGAGAATTTCAAATTTTCACCTTTTAACATCCAAAAATTAGTTCAAAATGAATCAATTCAACCACTCTGCCAGGGTAAACTGGCAGCAGCCAGAATTATGTTTTGCCCCCCCCCTGATTTTTCGCAATAGAATTAAGTCTTTTGCCTTTTTAATCCTTTTACTTTTCGCAGTACTTGTGCCAGCAGTTGCACAAGAAGAGGAAGACTGCGGCTGCGGTGAAGGTGGCACTGTCATCAATGCAGGTAGTGGTACCAACATCACTAATTACTTTTCGAGTACCAATGTCACGAATACCTGTATGAAAGTGACTGGGATATTAATTGTTAATGATAATTTCAAAATTACAGGTGGTGAAATTATCATGATGCCTGGTTCTCGAATTGATATTGCGTCAGGTAAAACATTGACTTTAGTTGATGTAAACGACAACGAAGGAGTACATGGTTGTGGCGAAATGTGGACTGGTTTTACATTGGCCACAAATGCTAATGCTGATTTCACTAATTGTAGAATCAAAGATGCCATCAGTGCATTGCGTGTAAGTGGTTCGACTTGCGGACTCAGGTTGATTGAAAACGTTTTCGACCGAAATTATCGGTCTATCTATTCTGGTGTACACGCTCTACAAAGTGGCCGTGTAATAGTTAACAATATCATCCAGAATAATGAATTTACTTGCGAAGGTTATTTATTAAGTCCGTATGCCGGGCAAAAAAGTTTTGCTGGAATAGATCTATACTACACTACCCTTGGTTTTGGTGGAAATAACACTTTCAGTCTTTTAAGAAATGGCTTTATAGCGAAAGCAGGTGGCTCAATTGGTATTTTTAATAATCAATTTGAGAACATGATTTCGGCGAATCCGATTTCTGTAGAAAAATCCGTTACCCCTCCTTTAGGCACTACGTTTGATGGTATCGCTATCTCTGTTTCCAGAGTAGTCCTTCAAGCGAGTTTCAATACCATTGATGGCGCAAGAAGAGCAGTTTATGCTAGAGATTGTTACGTAAACGTTCAAAACAATATCATAAAAAATACTGTACACGGGATTATTGCCTTAAATAATATAAGCGCTGCAGTTATTTCTGGCAATACCCAAATTGATTTTCAATTGTACGGCATTTATTTTTCCAATGTTTCGTTTTGTACTACAGTGATTATTAATGATAATACCTTAAATGGCATATCTTTGGCTAGTGACTTTCCTACTACACAGGGCGTAGGCGTTTATGCGGCCACCTTGGGATGGCTTTGCGGTAGCATCCCAGAAATTAAACGTAATGAAATTAATGTATCGCGCAGGTTCATCGGAATTAGGGGAGGAGATTTATGGCAGCCTTCGGTTTTAGATGATAATACCATCAGTTATAGTGATAATTATGGTATTTCAGGTATTACTCCCATTGGTATAGATTTAACTTATGGACAATACCTACAAGTTCGCTCCAACACTGTAACTGCAGAAGATGAAGATGCGTTTGAAGGGTTGGCTTTTTCTTTTAATGTGATCGAAAATAGCCTTTTCTGTGATAATCATGCGCTCTTTTCGGAAGATGGATTTTATTTCGACGTGATGTGTAGTTCTGCACAAATTCCCTTAAATGATATGGACAATACTGGAGATGCATTGCACTATGGGCCTACTGCTTTGACCGGGATACAAGAACACCAAGGAAATGAATGGCTCAATAGTGGAGGTGCACGGCGTGATTTTTCAGACGATCTCTTATTAGCTGAAAATCGCTATATTGTTAACTGCTTTGATTCGCCTTTCTGGCCGCCGACTTTTAGTCCCGCGCAAACAAGCTGTCAGGAAATTTCTGAGCATTGGTTTCATGGACTAGATGGTACTGTTCTTTTGGAATGTCCGGCACTGGATGAGCGACCTGAGTCTCCAACTACATTCGACCAGCGTGTAGCCCGCGCAGATTTTGCTGAGACTGAATTCGGAACTATGTTAACCTGGGAAACCCAAAGAGGATTATACGCCCGATTGGTAGATGATTCGGGACTGCTAGCGCAAGATGCAGCAGTAGATTCCTTTTACTTGGCTGCCAGTACAAGCAACCTGGATTCATTCAATGATGTTCGTTTGGCAATCCGACAAATGTTTACTGCTTCTTCTCCTTTCCTGTCTTCTTCGGCTTCTTTCAGCCAACAAATGGATAGTCTAACTACCAAGATCGCAGATCAGGATTCAGCATACGTTGCTGCATATGGTAGCCTTGCTCAAGCAGCCGCCCAAGCATATCGCGACAGTTTATTTGAGCGATTTGGTCTTGTCGTTGCTCAATTAGACAGCCTGACTTCTGTAACCCGAAGTGCCCAACAAGCACAAGTTGCGGCCATTGCCACTCTGAACTCAGCCATTGTCCCTGTTGGTATCATTCAGGAGAATGAGCAGACGGTTAATCAGGTGTTTTTGGAGGTATATGGCGGCGACAGTATATGGATGGATTCTGCTAACGCTGCACTCTTGCTTCCCATTGCCCAGCAATGCCCATGGATAGGTGGTGCGGTAGTCTTTCGGGCAAGGACAATGTACAGTTTATTTTATGCAGAGACTTTCGACAACGAAACGTTGTGTGATCCTTATCGCTCACAACAGAGAGTAGTGACTCCTTCCAAGGTTTCTTTAAAACTATCACCCAATCCTGCTTCAGATCAGGTAGTAGTCACATGGGGCGGTACATCAGAATCATTGGCGACTTATATTGTTTTGACTGATATATCTGGCAAGGCACTTCGTCGCGTATCGCTGAATGCTTCTGATGGCAGCATAATAATCACTGCTGCTGACCTTCAACCCGGCCTTTACCTCTGCCAGCTCTTCGAAGGCGACCGTTTGGTACGCACAGAGAAAGTAGCAATCATTCGCTAAATTTTCTTGTCATCCGGGCTTCTACTCACTACTGGGTAGAAGCCCTTTTGTTTTTTAAACATGAAAAAAGCAACTTTGCTCTTTGTCGGAATTTTATACTTCTGTACTTCTGTATATTCTCAAAAACATGATTTTAACTGGCCAATTGGATATTCCAGTCTCGACAATCCCCTGGACACCACCTGGGGCATTACATTCCTGAGATTTAACACACCCGATGGCAGGATGCGGGCTAGGTATGACCCGGGCAAAACGATTGACCTGACAGGTACCAGCGCTGCCATGTCCGACAAAAACGGCATTCACTTGTTTGCCTATAATGGCTACTGGATCGAAGAAGAATCAAATCAGATCATGGAGAACGGAAATAAAATGACTGCTACTCTGGCTGATTTCAAATGGGGACAAGCGCAGGATCAATGTGCGGTAGTACTGCCCATGTCTAATAGCGACCATGAGTACATAATGATACACATGGATTATTATCTTGACTTTGATCTGCAAACGATCAGAGGACATCAGGTATTTTATTCCATCATTAGCTATCCTCCGGAAGGTGGATATGGAAAGGTAATTTCTAAAAGAAATCTTGTCTTGACTGATGGTCTCGGCGTAGGAAAAATAACGGCTACCCGCCATGCCAATGGCCGGGACTGGTGGATACCTATTCCGGAGTCCGGTTCCAATCGCTATTATATTTTTCTAGTTGATTCCCACGGTTTGCACTTATCTCATACACAAGAGATTGGTCCTGAAAATGAAATTGGAGTTGGCTTTGCAGAGTTTTCTCAGGACGGAAGTCAATATGCCGTCATCAACAGTATCGGCGCAGAAAAAGGTACTTTTTTGGATTATTATGATTTTGACCGATGTTCAGGTATGTTGAGCAACCATAAAAGATTGCATTTCGATCTAAGTACACTTGCTATTGGCGTCACTTTTTCTCCCAACAACCGCTTTCTTTACGTATCTCTTTGGAGAACGCTCTATCAGATTGACTTACTCAACGCGCCACAAGACACCGTGGTGGCAGATTATTGGGATGGCTTTTTTGATCCCACACAACTGGCGTCGGGGTGGGAGGTATCTTCAGCATACGGCGCTCTGCATATTGGCCCCGATGGTATCGTGTATTCTGTGAACACTAATCTACAAAGTCGTTGGTTGAACACAATCCGCTATCCCAACTTACCCACACCCTATTGCGAAGCCCGGCAGCATAGTGTCTTTACTCCTACGCCATCTTTATCTCCGCCGAATTTCGCCTACTACCGCCTCGGCCCTGTGGATGGCTCCGTGTGCGACTCGCTGGGGATTGACAACATCCCCTGGTGCTGGTGGCGCTATGAACAGGACACCACTGTATACGGTACCGTGCATTTCGCCGATGCATCGGCGTATGAGCCGACGCACTGGCATTGGGAGTTTGGTGATGGCGACACTAGTCTCGATACTAGCCCTGTGCATCATTACAACAAACCGGGTATTTATCAGGCCTGCCTGATCGTCAGCAATGCCAACGGGGCGGACACGCTTTGCCGTACGATTAACATTGCCACCGTATCCGAGGGCCAGCCTGTGCCAAAAGAAGCGGAAATCGAAGTGTTTCCCAATCCATTTCGGGAAGGTTTTACGCTTCAGGTATCAGGTTACCTTCCACGCCAGGGAGTCTGCCGCATCTTTGATGCGTTGGGGCAGGAAGTAGCGGCGCAGCGGGTGATGCAGGGTTGGAATACTTTTCTGTTGCCGCATTTGCCTGCGGGGGTCTATTCATACACCATGACGGACGGCGATTTTGTGGTAAAAACGGGGAAGGTGGTGAAGGTGGAATAATTGCGTTCCCGGATGATTTTCAAGTTCGTATAACAAGGTTTATTTGGTCAGGCTTCTCTGCTATTCAGAGGAGCCTGTTTTTTAATAGCGGGCTCATCCGCTTGCTATTACCTGCCGTTTGTCCTATTTTTCCCCGAAAAATAGGACAACTTCCCAACTCTGGCGTCCTTCGCGGTAAATTTTCAACGCTGCAACTCATGTATCGCCACCTTTTCTCCTTGTTTGTTTTTCTTTTCACCCTTACTGTTCTGACCGCTCAAAGTAGCCTCTTCGTCGCGCGCAACTTTCAAAAGCCCTACGAAAAGGGCACCCGCAGTTGGGATGGGAAGCCAGGCCCCAACTACTGGCAGAACCGCGCCAACTACGTGATCAAAGCCAGCATAGAGCCTAAAACCCGGCGGCTCAGCGGCGAAGAGACCATCACATACATCAATAACAGCCCGGATTCCCTGGGCCTTATTCGCCTCAAACTCCAGCACGACCGCTACCGCAAGGGCGCCCAACGCGCTTACGATGTCACCGCTTCCGATGTGAGCGACGAAGGCACGCGCATCGAAGCATTCACCTACAACGGTCAGTCGGTGGACGAGAAGAACCGGCGCCGCTACAGCACGTTTTTGGATATTGACTTGAAAACTAAAAAGTTAGCGCCCAAAGACTCGGCGACACTGACCGTCAAATGGTCGTACACCCTGCCGCTGGGAGAAGACGCCGCCCGCGAATGCGTGTGTGACAGCACAACGTTCTTTGTGCCGTACTGGTATCCGCAAATCGCTGTGTACGACGACCTGAATGGATGGGCATCTTTCCCCTACACCGGCCAGCAGGAG
>Ga0163147_10004987_pt1 | contig 16500 bp, 9 predicted proteins | sample OliLakLV19MP6G1_FD_148597 | JGI IMG/M metagenome (GOLD analysis project Ga0163147, IMG submission 148597) | Freshwater microbial mat bacterial communities from Lake Vanda, McMurdo Dry Valleys, Antarctica- Oligotrophic Lake LV.19.MP6.G1 | ecosystem: Environmental > Aquatic > Freshwater > Lake >...
GATCTCGCTGGCTTCCCGCTGGATCGCTTCGTCGTCGGCATAGCGCCCCCGGTAGCGATTGGCGAAGCCCAGAATCTGCAGCGTGGAGGCCAGCGCCGCCGTCCTGCCCGGATCGGCGCGCTGCAGCGCCACGGCCTCGCGCAGGAGCGCGTCGGCGTCGTCGTAGCGGGAGTCCAGATTGATGTAGACGACGGCGAGACCGCGCAAGCACTGCGCGTGACTGTCTGGTTCGACGGCGTCGGGATGAGCTCGCACAATCGCGAGGCACGCCTCGAAATGATCGCGGGTGGTCGGGTCGGTGGGGTTCACGTATGACAACGTGTTCCCGGCGTTGAGCAGCGTCGAGACCGCCTGAGACGGGGCGAAGCGGCTCGCGTGCTGCCGCCATAAGTCGAGCGCCGACCACGCGTGGCGGATCGCCTCGTCGCTCTCGTTCTCCGTGTAGGCGACGTAGGCCAGGGAGGCACGGGCCGACGCCTGGCGCGGCACGTCGCCGGCCAGTCGAGCCCGTTCGATCGAACGTTCGAGCAGCGCCCGCGCCTCGGCACGGGCATTCTGCGCCAGGTAGCCGTTGGCCAGTGTCACCTCGACATCGGCCGCCGCCGCCGGATTCGACCCGAGCGAGGGCGCGATCCGGGCCTCGGCGAGCGCCAGCAGTTGGCGCACCGTCATGTCGTGGCGCGACGCGCTGTCGCTGCCCGCGATCGTGAAAAGGCTCGTCAGGAACCGGTTCTGCAGTCGTGCGCCGGCCGCCGACTGCCGTGCCTCCCGCGCCTGCCCAGCCGAGTACAGCGCTGCGCCGGCCAGGCTGGCCACGAGCGTGATCGCCGCCGCCACTTCCCAGGCGTGACGCCGCACGAATTTGCGCGCGCGATAGCCAACACCGGGCGCCTGCGCTCGCACGGGTTCATAGGCGAGAAACCGGCGCAAGTCCTCAGCAAGGTCCTCCACCGAGGCGCAGCGCGTGCCGGTGTCATGCGCCAGGGCCTTGGCCGCGACCGCCTCGAGGTCGCCACTGACGGCCGACCGCAAGCGGCGGTAGGTGGTCGCCCGCGCCTCGGCGGCCTGGTCGGTCACGACTCGCGGGAGGGCTTGCACCTGGGCCTCGCCGGCGGCCCGCTCGGCCACCGAGAGAATCGAGTCCTGTCCGCGAAACGGCCACGCGCCAGAGGCCAGTTCGAACAAGATCAGCCCCAGGCTGTAGACATCACAGGACACCGACACCGGTTCGCCGCGCAGGCGCTCGGGGCTGGCGTACTGCAGTGTGAGCGGCTCGGTGCGGGTGAATCCGGTCGAGGGGTCGGCAAGCTTCGCTGCGCCGAAGTCGAGCAGCTTCACGTGTCCGTCCGACGACACGAGGATGTTCGATGGCTTCAGGTCGAGGTGCACGATCAGGTGGCGGTGCGCCGACTGCACGGCGTCACACACCGACAAGAACAAGTGGATGCGGTCTGACAGCCGGAGCCGGCGCTGGTCGCAGTGGCTGGTGATGGCCTGGCCGTCGACCAGGTCCATCACGAGGTAGGGCCGGCCGGCGCCGGTGAGGCCGGCGTCGATGAAGCCCACGATGTCGGGGTGCGTGAGCGCCGCCAACATGCGCTGCTCGCGCGCGAAGCGCTCGAGGTGCTCCGGGCCCACCCGATCGGCGTGGAAGCGCTTCACCGCCACCAGCTGCTCGGTGCCGTTCACGGTGCGCACGCCGCGAAACACGTCGCCCGATCCACCAGAGCCAATCAGCTCCAGGATGCGCACGCCGCCCACCACCTGCGGCAGTGGGTCGGGCACGGAGGCGGGCGGCGGCGCGAACCAGCCGTGGCGGCGTTGTTCGACGGCTTCGTCACGTATGGCCTGCAGAAGCGCGAACGCCTCGGCGCGCACGTCTTGGTCGGCCTCGAGCCGGGTCAGCCGGGCCATCTGTTCAGCCGGCGAGGCATTCGCCAGCCCCTCGCACAAACTCTGCACGCGGCGCCAGCGGTCCTGGGAATCGACTCTCATGACACCCTGGCCACGCTGGCCGGGGCCGAGCCGCGCAGGCGGCGATAGAGCCAGCCTCGGGCCAGCATCACACGCCGGTCCACCGTGGCCTTCGAAAGTCCCATCAGTGCGGCGGTTTCGTCGGCCGTGCATCCCAGCACGAACCGCATGCCGAAGATCTGCGCCTGTTCGCGGTCGAGCTGCTCCAGTTCCTGCATGGCGAGGTCGAACGACAGCATGTCGGCGCTGTTGGCATCCACCCACGCCAGGTCTTCGTGAAGGGGCACGCGCTGCTGTTGACCGCCCCGCCGGTCGGCACGGGTCTCGCGGTAGTGGTCGACGAGCGCCATGCGGATGACGCGTGCGGCGAGCATGTAGAAGTGCTTCCGGTTCTCGAGACGCTTGGGCCGGTTCACGAGCAGCTTCACGAACAGGTCGTTGACCACGGCCGTAGTCTGCAGCGTGATCGACCGGTTGCCGCGCCGCAGGTAGGACCTGGCCAGCCCGTGAAGGTCTGGGTAGACCGACGGCAGGAGGCGTTCAAGGGCTCCTGCGTCACCGCGCACCCAGTCGTTCAGAAGCACGGTGACGTTTGCCGACAGCGCTGCCATGCTGACTCATGCGACGTGAGACGGCCCGGGGGGCCACGCGGCGGGATGCGGTACACTCCTACTCGTGATTGCTCCGACATCGGCCAGACCGGGGCGCAACGAGCCCTGCCTCTGCGGCTCAGGCCGCAAATACAAGCAGTGCTGCCTGCCGCAAGACGAGGCGCTCGCCGCCGCCGCCCGCAAGGTGCAAGCCGAAGTGGCGGAGGCCATCGAGGTGCCGGTCGACGGGGTGACGGCCAGCGCGCCACGGACGCCGAAGCATCAGACACAGCAGCCGTGGCGCAATGCCACGTCGCGCGGCTTCGTGCCGCGATCCACGACGCCTCGCAAGGCCGGCGGCAGCTAGAACGTAACCCTTTCCGCGTGAGCGCCGTTTAGGGCAAACGAGGTGCTCCCGTGCGGCAGTAGCCGCGCGCGCCAGTGCCGCGCTTCAGGGCAGTGTCTACGTGGCGTGCGCGTGCGAGCGCTCGGCTAGACCCACGAGCGCCTGCAGCGTGCGATTCACCGGCGTCGGCACGCCCAGTACCAGCCCGCGCCGCACGACGAAGCCGTTGAGGTCGCCGATCTCGGTGGGCCGTCCGAGTTGCAGATCCTGGGCGGTGGACGAGAGCGCCTCCGGCATCACCTCCGCGATGCGGCGCACCGCATCGGCCAGCGCCTCCACGGTGACCGGCACGCCGTCGGCCTGCGCCACGGCGGCGTTCTCGTCGGTGACCATGCGCATCACCTCGCGCGAGCCCTCATCGGCCACCAGGTGGCGGTAGCGCAGTTGCGCCAGGGCCGAGATGGCGTTGTAGGCGCAGTTGGCGGTGAGCTTGGTCCACAGGTCCACGCGGATGTCGTCAGATATCCGGCACGGCACGCCGGCCGCGAGCAGCCGATCGACAAGGGCCTCGAACGTGGCGTGGGAGGCCGCGCCCGAGGAGGCCGCCCCCGAGCCGGCAGCAGGCGATACCAGCGGCCGCCCGAGCACGAGCGATCCGCCGCCGTTGTGACGCAGGCAGCCCGCGCCCGTCATCTCGACCGACACGTAGACGGCGGCGGGCACCACGGGATTCGCCACCCGCGCGCTGATTCGCCAGGCGTTGTCCACGCCGTTCTGCAGGCTCACGAGCAGTGCCGTGGGCGCGACGACCTTCGCCAGTGCGTCGGCCACCGCTTCGGTCGCCACCGACTTCACGCACACGAGCACCACGGCGGCGTCACACAGCGCGGCCAGGTCGGTGGACGCCGCCATCGGCACGCGCGTGACCTGGCCGGCACTGGTCAGCTCGAGGCCGGCGGCGTTCACGGCGTCGGCATGGGCCGCGCGACCCACGAGCGTCACGCGCACACCGGCGCGCGCGAGCATGGCGCCAAAGAAGCTGCCCACGGCCCCTGCACCCATCACCCCCACGTGCAGGGCCGATCGTGCGTTCGCGCTCATCTCACCAGCCTACCTTGCCACGGCGATGAACGCAGCGGCCAGTCGCGTCAGGCCTTCATCGATCCGCGCTCCGGCGATGCCGCCGCAACCGAGCACGAGGCGCGCGCGCGCGGGTGAGACGCCCGTCCCTCACTGACGACGGGCCGGGGCCGGTATGCTCAGTGCATGCGCAAGCGCCCGCCGTGCGGACTGGTGCGACGCGGCTCCTTCGAGACCACGCTCTTCCACTATGCGGACCGAGTAGATAGGGTCTCGTTCGTGAACCCGCTTGAACTGGAGGCTGGGGTCTTGTGGGCTCTCGCGGAAGAGGCGGTAGGCCTTCTGCGCGACATCTCGGACGTCGGTCGGTAACTCGCGGTAGGCCGCCCAGAAGCGCGGCGCCGCGCGTGACTTCACAGCGCGTCTGGATCGAACTCGGTGGTTCGACCGGCGGCGCGGACGGCGCGTGCTTCGGCCGCAAGCCGGCCCAAGGCGTCCTGTGAAGCCGCGAACCGACTGATCCAGTCCTCTTCATCGCGCGGTTCGTCGAGCAGCCAGCGGCCGACACGGTCCTGCTCGTCGGGTAGCAGCGTCGCCAGTTTCGCGATGGCAGCGTCGAGCGTCTGAGTCACGAGCCCAGTAGACCGAAGCGAGAAGGGACGGTGGCAGTGGTGGGCGTCATGGCCAGATGGCGGCTCGTGGACTGCTGATTCGGACCGCCGCTCGACATAGCTCCTGTGAAACGGCGAAGGGGACGGGAGTAACGGTTAGCGTGGCACAGGGGGAGGCGCGGCGCTCATCAGCCGGACTGCCGACGTCGTCGTGACGCCGTCGCACAACGGGGCAGGCATTCAGCGCAGCCACCCGCGCCTTGTTCGGAAGGCGCGGCGGGTCCGTTCGCTATACGCCTGAGCGCGGCACGTCCAGTAGACCGCGTGGCTCCCTCCCGGAGGAGTTCGCACCCGTGCTGTTCCAGGTGCCGAAGGAGGTCGCGCCGCTTCACGCCGTGACTCTGAGGGGCTCCCGGATTACATCAACCTCTGTTGCGTCCTTGAGGGCGAACATCCCGGTTGGTCTCCACGACCAGGGTCACGGCGTCGCGCAGGTTGGTCCTGGCTTCTTCTTAGAGTGGCGCCTTGCGTGTTGGCGCCGGGAAACTCTTCGATGAAGGCGACATAGCCTCCCGGGACTGTCCGGAAGACGGCCGTGAATTGCAGATCCATGAATAACTCCCGACCTGGTGACACGCCCACAGTGCCTTGCACCGAAGCGCGGCAGCGCGTGTCTGCTCTGGCGACCGTGGAGCAACTCGGTGCATCGAAGCCGGTGAGCCACATGGCGCACACGAAGACCAGGCGGAGCGGGTCGTCCACGTCCTTGAACTTCTCGTCCAGCGCCGGTTGCGAGGTGTTCATGGTGCGGCGGTGGGGCTCGATCTGCAGCCCGAGCGTGCGCATCGCGGTGGAGCACGGTGCCCGCGGGATCGCGCGGCGTGTAGTCGATCGACGGGAGGGCCACGGGGCCGTCCCACGCCGATGCTGTGCCCGTCGCGCAGACGAAGCGAGGTCGGCACGAGTAGACCTACGATGAGGCTGCAGGCTGACCTGGCTCCCCCGACCTCAGGACCGGATGCCCGGGCACGAGTACCGTCCGCATGCCTTGCGGCCGGCGCCGCTCAGGGCGTCCGATACCAGACCCTTGACCGAGGCGGCGGCCGGCAGCGTCGCAAACGCTGCGCGCCGCCTGCCATGGCGGTTCTCCGTGGCCTCGGGCGCCGTTCCTTCCCGCGGCACCGCCAAGGCGGAACGAAGGTGAGCCGGAGGAAGATACCGCGCCCACCCGGCTGAGGCCCAGCGGCTGGAGCGGCCGGGCCACTCACGCCCCGCCGGCGTCAGTCGGCGTCCGACACGATCGGCTCGAGCGTCTCGCCATCGTCGGCGATGCTGGCCGCGCCGCTGCCATTGGCCGCCTTCTTCCGCCGCGGCCGGATGTCGTAGCGCTTGATCATCTCGTTGAGCGTGGTCGGCTTGATGTGCAGCAGCTCGGCCGCGCGCTTCTGCACGCCGCCGGCGGCTTCGAGCGCCGACTCGATCCACTGCCGCTCGTAGGCGGCGGTGACGTCCTTGAGCGAGATGCCCTCGGCGGGCAGCACTACCTGGGGAGTCACGGAGCGTGGTGCCCGCCGCACGTTCTCGGGGATCATCTCGGGGGTCAGCGTGCGTCCAGGCGTGAGCACCACGCCGCGCTCGATGACGTTCTCGAGCTCGCGCACGTTGCCCGGCCAGTCGTAGTCCATCAGCACGTCGAGCGTCTCGGGCTGAATCTGCAGGGTGGGCCGCTCGTTCTCCTCGGCGTACTTCTGGAGGAAGTGCTGCACGAGCAGCGGGATGTCCGACTTGCGGTCGCGCAGCGGCGGCAGGTGGACGCTGATCACGTGGAGCCGGTAGAAAAGATCTTCGCGAAAGCGGCCGTCCTCCACCTCGCGCCTGAGATCGACGTTGGTGGCCGCGATGATGCGCACGTCGACCTTGATGGTCTCCATACCGCCGAGGCGCATGAACTCGCGCTCCTGCATCGCGCGCAGCAGTTTGGCCTGCGTCTCCACCGAGATGTTCCCGATTTCGTCGAAGAAGATGCTGCCCTTGTCGGCCAGGTCGAACAGGCCCTTCTTGGGATAGACGGCACCTGTGAACGCGCCCTTCACATGGCCGAAGAGCGTCGACTCCAGCAGATCGGGCGGCAGGTTGCCCGAGTTCACGGTGACGAACGACTTGTCGGCTCGCGCGGAGTTGCTGTGGATGGCGCGCGCCACCAGTTCCTTGCCAGTGCCGCTCTCGCCGGTGATGAGAATGGTGGAGCGGCTGGGCGCCGCCTGGATCACCAGATCGAACACTTTCCTCATCAGCGGACTGCTGCCGATGATGCCGGCGAACTTGTGGTAGTGCGCCTGCAGGTTCTGCTTGAGCGTGAGGTTCTCGGCCACCAGCCGGCGGCGCTCGACGGCGTTGTTCAGCACGACCAGCACTTCGTCGTTCTTGAACGGCTTGGTGATGTAGTCGAAGGCGCCCTTGCGCATGGCGCTCACGGCGGTTTCCATCGACGCAAACGCCGTGATCATGATGACCGGCAGCTCGTCGTCGAAGTTGCGCAGCGCGTCGAGCACCTGCAGGCCGTCCATCTCGGGCATCATCACGTCGGTAATCACGGCGTCGAACGGCGTCGACCGCGCCAGGTCGACTCCTTCGCGGCCCGAGGCCGCCAAGCGCACCTGATAGCCCTCGCGGGTCAACAGGGTGTCGAGGATCTCGCGCATGATCTCTTCGTCATCGATGACGAGGATCGAGCCCTGACGTCGCATCTCGGTCACGCTTTCCCGGGCTGCACGCCCGCCCCCTGCTGACGCGACCGGCCCGGCTGTTCGGCCCGCGCCTCGGCAAACGACAGGCGGAAGGTCGTGCCCTGGCCCACGATGCTCTCGCACTGGATCTGGCCGCCGTGCTCCTGCACGATCCCGTAGGAGATCGACAGGCCCAAGCCCGTGCCCTGGCCGATGCCCTTGGTGGTGAAGAACGGGTCGTAGATACGCGGCAGGTGTTCGGCGGCGACGCCCATGCCGGTGTCACGCACTTCGGCGATCGCACGGTCGCCCTCGATTCGCGTGGCGATGGTGAGCCAGCCGCCGCTGTGCATGGCGTCGCGGGCGTTGAGGAACAGGTTCAGGAACACCTGCTGCAGCTTGAACTCGTAGGCCAACACGAGCACCGGCGTCTCCGCCAGCTCCCGCCGCACACGCACACGGCCCTTGGCGAACTGGTGCTCGAGCAGCGCCAGCACATCGCCGGCCACGGTGTTGAGATCGACCACGGTGCGGTCACCCTCTTCCACATCTGACGGCCGCGACAGGTTGAGCAGGCCGTTCACGATGCGAGCGGCGCGGAACGTCTGCCGTTCGATCTTCTCGAGCACCTTGGTCTTGGGGTCGTCGGGATCGGCGTTCTCGAGCAGCATCTGCGTGTAGCTGGAGATGCCGGTGAGCGGCGTGTTCACCTCGTGCGCCACGCCCGCGGCCAGCAAGCCCAGGGACGCCATCCGCTCCGACACCCGCAACTGCTCTTCGAGATGGGCGCGAGCGGTGACGTCCTCGAACATCACGATGGTACCGGCCCATTCGCGACCCGGCATCGCCAGCAGCGGCACGGTAGTGACGTTCACGAGCAGCCGGCTACCAGCGTGGCTACCGCGAGCCGCGAGCGGCACACGGTACTCGGTGCCGCCGTTCGGCGAAGCGGCACGAGCCGCCTGCACGGCCGCAACGACCGCCGGCTCGAAGAGCGCGTCGAGCGGCCGCCCCACGGCCTCGCCGCGGCGCAGGCCGTAGATCCGCTCGAGTGCGTGATTCCAGCGCACGACGGCGCCGTCGCCGCCCACGACCAGCAGCCCGTCGTCGAGCGATTCGAGGATGTGCTCGTTGAAGACCCGCAGGCGGTCGAACTCGGCGGCCTTCAGATGGAGTTCGCGATAGAGGCGCGCGTTCTCGATGGAGGTGGCGACCTGTCCGGCCATGGCGGTGAGCAGCACGACGTCTTCGGTCGTGAGCGGCTCGCCGTTGTCGCGCCGGCCCAGCGCCAGCACCGCAATCGATGAGCCCTTCGACACGCACGGCACGAAATAGAACACGCCGGCGTCGCGCCAGAACTCGACTTCCTCGGCGGGGTAGCGGGCGGCGGCCATCGGATCATCGAGCCGCACCACGTGGCCCTCGGCGAGACGCGCCGCCACCGCCGAGCCGCGCACGATGGCCGGCGGTGGGCTGTCGAAGCCGTCGTGCCGGATGGCCTCGAACGCGCCGTAGCCCGTGGCCGACATCAGGCTCAGGCGATCGACCACGAGCGTGTCCTTCACCCGCGTGAGCAGGCGCTCGGCCAGGCGGTCGAGGTCGAGGTCGGTATTAAGATCGCGGGCAAAGCTCACGAGTGCGCGCCGGTAGTCGTAGCGGTCACGGTAGAACACGCGGTCGATGGCGCTCTGCACGCCGTCCTTCACCGGCTTGGCCAGCAGCAGTACCACCACGGTGGCCAGCGCCGCGATGACCCAGCGGTGGTCGTCTTCGGTCGACACGAAGAAGCCGCCGGTGGCGCGCACGATCGCCACATAGATGGCGGCAATCGCGCTCAGCGCCGCGCTGTAGACCAGCAGACGCTTGAGGATGATCTCGACGTCCATCAGCCGGTAGCGCACGATCGCCGAGGCGAACGCCAGCGGCATGAGGCCGAGCGGCACGGCGGTGAGTTCCATGGCGAGCGACGGCGTGGCGCCGAAGGCAAAGGGCACCGCGTAGGCAAGCGCGAAGGGGCCCGCGCCGATGGCTGTGCCCCAGACGATCCAGCGCAGTTGTCGCAGCGCGGTCGTGGATCGCACGCGCCGGAGCGCCGCGCTCAGGATGGCTAGCCCGCACAGCAGGTAGGTGGCCAGGTAGAGCGGCTCCACGCGATCGAGCGCGGCAATCGTGCCGATGAGCCCGGCGGGATCTTCCGACGCCCGCACGATCGCCACCGCCCGGGCCAGGCCAAGCAGCGCAGGCAGGGTGTAGAGCACCGGCCAGCGCGTGCCGGCCAGCGCCGCCAGCACGCGGTCGCGCGGACGCTCTGGGAACACCAGCGTGAAGTGCACGAAGAGCGGCGGCAGGAGCAGCGTGGCCACCTGGTCGGCCCAGTAGAACATCCAGTCGACCCGGTCGAGGCGGCCCGAGAACGAGAAGGTGAAGACGCCGTAGAAGGCGACCGTGAGCCAGAAGAAATGCAGCGTGGCGTGGTCGTTGGGGCGGCGCGTGCGCACGGTGGCGCCGACGAGCAACGAGAAGATGCCCACGGCAGCGAGCACGTAGTAGAGGCCACCCACACCGCGGGGAATGGGGGCCAGCGCCACTTGGGTCACGCGGCGGTCGCCGAGCGTGAGCAGTGTGTAGGTATGACGCGCGCCGCGGGCCGCCACCTGCTGCAGGGCGTAGACGTCGTCGCGCACCTCGATCGGCTGGCCGTCAACCGCCAGGAGCACGTCGCCGGGGCGGATGCCGGCCTTGCCGGCCGGCGAGCGGGCATCGACCTCCGCGGCCACGACGCCAGTAGAGCGCTGCACCCACAGCACGCCGTCTTCGACGTCGTCCTGCGAGGCGCGCTGCACGATGTTCACCAGGCCCGCCAGCAGGAGCACCGTCGCTACCACGACCGGAAGCGTGGTGCGGGCGCGCTGCCTCCACTCGGAGGCCGGCGTCAGCGGTGCAGAAGCATGAACCAGGGACATTGCGGCGTCAGCGGTGCGGAGTCGTGCAAAGGACATACCACGATCCGGAACATCGAAGCGATGGTAAACCCATACAAATCAATCGTTTACAGGAACCAATGAAGACTGGACGCGAGCACACTCCAAGCCATTGGACCCAGGCACCAATTTCCGGAAGCGTGTGGACACGGCGCGGGCGCGCCGCGGCATCAGAAGCGTAGCTGGAGCCCGCCAATCACGCGCTTCGGCGCTCTGACGACGAGCAGCTCGTCGTAGATCGAGCGGTCTTCGACCGTGGTCCGGAACAGGCTGCGCACGCCCAGCAGCATCTCCCAATCGCCCTTCACCCCGCTCATGAACGGCAGCCCTTGCCGCAACTGCATGTCGAAGCGGCCGTCGGCGCCCTGCAGCGCCGCGGGATCGCCGGCGAAACCCGAGTTGAGGCGGTAGAGCACGTAGAACCGGGTGGAGGTCTGCGGCACCTCCGCTTCGATCGTCGTCGTGACGTCGTGCAGGCGCTCGTGCGACTCGCGCAGCGCGCGCGGCGCATAGGCGACGAGCGCCGCGCGATCGGCGCCCGTGGAGGTCTGCCACGTCGTGGACACGAGCGAGTAGTCGATGCGCCCCCGCACGTATGGCGACAGATTGTGCGCGATGCCGAGACCCCAGCCTTGGAGCAGCGCATCGCCCGCGGACGCCACGCCGTAGTGGCCGCCGGCCGCGATGAGACGCGCCGGATCGGCCGCGCCGAAGACCGTCACGAGCTGCTCGTCCACGCGCTGGCTGAAGGCGCGCACATCGACGGCGAACCCGGTGAACTGCCGCGTGGCGCCAATCTCGTAGTTCTGCACCCGTTCGGTTGCGAAGCGATTGTGCCCGAGCGGCGCAAACGTGCGCTGCGGCGGTATCCAGTGGCCGTCAGCGGGCGGCACGAATTCTTCGGCCCCAGGCGCCACCTGCAGCATCGACGCCTTGGCGTGGAGCCGCAGCGAAGCAACCGGCGCGAACGAGACCTTCAGCGACGGACTCACCAGCCCATATTCGTCGAGATAGTCGTAGTGCTCGTAGCGGGCGCCGTAGCCCAGCGTCCAGCGGCGGGTGAGATCGATCTCGTGCGACGCCGTCAGCGACGCCACTTTGCGATGCCCATCGGGCACGGCCTGCAGGGCCGCGAACTTGCCGCCCTGGTAGCGCTGCAGGCTGTAGGTCATGCCGGCCGTGACGCGGCTGCGCGCGGGCGCACGGGTGACGTAGTCGCCGGCCATCGTCCACGAGGTGACGTCGCCGCTGTTCATGGCGGCTCTCGCCGACCAGTCGGCGTTGGCGCCCACCGGGGCTCCCACCGAGAAGAAGGCCACGCCGGACGACCGCCCGAAGTCGACGAACTCACCAGAGTCATCGTAGGCAGTTGCCGTGAGCAGGTTGACCTGGCCGTAGAGCGGCCATTCGGTGAACGCGTTGGTCGCCCCGCGAGCGGAGTGTTCAACCGCGCGGCCGAGAAAACGGAGCGAGTCTTCGAGGAACCAATCGTCGTCGGCACCGAAGTCGACCATCGCCGGCTGCTCGTCTTTGAGCACGCTGCGCGTGAGACGGCGCAGGCGCCAGGCCAGAGGGCTGTCATCCCGGGGCGCCGCCGCCGTCACGGGGCCGACGCCCGTGCCAGCCGCAAGCACTTCGGGTGAGGTGTCGGCGCGCTTGAGCGTGAAGGACGACGGCGCCCGGCCTGCGGGTCGCACGTTGATGAGCGTGCTGCGCGCCCCCGCGAAACCGTCGTGATGCGCGCGCACCACATAGGGGCCGGGCGGCAGGTCGGTGAGGCGGTACTGACCCGCGCGATCGGTCACGGCAAACGCCGTGGCGCCTCCGAGCGCCGAGACCACCGCGCCGTCGATCGGCGCACCCGCTTCATCGAGCACCACGCCGTAGATCGAGCCCACCACCACCGCGGCCACGCGCACCACTGGCACATCGGCAGAGGCAGGAAGCACAACTTGAGCGCTCCCGATGCCGGCACCAGGAGACGTCAGCGAGAGGACGGTCGCCGATAGGAGCCAGACGCGGCGGGCGATCATAGGGAGCTCCAGTCACAACGGGGCCCGCTTCGCGCGGCGCACGCGAAGCGGGTTTCGAACGTCGACGCGCTAGCCCTTCACAATGAAAGGCACGTTGCGGGTGAGCACCTTGGTCGAGGTCTTGTCGGTGACCTTGATCTCGAGCCGGTATTCACCCTCGGGAAAGCTCTTCAGCGGCACGGTGATGCCGCCAGGGACGGGGAACTTCGCCGGGTCGAACTGCGGCGGCAAGTTGCTCTCGTTGATGTCCTGCGGATTGGTCTTGTTGAAGAACTTCTCTTCCGCGCCGTCCTTGCGCAGGAAGCTGTACTCCATCGTGATATCGGGCTTGCCGGCGGCGTTCAAACCGGGATTGTAGACCTGGAAGAAGATCGACAGCTCTTCGGCCTTGGTGAAGGTGCTGTCAGCGGCCGGTTCGAGTTCTTGCAGGCCGAACGAGAACGGACGCTCGCGCGCCTCGTCCATCGTGAGCGGCGTGGTGAGCATGTTCACCTTGTCGGCCACGAGAACCGAGCTCGTCGTGAACTCCATGTTCAGGTCGGGCACGGTGATGCTCTCCTTGAACAGGCCGGACTTGACCACGGTGTTCTTCGGGGCCTTCTCGGGTATCCGTTCCCTGGCCAGGATGTAGATGTCGTAGGTGCCGGGCTTCGCCATGAACACGCGGTTCAGACGGGCGGGCGTGCCGGCGAGCTGCGCGGCGGGCACGAAGTGCACGTCGTCCCAGGTGTACTCGACCTTTTTTTTGGGATCGACCTTCACCGTCGGATCGACCACCCGGATGTAGAGGGCCGCGTCCTTCTGGGGCAGACCCGTGAGTTCGATGGAGAAGGGCACGAAGATGCGCGCCTCCTGCGACTTCAGGAACACCGGCGCAATCTTCATCTGCACGTCGGTGGGCGTGGGCTGACCGGCCATGGCGGCATCGACGATCTTGACGATCGCTTCGATTTCTTCCTTTTCCTGCTTGCTTCGCTTCTTGTCGTCCTTCTGCGCCAGTGCCGCGGAAGGCAGGCCGGCGATGAGGACGGCAGCCATCGCCAATGCGAGACCACGGACCTTGAACTTCATGAATGTCTCCCAGGGAAAACCTAGAACTGAGTGGAGCCTGCAATGATATTGACTGGATTCCGGCCTGTCAACGACCCTAAGTCCCTGCCGTCACAGGACTTGCGCCTCTGCTGTAGGGATTGCGCCGCCGTGGTAGATTCGCCTCTGAGCCAAGGGAGGCCGTCATGGTTCGGAACGACGCACTCGTGATCGTGCTGGCGGGCGGCGCGGGGGAGCGGCTGGCGCCCCTCACCCGTGAACGCGCCAAGCCGGCGGTCTACTTCGGTGGCCCCTACCGCATCATCGATTTCGTGCTCTCCAATTCGGTGAACTCCGGCCTGCGCCGCATCTTCATCGCCACCCAGTACAAGTCGCTCTCGCTGAGCCGTCACATCCGCATGGGCTGGAACATCGTCTCAGAGGAACTCGATGAGTTCATCGAGATCCTGCCGCCGCAGAAGCGCGTGGGCGAGCATTGGTATCTGGGCACCGCCGATGCCGTCTTCCAGAACCTCTACTCCATCGAGCGCGAGTCGGCGCGGCACGTCGTGGTGCTGGCCGGCGACCACGTCTACAAGATGGACTACCGGCGCATGCTGAAGGCGCACGAGGACACCGGGGCCGCCGTTACGCTGGCCACAATCGAGGTGCCCATCGACGACGGCCACCGCTTCGGCATCGTCGCCGTCAACCCGAACCACCAGGTGGTCGGTTTCGACGAGAAGCCGGCGGCGCCCACGCCGCTGCCAGGGCAGCCGCATCTGGCGCTGGCCTCGATGGGCGTCTATGTCTTCGACCTGGACGTACTCACGACCTCGCTCGAGCGCGATGCGGCCGACCCGGCCAGCCATCACGACTTCGGCAAGAACATCATTCCCGCACTCATCCCGAGCGGCAAGGTCTTCGCCTACCCGTTCTACGACGAGAACAAGAAGAGCGCGAAGTACTGGCGCGACATCGGCACGCTCGACGCCTACTACGAGGCCAACATGGACCTGTGCCACGTCAACCCCGAGTTCAACCTCTACGACCCCGAATGGCCGATGCGCACGCACCAGCCCCAGGCGCCGCCGGCGAAGTTCGTGTTCGCCGACGCGGGCCGCACCGGCACGGCGCTCGACTCGGTGATTTCGCCGGGCTGCATCGTGTCGGGCAGCCGCATCACGGGCAGCATCCTGTGCCCGAACGTGCGGGTCCATAGCTTTGCCACGGTGGCCGATTCCATTCTGATGCCCGGTGTGCAGGTGCGGCGGCATGCGCGCATCCGCAACGCCATCATCGACCGCGACGTGGTCGTGCCGCGCGGTGCCGTGATCGGCTACGACGAGGCTGCCGACCGCGCCCGTCACACGGTGACCGATCGCGGCATCGTCGTGGTCACGGTCGATGAGGACGTGCGCGTGGAGCCGATCGCTGCTGAGGCGCTCGCCCACGAGACCGCCGTCGACCGCCCGTAGTCGAGCCGCGCGACGTGCTGCGCACGGTCACGCGATCCTGCATGCGCACTGAACGCGGTGCGTGGCCCGGCAGCGCCGGGACGAGTCTTTCCTGCGATACTGGTCCACGAACTTCACGCGGGCGCCGTCAGTGCCCCTTGCCAGGAGCAGCACCGTGCATATCGTCGACATCCGCGGACGGGAGATTCTCGATTCGCGCGGCAATCCGACCGTAGAAGTGGACGTGTTCCTGGCCAGCGGCGAACGCGGCCGCGCGGCCGTGCCCTCCGGCGCCTCCACCGGCGAGCGCGAAGCCCTCGAACTGCGTGACGGCGACCACACACGCTTTCTCGGCAAGGGCGTCACGAAGGCCGTCGGCCATGTGAATGGCGAGATTCGCGCGGCGGTGGTGAACCGCGACTGGACGCAGCGCGCGCTCGACGACGCGCTGATCGCGCTCGATGGCACGCCCACCAAGGGCCGGCTCGGGGCCAATGCGCTGCTCGGCGTATCGATGGCGGCGCTCAAGGCCGGGGCCGAGGCCGCCGGCCTGCCGCTCTACGCGCACATCGCAAGCGAGGCCGGCGCCACCGGCGGCTACCGCCTGCCGGTGCCGATGATGAACATCCTGAACGGCGGCGCGCATGCCGACACCAACGTGGACTTCCAGGAGTTCATGGTGATGCCGGTCGGCTTTCCCTCGTTCCGCGAGGGTCTGCGCGCGGGCACCGAGATCTTCCACGCGCTGCGATCGATTCTGAAGAAGCGGGGCCTGGCCACGGGCGTGGGCGACGAGGGCGGCTTCGCGCCGAACCTGAAGAGCAACAAGGACGCGCTCGAGGTCGTGATGGAGGCCATCGGCCAGGCCGGGTTCACCGCCGGCGGCAACGTCTACGTGGCGCTCGACTGCGCGGCCAGCGAGTTCGGCAACGCCGCCGGCCGCTACGAGTTCCACAAGTCGGGCGAGCCGTCACGCGACTCCGAGGGCATGGTGGCCCTCTACGAAGACTGGTGCCGACAGTATCCGATCCTGTCGATCGAAGACGGCTGCGCCGAAGGCGATTGGCGCGGCTGGAAGCTGCTCACCGACGCGCTCGGCGCGAAGGTGCAGATCGTCGGCGACGACGTGTTCGTCACCAATCCAGAGATCCTGGCGCGCGGCATCGCCGCCGGCATCGGCAACGCCCTGCTCGTGAAGCTGAACCAGATTGGCACGGTGAGCGAGACGCTGGACGCGATCGCCATGGCCTCGCGCGCCGGCTACCGCAGCGTGATCTCGCATCGCTCCGGTGAAACCGAGGACTCGACCATCGCCGACCTGGCCGTGGGCACCTCGGCCGGCCAGATCAAGACCGGGTCGGCATCGCGCAGCGACCGCATCGCCAAATACAACCAGTTGCTCCGCATCGAAGAAGCCCTCGGCGACGGCGCCGTCTACGCGGGCCGCACCGCCGTCGCGCAGCTCTCCTAGCCATGTACACCGTCGTCCTGCTCCGCCACGGCGAATCCACCTGGAACAAGGAGAACCGCTTCACCGGCTGGGTGGACGTGGATCTCAGCGAAAAGGGTCTGCACGAGGCCCACGAGGCCGGCCGGCTGCTGAAGGAAGGGGGCTACAGCTTCGACCTCGCGTTCTCGTCGCTGCTGAAGCGCGCCATCCGCACCTTGTGGAT
>Ga0163147_10004988_pt1 | contig 16494 bp, 12 predicted proteins | sample OliLakLV19MP6G1_FD_148597 | JGI IMG/M metagenome (GOLD analysis project Ga0163147, IMG submission 148597) | Freshwater microbial mat bacterial communities from Lake Vanda, McMurdo Dry Valleys, Antarctica- Oligotrophic Lake LV.19.MP6.G1 | ecosystem: Environmental > Aquatic > Freshwater > Lake >...
AGCTGCCACCCGAGTCGCAATCGCCGATAGACAATCGACCCACGCGATAGCAGATGCGAACCAATCCAAGACACAGGCCGCCGATTTTTACACCACACAGACCGTCATCCCACCCACACTGACTGTAGTCGGTCAGCAGCGCGACTCTGTGCAGGCACAGATTGAACTCGGCGCAACCAAATTGGCTAATGCTCAAGCGACAGTGGCGTACATTCAACCGACATTGATGTATGCGGGTGAGGTTCAATCACTTCTGACAGACCTTGAGCCGGTCATCTATAATCAAAACGCCCCGCAATACCAACTCCCCTTACTGGATGTGTTGGTTGAGCGCTATCCAGACCATGCGCTGGTTTTCACCGTCCGTGCAACCGTGCATATCATCAACCTTGACTATGCTGAGGCCATTGCGGACTACACCCGCGCCATTGAACTCAACTCTCAGGATTCACTTGCCTACTTCCATCGGGGATCAAGCTATCGGAATCTGAGTGATATTGAGCGCTCTATCCAAGATTATGAGCGTGCGATTGAACTCGGATATGTAGAACCGACAATTTACTACAATCTAGCAGTGTCTTACTATTACGTAAAAAATTATCAACAGGTGCTTGCCAACAGCGAATATGCCATCAAACTCGATCCCAATTATTGGGATGCATATTATATGTTGGGTTTGGCATACTATGAGTTAGCCGATTACGAGCAATCTATACTCAATTACACTCGTGCCATTGAACTTTCTTCAGGCAATGCCATCTCATACTATGCGCGTGGGCTTGTCTATTACATGCAGGAAAATTATGAGCAAGCACTTGCCGACTACGCCCAAGCTATTATTTCAGACCCGCTGTACGCTTCTCCATACGATGGTCGTGGCCTAGCTCATTCGCGCTTGGAAAATTATGAGGAGTCAATCATAGACTTTACTCAGGCATTGACTCTAAATGCAGCCTACACCCTTCCTTACTATGAGCGCGGTTTGGCTTATCATAATTTGGGGGAAAATGAATTAGCTCTCGCTGATTTCACAAGTATGATTGATTCCGACCCGCAATATCATTGGGCTTACTACATGCGTGGCATTATTTATTGGCAGATGGGGGAACCTGAACGGGCGGTGACAGAATTTAATCGTGTTGTTGAGATTGTGCCTGATCTTGCCGATGTGTATGCCTTCCGAGGCCATGTTTTGTATGAGATTGGGCGCTATATCGAGGCTGCCGCAGATTATTTACGCTATCGGGAACTCACCGGGCGGCTGGATACAGTTATGCAGATTCGGCTGATTGCTATAGCGGTCAAAACCGTTATAAGTCCCCAGCCCACGGCTATTCCCTAATCCCGCAATACGCGCAATCAAAAGGCTAACCTCTTATGAAAATCGACCCATCCAATCGCAAACATACCACGTCATCTCATCGGATAATCGGGTTGCCGATGGGATTAGTTATCATCGGACTAGTTTTGATAGCGGGGGCAATCGTCCTCAGCCTAAGTGCAACCAATAACGCCAATGTCTCGGAAAATCAGGCACAAATCGCTGATCAGCAAGCCCGTCGCGCTGTCAACGCCGCGCACCGCGCCGACGCACAATCGGTTAATGCAGCTGGTACCCTCACGGTTGCTGCGCCCACCTTGATTGCGGCCAACCAACAAGTCGAATCAGCACAAGCGCAGGCTGACCTCAATAGGACAGAGGTCGCTCAAGTTCAAGTGACAGTGGTGCAGGCTCAACCGACTTTGACCTATGCGGCAGAAGCGCGAGTGTTCATGGAAGATTTTGCGGAGGTCGTACATTTTCAGAACACAGCGGATTCTCAGTTTCCATTATTGGACTCACTGATTGAACAGTATCCTAATCAACCCCTCGGCTTCATTACTCGTGCTACAGCCTACAATATCCTCAGAAATTATTCCGAGGCCGTCCCCGACTATACCCGCGCAATTGAATTTAACCTACAGGATACCACAGCCTATTACCGTCGCGGTATGGCCTATTGGGGGTTAGGAGATTATGTGCGCTCCATTGAAGATTATGACCGAGCGATTGAACTCAATGCGCTTGATTGGGATTACTACAACAGCCGTGGGGTGTCATATTGGTATTTGGGCGACTATCAAAACGCGATTGCTGACTATAGCAGTGCCATTGCGCTGAATCCGGCGGATGATTCGATTTATGCAAACCGGGCATTGGCCTACAGCGATTTAGGCGATTATGACCTCGCTTTGGCGGATTATAGGACTGCGCTTACGCTGAATCCGGTCAACAGCGATACTTATTACTATCGCGGCTTGGCTTACTACAATTTGGGTGATTATCCGGCGTCTATTGCTGATTACACCCACGCCATAGAGATTAATCCCGAGTATGCCTCAGCTTATTTTGGGCGCGGGCTTTCCTATGACAACTTGGGAGATTATAAACTCGCAATCAACGATTTTAATGAAGCACTTGGCATTGATTCCACAAACACAGCGGTCTATCACAGTCGGGCAAGAAGTTATGTTCATATCGGATATATTGAGGCTGGATTAAATGATTATACTCGCGCCATTAAGACTGACCCCACGTATTTTGCCGCGTATTGGGGACGGGGTTATATCTATTTCTATCAGTCGCGCTACGCCGAAGCAAAGGCGGATTACTTACGCTATCAAGAATTGACCGGGCGGTTAGAACCGGACATGGAACTCCAAATCGTTGAGATTAACCGCTATTTGGCGATGACTCCGACCCCGACACCATAAATCAATTCATGTAACGAGCTATGCCCATGAATTACGGTCTGAATAAGTCGCTTCGCTTGCTGCTGTTCGCGGTTGGGATATTTGGGATGCTGGCGTGTTCGCCACCGTCTTATTTATATGATTTAGGCATCACCCAATTTTGTCGTGATGGTCAGTCGATTGTCACGTATCAGAGTTTTATCACCTATTTTTCACAGGCCATTGGTGAGCCTAAATACTCTGAATTGAAGGCTGCTACACAAGATGGCGGGAAATCTTGGAAATTACAGATGTCGGAGGGAGATTGCCCCCATCAAGAACTGACTTATCCGTTTTATGCCCCCATCCAAACCCTCCATAGCGACGGTAAAACCTTTCATATTGTCCCATACGACGGGATTTATCGAAAAATAGGGGATGATGAATCGATCAAAGAATTTGATTTATCACAACTTTATCATGATGCGCGATTTTTATATTTTGCTGAAAAAAGGGATGAAATTATCTACTCAACCTATGATAGCCGCTTAAGATTTTATCGCCCCGTCGTGTGGGATGTGATCGATGACCCGACAACAGGCAATACTTTATTTGCAATGGGCTTAGATGGAGTACTTGTTCGTTCCGTTGATGGAGAATGGGCTTGGTCTACGGTAGGAAAATATCAATTTATCACTCATGCTGCGCCATCACTATTATATGAACTAATATTTATGTTCGGCCTCATCCCACTATATACCGCAATTTTTGGTTGGTCACGGCGGTGGTTTCAAATCCCACTGACGGGTTTCTTTTGGCTGATCGGGGCTTATGTGATGCTTTTTTATCGCGTTGAGCCAGTTATGTATGACAAAATCCGAGCGCCGTGGCCGTGGGGTGTTTTTCCAATAATAGAGGCTGCAACGGACTTGATTTTGCCTGTTTACGTCTTAATTATTGGTGGCTGTTTTATACGACTGCTAACGGTCTCACTGCTTATCGTAAATCGCGTGTCGTTACATTTTGCTATCCTATTTGCGCTATACATGACCCTCTATCTGTTGTGGGCGTATGGGTTCATCCCGACGCACACCATCGCATCACTGATTGCGCTAGGGGGATGCACAATCGCGCTGGGTGGGATGTTTTTTTATCGCACAAAATCAGTTGCTTACAAGATGTAAGCAACTGATTTTCTAACAGCTTTTACCGATTCGCCAAGAAATCCAGCAAGTCGATTTGGGTCAGGATTCCGACCTGGCGCTTGTCGTCCCCGTCGCCGGGTTCGACCACCACCGCCACCTTCGAGGCCGCGAACGCGCTCATCACGCTCTCGACGGGCGGTTTCTACGGATGACACGGATAGCGGTTCAATTTCAATAACAACATCCGCGCCTCAAGTTGCTCAGGGCTATTGAGCCGTAGTAAAAATATAGTGACACGCCCTTGCGGTGTTAATGGTTCGAGCTGGGCGCTTTTTGTGATGATAGAAAAATGCTCATCCCAGCTTTGGCGTCGGGGATGAAATAATCCGGTGTAAGTTTCGGTCAAAACATCGTATGAACCAATATCACTACCCTTAAATCGGTTGCATTCAGGGCAACTTAGACAAAGGTTGTTCGTCTCACTTAACCCACCATGTTTCTCTGCGATGATATGTTCGATATGGTAAGGGAATGGGTTATCAGATTGGTGCTGACGACAATATTCACAACATCCCTGTGCGCGGTCAAAAACCAAGCGACGAAGTGATTCACTGATATATCCACTCATGTCTCACCGATATGGCGCAGTTGTGCCTTGAGTCGAACCATCTTTAAGAGATGATTCATCCGCAAGAATTCATCAAGCTCGGCTGTTTCATCTTTGGACAGCACCCCGTCTTTGTTGGCATCCAACAAAAACGCAAGGCGTTCAGCAAGGTGGTCTGAGGGCTGAAAGGCCAAGAGTTCATCAGTCGAAGGCGCGGAGGCCAAAAAGTCTGTGATTTCGTCGAAAAGTTTTTTGGGCGGCGCAAACATAGCAAAACATCCTCGAAACCTGTTTCAAGAATTATATATCATGTGGGGCGCACATCGCGACGCGCCCCACTACCCATAAAATTATCCCTACCGATTCGCCAAGAAGTCCAATAGGTCGATTTGGGTCAGGATTCCGACTGGGCGCTTATCGTCGCCGTCGCCGGGTTCGACCACCACCGCCACCTTTGAGGCCGCGAACGCGCTCATCACGCTCTCGACGGGCGTGTTGGCGCTCAGGGTCAAGACCGTGCTGTTAATCACCCCCGCCTCTAGGATGGGACGGCGGGCGGCGTCTTGTCCGGCTTGCATCAGCATAAAGTTTAACAGGCTGACCTCGGTCACGACGCCGAGTAATTCCCCGCGCACGCCGACCACCGGAAGCTGAGACACGTCCATCTGCTTGAGCTTAGAGACGGTTTCGCCCACCGTGGCGTCCGCGCCGATGGTCATTAACTCCAGCCGCCCCTTGCGCGCCAGCACGGTTGCGACGGTCACATCCGCCCATTCGGTCTCAAGGAAACGGTTTTCGCGCATCCAGTTGTCGTCAAACACCTTGCTCAGATACCGTGAGCCGTTGTCTGGCAGCAGCACGACCACCAATTTATCAGACGACAAATCGCGCTCGGCACAATACTTGATCGCGCCAGCCACGGCAGAGCCGCACGACATCCCGCCGAAAATGCCTTCTTCACGCACGAGGCGGCGGGTCATCCGCATGGTTTCGGTGTCGCTGACCCGCACCATGTCGTCAATCACGTTAAAGTCATAATTGGACGGGATGAAATCCTCACCGATGCCCTCGGTCTTATAGACGTGCGCCTCGGTCATTTTGCCGGTATAGAAGGCGTCATATAAGATGCTGCCTACTGGGTCTACGCCGACGATTTGGATTTTGGGATTCATCTGCTTGAGGTAACGCGCCACGCCGGTGATTGTCCCGCCCGTCCCCATCCCGGCCACGAACACGTCGATTTGTCCGGCGGTCTGATGCCAGATTTCCGGTCCAGTCGAGTCGAAATGCGCCTGTGGGTTAATCGGGTTGTGATATTGGTTGGCGAGGATGGCGTTGGGCGTCTCCTCAGACAATTTACGGGCGACGCTGTAATAGCTGCGCGGGTCTTCCGGCTCGACATTGGTGGGGGTGACGACGACTCGCGCTCCGTAAGCACGCAGCACGCGGATTTTTTCTTCACTCATCTTGTCGGGCATGACGAAAATACACTTATAGCCCTTGATGGCGGCGGCGATGGCGAGTCCGACGCCGGTATTGCCGCTGGTGGCTTCGACGATTGTGCCGCCGGGTTTGAGCAAACCGTTGCGCTCGGCGTCCTCGATAATCGGGAGGCCGATGCGGTCTTTGACGCTGCCGCCGGGGTTAAAATATTCGACCTTTGCCACCACTTGGCAGCGCAGGCCGCGCCCCAGTCGGTTCAGGCGGACGAGCGGGGTATTGCCCATCGTCCCCAAGACGTTATCGTGGATCTGCGGCTCAGCGGGCAACGTTTGAGCCTCGGTCTGAAGTGGGTGTGCCATTGTTGAAAGTCTCCGGTATTTTGAGATGAAAAAACGTGCAAACAAACCTCTAGGTTTGCGCCCATTGTACCGGAAACGATTGAGGATGTGACGTGTTGATCGTAGGGACAACGCCTGCGTTGTCCACCCCGCCCGCGTCTCCCTATAACGAGAGACGCGGGCGGAACGCTGGGTTATTTCTCTTGGAGGTGATGGTGGCGCTGTAAGCTGCGGACTTTCAGCGGCTTGCCCTTGAGCGCACGGATGCCCTGTACGCTGGCCGCCGCCGCGCTCATGGTCGTCACGATGGGGATGTATAGCGAGACCGCCGCCGCCCGGATGACCGCGCCTTCTTCATGCGCTTGACCGCCGCGTGGCGTGTTGATGAGCAGATTAATCCGCCCCTCTTGCATCAGGTCAACCACATGCGGCGACCCTTCGCTGATTTTGTTGACGCGCTCCACCGGCAGGCCGACCTTCCGCAGATAGTCCGCCGTGCCATCGGTGGCAATCAAGCTGAATCCCATCGCGTTGAGGTCGCGGGCGATACGCGCCGCTTGCCCCTTGTCAAAATCATTGACCGAAATCATGACCGTGCCAGCCGTCGGTAACGGTGTATTGGTCGCCATCTGCGCTTTGACGAAAGCGTGACCGAAGTTGCTGGCGTGACCCATGACCTCGCCGGTTGAGCGCATTTCTGGCCCTAGACGCGCATCAACGCCGGGGAATTTCTGGAACGGAAAGACCGCTTCTTTGACGAAAAAGCCATCGACGTGCGGCTCTTCCAAGAAATTGAGGTCGGCCAGCGTCTTACCGGCGGTGATTTGCGCGGCGTAACGCGCCAACGGGTGCGAGATCGCCTTGCTGACGAACGGGACGGTGCGGCTGGCGCGGGGATTCACTTCCAGCACATAGACCACATCATCCTTGATGGCGAATTGGATGTTGAACAGCCCGACCACGCCCAACGCCAAACCGATACGGCGCGTGTCCTCGCGGATGATTTCGAGGTGATATTGGCTGATTTTGTAGGGCGGCAACACCGATGCGCTGTCGCCGCTGTGGACGCCAGCCTCTTCGATGTGCTGCATGATGCCGCCGATGGTGACGTTGATGCCGTCGCATAGCGCATCGACATCGACCTCAAAGGCGTCGTCCAAGAATTGGTCAATCAAGACCGGGTGGCCGCCCCATGTGATGTGCGCCTCGACCCAGTTGGTCAGCGAGGTGTCATCAAACACGATGCCCATGCCGCGCCCCCCCAAGACATAGCTGGGGCGCACCAGCACCGGATAGCCGATTTGGTTGGCGGCTTCCAGCGCTTCTGGCAAATTGAGGACGGTTGCGCCGCGAGGTTGCGTGATGTCCAGTTCGCCCATCAGCTTATTGAAGCGCTTGCGGTCTTCTGCGAGGTCAATGGTATCCACCGATGTCCCCCAAATCGGCGCGCCGGCCTCGGCCAACTTTCCGGCGATATTCAACGGGGTTTGCCCGCCGAATTGCACCAGAATCCCGTCCGGCTTCTCGCGGTCAACGATGTTCATGACATCCTCAACCGTCAACGGTTCAAAATACAGGCGATCTGCGGTGTCATAATCGGTGCTGACCGTCTCTGGGTTGCAGTTGACCATGATGGTCTCGAAGCCCATTTCCTTGAGCGCGAAACAGGCATGGACGCAGCAATAGTCGAACTCAATGCCTTGCCCGATACGATTCGGGCCGCCGCCCAAGACCATGACCTTTTTGGCCGTGGTCGGGAAGGTCTCATCCTCGTCCTCATAGGTTGAGTACAGGTAGGGAGTATGCGCCTCAAATTCCGCCGCGCACGTATCGACGCGGTAGAAATTGGCGACCACGCCCAATGCTTTCCGCCGTGTCCGCACCGCTAACTCTGCTGCGCCGACGATTTGCCCGATATACGGGTCGCTGAAGCCCAAGCGCTTGAGTCGGCGGAAATCGGCCTCGGTCAGCGTGTCCAGCGTCGCGCCACGGGCGACCAATGCACGGTGTTCGTCAATGCTGTCCACCATTTGCTCGACAAACCACGGGTCAAACTGAGTTTGCTCGATGACCTGTTCAGCGGACGCGCCTTCCATCAGCGCCGAAGCGACTTGGAATAGGCGGCGCGAGGTCGGGACGTGCATCGCGCTCAACGGCGCTTTATCGAGGCGACTACCGAAGGCGGTGATTCCGATATCCAGTGACCGGACGGCCTTTTGGAGCGCCTCTGGGAAGGTGCGGCCAATGCCCATCACCTCACCGACGGCCTTCATCTGCGGGCCAAGCACGGCATCCACGCCCTTGAATTTCTCGAAGTCCCAACGCGGGATTTTGACGATGACATAATCCAACGACGGCTCGAAGCTGGCTGGCGTCACGGCGGTGATGTCGTTGGGGATTTCATCCAGCGAGTAGCCAATCGCCACCATCGCGGCGATTTTGGCGATGGGGAAGCCGGTGGCTTTACTGGCGAGGGCGGATGAGCGCGATACACGCGGGTTCATCTCAATCACATACACCTCGCCGTCATTGGGGCCAACCGAATACTGCACGTTCGCGCCGCCGGTGGCGAGGCCGACCTTATCGAAAATCATGCGCGTCATATCGCGTAGCCGTTGCAGTTCCTTGTCGGTCAGCGTCTGGGTCGGGGCGACGGTGATGCTGTCGCCGGTATGAACCCCCATCGGGTCGATATTTTCGATGGAACACACGATCACGAAGTTACCTTTCGCGTCGCGCATGACCTCTAACTCGTATTCCTTCCACCCTAACAGGCTGTAGTCAATCAAAACCTGATGGACGGGGCTGGCCTTGAGGCCGCGCTCGCCCACCGTCTTGAGGTCTTCCGGCGTATAGGCCACGCCGCCGCCGCTGCCGCCGAGAGTGAACGACGGACGCACCAAAACGGGGTAGCCGAGGCGTTCGGCAGCCGCCAACGCTTCCTCCACTGTGCTGACCACTTCTGAGGGCGGTGATTTTAGGCCGATTTCGCTCATCGCGTCTTTGAACAATTGACGGTCTTCAGCCAACCGGATGCTGTGAATCGACGCGCCAATCATCTCGACATTGTACTTTTCGAGGACGCCTCGGTCACTCAGCGTCAGGGCGAGGTTGAGCGCGGTCTGCCCCCCGACAGTGGGCAATAGGGCGTCCGGGCGCTCGATGCTGATGATTTGCTCTAGGATGTCAGGCGTGAGGGGTTCGATATAGGTGGCATCCGCGAACTCTGGGTCGGTCATGATGGTGGCCGGATTGGAGTTGACGAGGATGATTTTATATCCCTCTGAACGCAGGGCTTTGCAGGCTTGTACGCCGCTGTAATCGAACTCGCAGCCTTGCCCGATGACGATTGGGCCAGACCCGATGACCATAATGCTCTTGATGTCGGTGCGTTTAGGCATTGAAGTGGCTCATGTCCCCGTGAATTGGCAACAACCCCCTATTGTCGCATAGACGGGGGGTGGGGTCAAACCTAATGCGTTTGGCGATTTTAGACGAGTTCTCAGAATAATTTGTACAAAAGAAAGGTTATCGCGCTTAAAACGCCCCTAAATATCCTCATACTCGCGTTAATTATCGACATTTAAGAATCGTAGGGGGCGACCCATGGGTCGCCCTCTTATTGGGGAATATATCCCTGCTCCCGCAGCCATTTTTCCGAGTCCGCGAGGCCGGATTGAATGTCCCATTTAACACGCCAGCCCAATTTTTCCCGCGCCTTAGCGGTGGTATACACGACTGGGCGCAGGTGATGATTCAGCGCGGCGGGCATGTCTTTAATCAGTGACCCAGACGGCGCGAACAGTTTTATCAGCGGCAATAATCCGCGCACCAGCCAGACCGGAATCCCCAACCAGCGATTCCGCCCGTTCATCTTGGCATACGCCAGCAGATAGTCGCGCCACGTCACGCCGGGGTCAGCCGCGCAATTGAAAATCTGATTCACCGCCGCCGGATGGTCTGCCGCCAGTATGCACATCAACACCACATCATCGACATGCACCGCCCCAACATGCCCGCGCCCATCGCCCATGAACAAGATAAACGGAAATCGCGTGGCAAATTGATACATCTGCACCGTCCACGGTTGCGAGCGCGGGCCGTAAATCATGCCGGGGCGGATGATGCTATAGGCCATGCCGGTCTGCGCGGCGACCAATTTGAGGACGCTCTCGGCGGCGCGTTTGGTCACGCTATAGGCAAATTCAGAGTTGGAGGGCGGCGTCTCTTCGGTGATGAGGTCGGGTAGGTTGGTGAAACCATACACGGCGATGCTGGACACATGCACGAACCGTTTTACGCCCGCGTGCGCCGCCGCCGTCGCCAATAGGCGCGTACCTTCAATATTGATACGCGCCTGTAAATCTGGCGAACCACCCAGCGCCGCCGCGACATGGAACACTATCGCGCAGCCCTCAACCGCCTTTTTTAGCGAGAGTTCATTTTCTAGGTCGCCATCGACCAGCGTAATCCCCGGCACATCGGTGATGTAACCGGCCTTAGCGCGATTACGAATCAGGGCGCGAACATTCACACCTTCGGCGGCCAACTGACGCGCCAACGCCCCGCCGAGGAAACCGCCCGCCCCCGTGACCAGTACCGTCTGATTTTTGAGCGACATATCGCCTATGCCAACAGCGTGAGGATGCTCTGCGCGATGAAGGCCAGCATAATCACCGCGCCCACCACCGCCACGAACAGATACATCCGCTTATTTTTGTAATCCACCGCGTAGAATTTGCGGACGCTACTCACCAGCATCGCCAGCGCGACGATGTTGAAAATCAGCACAATTGGCGCGCCGAACTTGCCGGTCAAACCGAGAAGCGGCAACATCACCGGCAGCACGACATATTCCAACAGACAGCGCAGGCCGGTGAAAAACATCGACAGCATAAAGTTGTTTTCTGCGCCGCGTGCGGCCAGTTTGGGGTCGGCAGAATCGTTGATGGTGCGTTCTACGCGCAGTACGCGCTCTACGGCGCGGTCAAACGGGTTGGCTGAGAGTTGCATGTCAGAAACCTGTATAAACCTACAGAATTACACAGATTTTAGTATAGCAAATTCGCGCCAGAGTTGTCACCCTAACGCGAATTCGTTTATCGACAGTTCATCTTGAATCGCCGCTGTACTGTGGTTTATTTGTCCGCCCAGATGCCTTGACCGTAGACGACCTCATGACTGCGGTTTTCCTCGAACAGCCACGCCGGGATGGTGATGGGATACTGGCCGCTGAAACAGGCGTGACAGTGACCGGATGGGCGCTGGGCGGTTTCCTCAATCGCCTTGAGCATCCCCTCCAGCGACAGATAGGCCAGCGAGTCCGCGCCGATTTGCTGGCGGATGGTCTCAGTCTCGAAATTATGGGCGATCAGTTGCGAATAGGTCGCCATATCGACGCCCATAAAACACGGGTGACGTACCGGCGGCGATGATACGCGCAAATGGACTTCCGTCGCACCGCCCGCCCGAATCAGCGCCACAATCGGCGCGGAAGTCGTGCCGCGCACAATCGAGTCATCAACCAAGATGACGCGCTTACCCTCAAGGTTGCTGTACAGCGGGTTGTACTTGAGTTTGACCATATCGCGGCGGAGTTGCTGGTCGGGTTGGATGAAGGTGCGCCCGATGTAACGGTTTTTGGTCAGCCCTTCGGTATACGGGATGCCGGATTCGAGGCTGTAGCCGATGGCAGCGGGGGTCGCGCTGTCCGGCACGCCGACCACAACATCGGCATCTACCGGCGACTCAATTGCCAACTGACGCCCCAGCTTTTGGCGCACGCCGTGGATGACCTGCCCCTCCATTTGCGAATCGGGGCGGGCGAAATAGACATATTCAAATGAACACAGCGAACGGCGCGGAGAGGTGCGCCCCTGAATCGAGGTCAAGCCGTTGGCGCTCAATTTGACGATTTCGCCGGGGTTAACCTCGCGGACAAATTCCGCGCCGATGGTTTGCAGCGCACACGTCTCGCTGGAAATCACATAACCGTCGCCGAGTTTGCCGATGCACAGCGGGCGTAGCCCTTGCGGGTCACGCACGCCATAGACCGCCTCACGGGTCAAAATGGCTAGGGAATATGCACCCTCAGCCATCATCATAAAGGCGCGGATGCGCTGCGACCACAAATCGAGTTCGTCATCGCTGCCAGTATCGTTCCCGTTCCAGACCTCGGCGGGGGCGGCCAGCATCATCGTCACGACTTCGCTGTCGGTGGTGCTGCTGAGTCCCGCCCCGCGCTTGAGCAACATCTGGCGGAGTTGGGCGGTATTGGTCAAATTGCCATTGTGCGCCACGCCCAACGGCCCATAGGCCGACTCAATCATGTACGGCGAGGCGTTGCGGATATGGCTGCTGCCGGTGGTGCTATACCGGTTGTGAGCGATGGCGATATGGCCTTTTAGCGGGCGCAAATTAGCCTCGTTGAACACCTGTGAGACCAAGCCCATATCCTTGTGAATAGAGGCGGTGATGCCGTCACTGGTGGCGATACCGGCGCTTTCTTGCCCTCGGTGTTGCAGCGAATAAAGCGCGAAAAAGGCGAGGCGGGCGGCCTCGCGTCCCGGCACAACCGCACCGAAAATGCCACATTCGTCATGCGGGCGGTCATCTTGGTACATCGGCACGGACAAGTCTGGGGTCATCAATGTTCCCTCTGTGGTCTTGGGCATGTGGGGGTGAATTGGGGGAGTAATGCGGCGATTTCAGCATCGGATGGGAATAGGCTTGATGGGATGCGCCCTCATTGTACGTGTGAATCGGCGGCGGGTATACCATCGAATTCGGTGCATCACATCGGTGTTATAATCGGATATGATAAACAAACTAATGTGATATGGGAGATAATCCTATGCCTCGGATTCAAATGTCCCATCCCAGAGGGAAAACACCATCAAATGTTTTCCCTGATTTTGAGTGGATTAAGGCAAATGAAAATGAACTTCTCGAACAATATGGAGAGGTTTCTATTTTCGTCTATCATCAACAAATCATTGGTATCGGGAAAAACTATGCCGAAGCCATAAAGGACGCAGAGAATAATCCAGACATCCCTTCTGATGAGGTCATTACGCCCATGCACTATCATTTAGCGCGTAATCATTTCCCATTGGGATTGTTAGAATAACGTAGGGGCGACCCATGGGTCGCCCACCTAGAATACACGTAGGACAAAGACGATATGGCGACAGCAGCACAAATCATCCGCAGGCGGCGGGCGCGGTTGGCGCGTAAACAAGCACAGGCGGGGCGCGTCAAAATCTGGACGGCTATCTGGCTGACGCTGGCGTTCGTCGCGCTGGTTGTGCCGTTGGGGATTCTGGGCGGCACGGCCTATGCCGTCTATGCCGAATCGGTCAAAGACCTGCCCACCCCTGTCGAAACCACCTTTTTAGATAGCGTGGGCGTCACCCGCCTATTAGACCGCACCGGAACAGTCGAATTATTCGCGGTGCAAGACCCGTTGGGCAGTAGCCGCGCATGGACGACGTTGGATGAACTGCCACAGCACGTCATCGACGCGACCCTCTTGGTTGAAGACCCAGACTTTTTGCAAGTCACGCGCTTTGACGCCATCAGCACCTCGGCCAATCTGTGGGAGAACATCATGGCGGGGCCGACAGCAGCCGACCCCAGCCTGACCGCCCGCCTCGTCCGCAATACGGTTGCGCCAGAGCCGGAAGTCGTCTCGGCTTCAGACCGCCAGCGTGAAATCGCACTCGTGGCGGAAATCAACCGCCGGTACAGCCCGTCCGAGGTGTTGGAATGGCATCTCAATACCAATTATTACGGCAGCGAAGCCTATGGAATCGAGGCCGCCGCACAGGTCTATCTGGGCAAATCGGCGTCAGAATTGACTGTTGATGAGGCCGCGCTACTAGCCTCTATCCCTACCGCGCCACAATTCAACCCGTTTGATGATGACTCCGCCGCCCGTGGCCGCCAATCCGACACCTTGCGCCGGATGCTCAACGCCGGGTTAATCACCCCCGCCCAATATGACGACGCGGTGGCCGTCGTGACCGCTATCCGCGTCGGCGGTGGGCAAATCCCCGCGCTCGCGCCCGATTTCAGCTTCTATGCGCGGCGTCAGGCCGAGACGATTTTGGATAATTTGGGATATGACGGCGCACGCCTGATGAGCCGAGGCGGGCTGAAAATCATCACGACGCTGGATGTGCCGCTATATGCCCAGACCGTGTGCGCCCTGAACGGTCATCTGGCAACGCTGAATGGTCAGCCCGCGCAATGGTCGGCCTCAGATGGGACACCGTGCGCCGCCGAAACGTCTCTGCGTTTGACCGCGCCGCTGGCCGCCGATGCGCCCGATACCGGTTCTGCCGTCATTTTGGACGCGACCACGGGCGAGATTCTAGCGCTGGAAGGCGCTGCGCCCCGCGCTGACGCGCAACCGGGCTATATGCTCGCGCCGTTCGTGGTATTCGAGGGACTCCGTGACCGTCAACAGGGGACGCAATACACCCCTGCCACGATGGTGCTGGACATCCCGCGCAGTTTCCCCGGCGCGTCCGAGGGCTTGATTTATCAACCGGCCAATCCTGATGGCGTGTTCAATGGCCCGTTAAGTGTGCGTGAGGCCGCCGCAAAACTGCTCCTCCCGCCCATCGTCCAGATGGCCGACAATCACGGCCTGACCGGGATTCTACGCACGGCGCGGCGCTTGGGGATTAACACGCTCAACGACGGCATATATGACCTGTCCTTGTTAGAGCGCGGCGGGGCGGTTGCGCCGTTGGACATCGCCTATGCCTACAGCGTTTTGGCGTCACAGGGCGAGATGTTCGGCGTGCCGGTGCAGCCGCGCGGTATCGGGTTGCGGAATCGTGACCCAGTCGCCGTCTTGCGGATTCAGGACGCGCAAGGCGTGGTGTTGTGGGAATATGCCCCCGCGCAAGACCGCGTGAATGTTTTCCGCGATGCGCCGGAATTGGGCTATCTGGTCAACAACGTATTTTCCGACGCGGCGCTGCACCGTGAGCGTTTCGGCGCGAGTTCTCCGCTGACGGTCAGCCGCCCGACGGCCATCCTCACGACGCTCACCAGCGACGCCCGCGACAATTGGGCTGTCGGATATACCCCGCAACGGGTGGTCGCCGTCCATCTGGAGCGCTCGGATGGGGAGGCGCTTGGGCTGACCGGCTACGGCTTGGACGGCGCAGCGGCGCTCTGGCACGCCCTAAGCGAGACCGCGCAGGCGTCGCTCCCCGTACAAGATTGGCAACGCCCGCCCAATATCATCGAGGCCACCGTCTGCCAACGCTCCGGCCTCTTGACGCACCCCGATTGCCCGACTCGGCGCGAAATCTTCATCGCGGGGATTCAACCGACACAGCCGGATACGCTCTGGCAAGCGGTAGAAATCAACAGTCAGACCCGCCAATTGGCAACCGCCAGCACGCCGCAAGCGCTCCGCATCCGCGAGACCTATTTCATCCCGCCCGATACCGCTTTAGATTGGTGGCGTGCTAACCGTCAACCCTTGCCGCCGGAAGATTACGATACGCTCAGTCGCCCCGATAATCTGCCGTTCCAGACCACCGACATCAGCCGCCCTGAGCCATTGGCGTGGTTGCGCGGGACGGTAGAAGTACGCGGCGCGGTGGCCGCCGATAATCTGCGCTATTACCAATTGGCCTACGGAATCGGCGTCAATCCGACGGATTGGGTCGCGGTCAACGGTCAACAGACGGCAGTCCCAGCGGATGGGTTGCTTGGCTTGTGGGATACCACTGGCCTTGATGGGGTGTATACGCTGGAATTGACGGCGGTCAAAAACGACAGCACCCGTGAGCGCAGTATCGTGCAGGTGCGGGTCGATAACATCCCGCCCATCATCGTCTTAGATGCGGGTGCGCCGGGGAAAATCTATAAATTCCCGTCCGAGACCGTCATCCCCATCAGCATCATTGCGTCGGACAATTTGGTCTTAGACCGCGTGGAACTCTATCACGAGGGGCGACTAGTGGCGACTCTGCGTGAAGCGCCGTTCAGCTATAACCACCCCATCACCGCCATCGGCGATGAAACCTTCACCGCCGTGGCGTATGACGCGGCGGGCAGTCAAAGCGAAAGCACGCCGTTGGTGGTCGAGGTAGCGCGGTAAATTCTTGTGTGACGGGCATCGTTGCAGACGACAATGCGTTTGGACTACCAAATTATCGTGATTCGTAGGGGCGACCCATGGGTCGCCCACCATATTGCCGCCCTTGTCGGGCTTCTGCGTCGT
>Ga0163147_10004997_pt1 | contig 16474 bp, 15 predicted proteins | sample OliLakLV19MP6G1_FD_148597 | JGI IMG/M metagenome (GOLD analysis project Ga0163147, IMG submission 148597) | Freshwater microbial mat bacterial communities from Lake Vanda, McMurdo Dry Valleys, Antarctica- Oligotrophic Lake LV.19.MP6.G1 | ecosystem: Environmental > Aquatic > Freshwater > Lake >...
TCGATGCGTGGGTCGGGCGGCGTCTCGGCCTTGAACGAGATCGCGCGCGTCAGCAGGCGGCCATCGAGTTCCGGCAGGACCACGTTCATGGCGAGGTCGGCCGGCGACAGGCCGCGCGGCGACGTGGCCCAGCCCTCACGCGTACTGCCCGACAGCACGACCTGCAGTACCGGCACGTCGGCGGCATCGAGCACGGTCGAATCGTCCTCACGTCGCGCCGAGAAGGCCGTCGTGTTGAGAATGACGGCCGGCTTGCGCGCCTGGATCAAGCGCCCGAGCTCGGCCTCAACGGCGGGATCTTTCAGACTGTTCACGGCGATAGCGAGCGGCGCCAATCCTTCGCGATCCAGCGCTTCGAGGAGTGTCGCGATGGGCTCGACGTCGGCGGCCATCAGGTTGGAACGATAGAAGACGACCAGGGCAGACGGCCTGGAGTCCTGCGCCCGGCAAAGCTCCAGGATCGGCACGGTGCGGCGACCGCGCGTGAATCCCGCGATCGGACCGACCGGCGCCGGCGGCGCCCAGGCGTTGCCGCGTCCGAGCAGCGACCCGACATAGTGCAGCGCCTGGCGAAGATTTTCCGTGCCGCCTTCGCGGAAGAACTGTTCGAGCCGCGCCAGCGGTTCGGCCTGGAGCGTCGAGACGGATACCAGCCGCGGATCGGCACGATCGTCGCCCGGCAGGGCGGCGAACAGCACGCCGTTGTCGCGAGCGATGTCGCCGATGCGCTCGAAGCCGTAACGCCAATAGTCGAGCCCGCCCAAGCCGCGGACGATGACGGCGCGGGCATGGGCCACGACGCGCTCGACATAGAGGTCGACCGACATCGGATGGCGGAGCTTCTTCAGGCTGGCGAGGCGCAGAGTGGGCAACCTGTCGGCGTCCTGCTGCCAGGCGGCGGCAAGAGCCGAGAGATCGCTGTCCGAGAACGAGAGCACGACGACATCGGCCGGCGACTGACCGAGGTCGACGGCGGCATCGGCCTCGTCCAGGGTCGCAAGCTGTGTCGCCAGGACGTGCATGCCAGCCTAGCCCGCGATGGCGACGCGGATGGCTTCCCTGTCGAAACCCTTTTCGCCGATCACCACGAGGCGGCCCCGCCGCTGCTCACCGGACCGCCACGCCCGGTCGAACTGATGCTGGATGCGCGCGCCCACGCCCTGCACCAGGAGGCGCATCGGCTTGCCCGCGATCTCGACGAAGCCTTTGACGCGCAGGATGTCGTGTTCGCCGGTGGCCTTGGCGATGCGGTCGACGAGTTCCTGCGGCGAGGCGAAGGACGGCACATCGACGACGAACGTATCGAAGTCCTCATGGTCGTGCTCACCCTCGAGGTCGTGATGCGAGGGCCGGCTTTCCAGGTCGGCTTCGGCGGCAGCGCCCAATCCGAGCAATACCGACACCGAGACCTTGCCGTTCTGGACTTGCACGACCTTCACCGCCTTGGACAGCGTCTTGCCGATCTCGCCGGTCACAGACGTGAGCTCGGCCGCCGACATCAGGTCGGCCTTGTTCAGCACCACGAGGTCGGCACACAGGAGCTGGTCTTCGTAGACTTCCTCCAACGGGTTATCGTGATCGAGCGAATCATCCTCGGCGCGCTGGCGTGCGATCGCCTCGGGATCGTCGGCGAAGCGGCCCGCGGCCACCGCAGCGCCGTCGACGACGGCCACCACGCCATCGACGGTGACGCGCGAGGCGATCTCGGGCCAATTGAAGGCCTTGACCAGCGGCTTGGGCAAAGCGAGGCCCGAGGTCTCGATGACGATGTGCTCGGGCGGATTCGCGCGATCGAGCAGGCTCTTCAGCGCCGGCACGAAGTCGTCGGCCACCGTGCAGCAGATGCAACCATTCGACAGCTCGACGATGCTGTCCTCGGTGCAGCTCTCGATGCCGCAACTCTTCAGGATGTCGCCGTCGATGCCGACATCGCCGAATTCATTGACGATCACGGCGAGGCGGCGGCCGCCTGCATTCTCGAGGACATGCCGGACCAGCGTGGTTTTGCCGGCGCCGAGGAAGCCGGTGATGATCGTGCAGGGAACTTTGGCGAGCGACGTCATGGGTCAACAGCCTCTGAGACAGAAATGGGAGGAACCCGGGCGATCACGCCCTTGCGGAAGGAAGCCGGCCGTTCCCGCCACGGAACGATGCCGTTCTCCGAGGCGGCGAAACTCAAGGCCGCCGAGACGATCTCCTCGGCGTGGGAGCAGGGATCGAGGTCGCCGATCAGATAGGTCCATTTGTCGGCGCCGGCCAAAGCGACGGTGCAGGGGCGCTTGCACACGGCCAGGCAATCGACCGGCGTCACGGTGACATTTGCCTGTCCGCGGTCCCGCAAGCGTGCCTGAAGCGTCTCGACCAGGCCACGGCCGGGCTGGTCGAACGACTCCTCGGCATCGCCCAGGCTCCGCCGGCATGAGACGCAGACGAAGATCGTGACGGTCGCTTCATCCATTCAGACAAACTCCAGGCCGGCAGAATTCAGTTCAGCTCGCTGGCTTCGGCGCGAATTTCGGCCACAGCAGCCCGACGCCGATCCCGACGAGGGACCACAGCAACGCCTGCACGACCAGCGACAGCGCCGTGAACTGTGCGACGATCTCGGCCGGCACCTTGCTCTCGAACGCGTGCGGATGCGGTGCCCCGATGAAATGAGGCGCCAGCAACAGGACGACTGCGCCAAGACGCACCAAAGGCGGATGATCGGCCCGCAGGAAACCCCACAACGCCACGGCCGTGGCGATGGCCGTGCCGACCCACCAGAGCTGGCGGCCGACCAAATCCCCGGCGGCGGCACCTGGCAGTTCCGGCGCAAGGCCGGCGGCGGGGGCCAACCCGCAGGCAACGAAGCCCGCGATCGCCCAAGCGAGTGCGTGGCGTTCGTCGATCGGGACGCCGGCGAAGATCATGACGGCCATCAGCACGAACGCGATGCCCACGGCGGTTGCGACCGTCGTGACGGCGGTGAAGAAGAAGCGCGGCATGCCATCGGCGGGCTTCCAGCCCTCGCCGTGCGCGTGAGCCTCGGCGCCTTGAAGGCTGTGCGGCTTGGGGGTTGCCGAAACTTCGGCCGGCTTCTCATAGGTCTCGGCCGCGAAAATGAGCGGCGTCGTCGTGACCTGCTGCACGGCTGCGATCAGCAGCCCAGCCAGAAGCCCGGCCAGAAGGCCGACCGACAGGATCCGGGTAAGCATTGTCGCCGCGTCAGTGGCAGGGAAAGCTGAGGCTGTGACGCGTATCGTGGGCGGCGTTGTGAATGACCTCGGGATAGGCAAAACCGGTCAGGAAGACCAGGCCGAGTCCCAGGATCAGGGCGATGCCGGCTGCTTTCCGGGCTTCGCTTCGTTCGGTCGTCCTGACGACGGCTGCAGTCGTGTTGGCCATATCAACTCTCCTTGGCTGCCCCACCGGCAGCTGAATGTAACATATGACGGCAGGTCTCCTGGCTCTCGGATCTTCGCCGCAGGCCCCCTTCCCGGTTTCCCAGTGGTGTCTTGGCCGTTGGCTCGCCGACTACAGTTGCGGGGGCAGCCGCGGAGTTGGGATCTGGACCCCTTACCGCGTTCCCTTTTGAGCCCCGTGAGGGGCACCGTCACGACCTTGATAGGGGCCGCAGCAAAGCTCCGTCAACGGGATTCGCCGGGCCACGGCGAGCCTTGCTGACGCGGCTATCGCCCACCATTCTGCAGCCCCCAAGTCGCACAGCAGGCGCAACATGCCCCCCGACACCGACGAAGACGCGCGTCACAAGGCCAAGATGGCCAATCGCAAGGCCATCCAGGACGCCGAGGTGGCCGGGAAGACTGTCGAGAAAGGCCTGCTCATCGTTCACACGGGCAAGGGCAAGGGTAAATCCACGGCGGCCTTCGGCCTGCTGCTGCGGGCCGTCGGCCGCGGCTTTCGCTGCGGCGTCGTGCAGTTCGGCAAGGGCGCCTGGCAATCGGGCGAGCGTACCGCGATCGAGCGGTTCGGCGACCAGGTCCAGTGGCACACGCTGGGCGAGGGCTTCACCTGGGAGACGCAGGACCGCAACCGCGACATCGAGGCCGCCCGGCGCGCCTGGGCCAAGGCTCTGGAGCTGATGGCCGACCCGTCGATCCGCCTGGTCGTGCTCGACGAACTCAACATTGCCTTGCGCTACGACCATCTCGATATCGGCGAGGTCACCGCCGCCCTCAAGGCGCGTCGACCCGACCTGCACGTCGTCGTCACCGGCCGCAACGCCAAGGCCGAGCTGATCGAGGTGGCCGACCTAGTGACCGAGATGACTCTCGTGAAGCATCACTTCGCGTCGGGCGTGAAGGCACAGGAAGGCATCGAATTCTGATGGCCGCTCGGAAGGCAGCCAAGGCCATCATGATCCAGGGCACGGGCTCGGACGTCGGCAAGTCGCTGCTTGTCGCCGCGCTTGCCCGCGCCTTCACCCGCCGCGGGCTCCGGGTCCGGCCATTCAAACCGCAGAACATGTCGAACAATGCCGCCGTCACCTCTGAGGGCGGCGAGATCGGCCGCGCCCAGGCACTGCAGGCGCGCGCCGCGCGGGTGGCGCCCAGCGTCCACATGAATCCCGTGCTGCTGAAACCCCAGAGCGACATCGGCTCGCAGGTCGTGGTCCAGGGCCGCGTCGTCGGCAATGCCCACGCGCGGGAATATCAGGGAATGAAGCCCAAGCTGCTCGGCGCCGTACTCGACAGCTTCCGTCGGCTCACCGACGAGGCTGATCTCGTTCTGGTCGAAGGCGCGGGCTCGGCCTCGGAAGTGAACCTGCGTTCCGCCGACATCGCCAACATGGGATTCTCACGCGCGGCCGACGTTCCGGTCGTGCTGGTGGGTGACATCGACCGCGGCGGCGTGATCGCAAGCCTCGTCGGCACCCAGGCCGTAATCGATCCCGCCGACAACGCCATGATCGTGGGTTTCGTCGTCAACCGCTTCCGTGGCGATCCCTCGTTGTTCGACGACGGCATGAAGATGATTACCCAGCGTACGGGCTGGCAGTCTCTGGGCCTCGTGCCATTCTTTGACGATGCCCACCGCTTGCCCGCCGAAGACGCGCTCGGAATTCCTGGCCGCAATGCCGGCGGCGACGGCCGGCCGCGCATTGTGGTGCTGGCCTATCCTCGGATCGCCAATTTCGACGACTTCGATCCGCTGCGCCTCGAGAAGAACGTCGACCTGGCGTTTCTCCGACCGGGCGAGCCGATCCCCGGCGACGCCGCGCTGGTCATCCTGCCGGGATCTAAGGCCACGATCGCCGATCTCGCCGCGCTGGGATCGGCGGGATGGGATGTCGATCTCAAGGCGCACATCCGCCGCGGCGGGCACGTCCTGGGAATCTGTGGCGGCTATCAGATGCTGGGCCGGCGGATCTCCGATCCCGACGGCATCGAGGGACCGCCTGGCAACGTCGAAGGGCTCGGGTTGCTCGAGGTCGATACCGTGCTGGGCGGCGACAAGGTGCTGGTCGAGACCACCGGCGAGACCGTTCAGGACTCGGTACCGTTCAAGGGCTACGAGATGCATATCGGCCGGACCACCGGCAGCCTTCGTTCGCTGCTGCGCCTCGCCAGCGGCAAGCACGACGGTGCTGTAAACGACAGCGGCACGATTGCTGGCTGCTACATCCATGGTCTTCTGGCGGACGACCGGCAGCGGCGGCACTGGCTGCAGAGGATCGGCGTCGACGGCTCGGCGTTGGACTACGAAGCCGACGTCGACGCGACCCTGGACCGCCTCGCCGACCATATCGAAAAGTACCTCGACTGTGACCGGCTGCTCGAACTGGCCCGTGAACCCAGGTTCAGAACATCAGACTGATCGTCACAAGAACGATAAGCGCCGCAATCTGCAGGCCGCAGGCGGCGCGATAGAGATCGAGCGCCGCGCGGATGTCGTGGGCGGTCAGTTCGTTGCGCCCCTCGCCCACCCATCGCTCGGCAACTTCGATGCCGTCGTAGATGCGCGGGCCAGAAAGACGGATGCCGAGCGCGCCGGCCATCGCGGCCTCGGGCCAGCCGGCGTTGGGCGAGCGGTGATGGCCGGCATCGCGCAACAGCACGTCGATCGCCCGCTGCGCCGACAGGCCTGGTGACAGCGCAGCGGCCAGCACGAGCCAGAAGGCCGAGAGCCTGGACGCCGGCAGGTTGATGAGATCGTCGAAGCGGGCCGAGGCCCAGCCGAAGGCGAGATGGCGCGGGGACTTGTGGCCGATCATGCTGTCGGCCGTGTTGACGGCCTTGTAGGCGATGGCGCCGGGCAGCCCGGCCACGACCATCCAGAAAAGCGGCGCCACCACGCCGTCGGAAAAATTCTCGGCCAGACTTTCGATCGCCGCACGACTGACGGCTGCCTCGTCGAGCGCACGCGTGTCGCGGCCGACGATCATCGATACCGCCCGCCGGCCGCCTTCGATACCGTCGGTTTCCAGCGCCGAAGCCACGGCGCCGACGTGCGTGTAGAGGCTGCGCTGCGCCAGCATCGAGCTCCCGACCACGCCACACAGCAGCAACGCCGCAAGGCCATGAAAGAGTTCATCGAGGATGGCGGTGATCGCCAGGCCCGACAGGATACCGACAGCCAACAGCAGCACGAGCACGTAGATGCCGCGCCAGCGCCGCTCCTCATAGGAGAGCATCTCCGAATTCCACGCTTGGTCACACCATGTTATGAGCGCGCCGATCCAGGTCACGGGATGGCCGATCCGGCGATAGATGCCGTCCGGATACCCGGCGGCCGCTTCGGTCGCGACGGCAATGAAGGCAAGGGCGGCGAACATGGGGGCTTTGCCTATCACGGCAACCGGGACGGCGGAACCGCTGGCACATGGCGGCGATCTCAGCGCCATCCGGCGGCGTTTTCCGGAAGCGCCCGAGCCCTGGATCGACCTCTCGACCGGCATCAATCCCGTGCCCTATCCGGTCGTCGAATTGGCCGCGGAGACCTGGTCGCGTCTGCCCACGCGACAGCAGGAACGGGCATTGGTCGAAGCGGCCGCCGTTCGATATGGCGTGCGCGATCCGGCGACGATTGTGGCCGCGCCCGGCACACAAGCCCTCATCCAGCTTCTGCCGCGTCTTGTCGCCAAATCCCGCGTTACCGTGTTGGGGCCCACCTACGAGGAGCATGCGCATTGCTGGGCCCGGCAAGGCCACGACGTCGCCATCGTGTCCGATTTCGAACGGGCCGACGTCACCATCGTGGTCAACCCGAACAATCCCACGGGCAAACTCTTGCCGCAGGAGATGTTGCGCCAGGATCGCGGGCTGCTGATCGTCGACGAAGCCTTCGTCGATTTCCTGGCGCCGAGCGCGAGCCTCGCCGGCAATCTGCCGGCCAACACCATCGTCCTGCGCTCGTTCGGCAAGGTCTACGGCCTGGCCGGCGTGCGACTGGGTTTCGCCATCGCGGAAAAGCGCATCGCCGATCGAATCCGCGATGAACTGGGGCCATGGGCAGTGTCGGGCCCGGCGCTCGAGATCGGCCCTCGCGCTCTGGCCGACTCGGCTTGGCTGCAGGCGGCGGCGACCCGCCTCACCGTTGATCGGCAGAAGCTCGACGCCCTTCTTGTTTCAGCGGGCTGCGAGATACTGGGCGGCACGCCGTTGTTCTGCCTGGCCCACCAGCCAGACGCCGAGCGACTGATCGAAAAGCTGGGACGCCACGGCATTCATGTGCGCCGCTTCGTCCACGAACCTCAATGGCTGCGCTTCGGCCTCCCCGCCGGCGAAAGCGAGTTTATCCGCCTCGGAGCCGCTCTCGCCTAAGGTCGATCCCTCATCGCCCGCAGTAGCAGCCCATCCGGGGTCTTGAGGCGTTCGAAGCGGACCTTGAAGACGGTGTCGAGCCGGCGATCCTCAATCAAGGAGTGAGCCGGCGCGTCGATGACGATGCGCCCGCGGTCCAACACGATCACCCGCTCGAAGAAGCGGAACGCGAGATCGAGGTCGTGCACCACGACGACCGAAAGCCGGTCGTTGCCACGGCGCGTCAAGGTCTCGATCACGTCGAGGCGATGGCGGATATCGAGGCTGGCGGCTGGCTCGTCAGCCAGCAACACCGGCGGATCGACCACCAGCACCGCAGCCAGCAGCACGCGTGCGCGTTCGCCGCCCGACAGCGTCGACCAGCGACGCCGGCCCATTCCGCCAAGCTCGAACGTACCGATGACCTTGTCGACCGCGTCGACGGTCAGGTGGTCGCTGCGCTCGGCACCGAGCCGGACAAGTTCCTGGACGGTGAGATCCCAGTGCGGATCGAAATACTGCGGCAGGAATCCGATGGTCTGCGCGCGTGACGTGCTCGACAGCGAGGTGAGATTGCGGTCACCCACGCGCACCGTTCCGGACAACGGCTTCTCGATTCCCGCCAGCACCTTCAGAAGCGTCGACTTGCCGGCACCGTTCGGACCGATGATCGCCACCGAGCCCGTGGCGCCGAGCGACAGCGACAGATCGTCGAGCAGCGTTGCCCCGCCGCGCTTCAGCACCAGGTGATCGGCCACCAGGCTCGTCATGTGCGCAGCCGGCGGGCGAGCAGCATGATGAAAAATGGACCGCCGGCGACGGCGGTCACGAGGCCGAGCGGAATCTCGGCGGGCGGCAGGGCGGCACGGGCGATGGCGTCGGCCAGCGTGACGACGATGGCGCCGACCAGCGCCGATGCCGGCAGCAGCGGCCGATGCAGTGGGCCGACCAGCCAGCGCGCAATATGTGGCGCCGCCAACCCGACGAAGGCCACGAGGCCTCCGAACGCCACGGCCGCCGCCACCACCACGGAGCCCGCCAGCACGGCAACGGCGATGAAGCGCGTGACGTTGAGACCGAAGGCGACGGCCATGGTCTCACCGAGCCCGAGCACGTCGAGCCGGCCCGCAAGCAGCAAAGTGAGACCGAGGCAACCCGCCGAGATCAGGGTGAGCAAGCCGAGCACCGGCCAGCTCGGCGTCTGCACGCCCCCCAACACCCAACTCAGCACGATCTGCAGGCTGACGGTCTCGTCCGACAGCGCCAGCATCAGGAACGAACGCAAGGCGCCCAGGATCGCCGCCACGGCCACGCCGGCCAGCAGCATGCCGGCGGCATCGACGGCGCCCGATACGCGGCTGATGCCGATGACGAGGACCGTGGCACCCCATGCGCCGGCGAAGGCCAGGAGCGGCAACAGAACCGACTGCGGCATCGCCAGCGGCACCAGCAGGGCCACCGTGGCGCCGAGCGCCGCGCCACCGGCCGATCCCAGCAGATACGGCTCCGCCAGCGGATTTCGGAATACGCCCTGGAAGATGACGCCGCCCAGGCCGAGCAACCCGCCGACAAGCGCCGCCGCAAGCACGCGGGGGATGCGCCACTCGACCAGCAGCCGGCTGCGCAACGCCTGATCGCCGGCCGCAGCCCGCCACAGATCGGCCGGCGTTGCCCAATCGTGACCGGCGCAGGCGCCGACCACGATGGCCAGAACGAGCGCCAAGCCCAATGCCAGCCAGGTGTGGATCGGCTCTCTCATCGCGTGGCGGCCTGCGGATGGAGAATCCCGGCCAGGCGCTCGATGCCGTCGATCGTGCGCGGGCCCGGGATCAGCAGCTCGGCGCGGACGACGGCGTGCGCGCGCTTGTCCTTGACCGCGCGCATGTCCTTCCAGCCCGGTCGGGCGATCAGCTCCTTGAGATCCTTGTCGCTGCCGGCAAAGAGCAGCACATCAGGGTCGGCCTTGAGGATCGCCTCGGGCGAGACCTGCGCGATGGCGCCGCTGTCCAGGGCAAAGCGGCCGCCGGCCCGCACGATGGCGTCGCCGGTATAGGTGCCGGGTCGTGCGATCAGCAACAGGCCGTTGCCCAGGCGTCCCGTGATCATGATGGTGCTGGGCTCGGTGAGACCCGCGACGCGCTGCTTGATGCGATCCAGCCGCGACTGCAGCCGAGCCGCCAATTCCTCGCCGCGTTCTGCAACGCCGCCAATTCGTCCAAGCAGGCGGATGTTGTCCAGAACTTCCGCCACGCTCCGATGCAGCAGCACGACGATCGGGATGCCCAGCCGCTCCATCGGATCGACGAGCTGGTTGGCGGCCTGCCGCGCCGGCGTGACAACGACGAGATCGGGCCGCTCCGCCACCACGGCATCGACCGAGAAGCCCAGCCGTCCACCGACCAGCGGCTTGCCCAGCACCTCGGGTGGAAAGCGCGTATAGGCCTCGATGCCGACGACGCGGTCGGCCAGGCCGAGGGCCGCCACCATCTCCGTGTTGGAGGCGAAGATCGTCACGATACGCTGCGGCGGCGCCGGCAACGTCACCGTGCGGCCGAAAGCATCGCGAACCGTCACCGGCCCGGCGTGTGCCGGCCCCGACAGGCAACCCGCCGCAAGGGCGGCCAGGAAGAGTCTTCGCATCAGAACCGGAACTGCGCCCCGATGATGAGCTCGCGGCCCATCATCGAATTTCCGCAGGCGCCATTCTGGTTCACCAGGTTGGCGCCGCACGGGTTCTGATCCGTGGCAATGAAGAGTGGATGGGCGTTGACGTCGAAGATGTTGTTCAGGGCCGCGAACATCTTGACGCCTTTCAGGACCTCGAGTTCGGCACGTGCCTTCCAGATCCAGAATGGATCCTTCTGGTAGACCGTCGTATTGCGAATCTGCCCGGGAAAGAAAACCGGCGATAGACTCTCCTCGGTATTGTACCACATCGGCCCGCGCAGGATTCCCAGCAGCTGGAAACTCCATGGCATTTCGACATTGCTCTGGCCGAACAGCGTTCCGACATCCATGCCGTACTGGTTGATGCGGGTGGCCATGTAGCTGTTGGACCCGACCTGGGCACCGTAGTCGATCATCTTGAAATTGTAGTAGCCGTTGCCGAACACCTTCCAGTTCCAGGAGTCCTTTGCTGACAACTTGAATGTCTGCATCATGTCGGCTTCGGCCTGGTATTCGACACCCTGCACGACGATATTGCCGGGATTGTTTACCTGGAGCTGCGAGATCCTGCCGCCAACCGAGGAAATGGTGATGGGGGCGATCCGGTTGTTGATGGAGTTCTGGAAGACCACGGCGTCGAAGCGGCCGCCGAGCCAGTTGAAGGTGGCGCCGGCCTCGAACTGCTGGCTCGTTTCCGGCGAAAGGCCGGGATTGCCGAAGATCGTGGTGCCGATCGGTGTCGTCGTGAAATTGGCGCCGAGTTCTGTTGCTGTCGGCGCGCGAAATCCGCTCGCGGCAGCAACACGGCCGGTCATCCAGTCCGTGAAGGCATAGGTCGCGCCTGTCGAATAGGTCGTAGCCGTGTAGTTGTTGGTGCCGGTGACCAGCGTGGTGGCAAAGGGCGTCCAGTCGAGCGACGTTGTTCCCATAGTTTGCCGCACACCGCCGCGCACGACCATCTTGTCGTCGAGCAGGCTCTGCGAATCCTCAAGGTAGAAGGCCCAGACGTTCTCCGTCTGGTTATTGTCCTGTGGCGAGAGCTGGGTCACCGACCGGCCACCCTGGCGGTTGCGGTTCGACAGCAGCCAGCTTCTCTCCCAGTCGACGCCGACCAGCAGCTGGTTGCCTTCCCAGACATTGAAACTCGGCTGAAAGCGCGAGCCTATGATGTCGAGCGTCCGTCTATTGTGATCGACGGTTGTACGGGCAGCGACGGCGTTCAGTGCGCTTCTGGGTGACGGATTGTTGAGGTCGTCGACATCCTGGACGTAGTAGCCCTGCCAGTAGACGTTGCCTCGATTGCCGACCTTGCCATTGTAGCTGAGGTCGATCGATTGGTTGTAGCGCGTGTCGAAAGCGGCGGTGTTGGCGCTCGATCCGCGGAAGCCCGCATTGTAGATGCCGTCGGTACGCACGGTCATGTCGACACGGTTGTTGGCGTCGAACTGGTAGCCAAGGGCAGCCGTGCCGCCCTTGCGCGTCCAGCCGGTGTTCGCCTCGATCTGGCCGCCGCCGACCTGGTAGTTGTCGCGCGTGCCGCCGGAAAGGCCGAGATAGTAGTCAAATCCGTCGACCACTCCGCCGCTCTGCACCAATCCCTGGAAGAGGTTCCACGAACCGACGCTGGCTTCGACGAGATTTCCCGGCGCGGTGCGGCCGGTCTTCAGGATGATATTGATCACACCGCCCATGTTCTGGCTGCCGTAGACGACTGACGTCGGGCCGCGGACGATTTCGATCCGCTGGATGTCGGCAGTCGACAGCTTGGCAACGTTGGCGGTGCCAGCACGATGACTGTTGATCAACACCAGGACCTGACTCTTGAAATCCCGGCCCTGGCCTTCGGTCGCGGCACCGCGGATGTTGATCGAGGTCTGGCCCGGCGTCCATTCGCTCATGAAGCCTACGGCGTTTTCCGCCAGGAGGTCCGCAACCGATCGCGCTGTCGACTTCTCGATCCTGTCCTGGTGGATGATCTGGACCGTGCCGGCGATGCGGTTGACCGGCTCGGGCCGGCCGGTCGCGGTGATGAAGCCTTCAGGCAGAACATGGGTCTGCGGATTCCGCGCGGGCTGCTGATTCTGTGCAGACTGGGGATCTTGTGCGTAGGCCGAGCAAAGGCCGATCGCCGCTGCAATCAGGACAACTTTCGCAGCAACGAGAAACGAATGCAGCCTGCTCATGACTTCTCCCACACAAGAACGGCTGATCTTCTGGAAATTTCGAGGCGGAATCCGGCCGCTTCCCGCTTCGCCTTGAGGGCGAGATGCGCGCGCAATCGAACGCGGCGATCATCGGCAGCAGACCAGCCGAGGCGGTCGGCCAGGTAGGTGGCGAGTTCGTCGAGATCGGGAACGATGCCGGTGAATGTCCAGTCGGCGAACGAAACGTCTCGCGGCATCGACGACGGCGAAAGACCGCGAAGGACGATATCGATCCCGGGCGTTTCATCTTCGCCGTGCCATTCGAGGGGAAGGCAGCCGGCAAAGCACAGCCCGCGCGGCCCGGCGTGCGCCGGCACGACCCAGACGACCGTCCGCCTGGTCCAACTCCGGCAGCGCGCCAGGAACGCCTCGGGTTCATCCATGGTCGCGGGCATGGTCGCCGCCAGCACGGTGTCGTGGCGTTCGGGCGGCACGCCGGCTTCATGCCAGCCGGCCGCCACGAGCTGCGGCGGGTGATCGAATGCGGAAAGTCGCAATCGCATGCTGGGCGACGGCTCGATCGCGGCCCATCGGCCCGCCGGATCGCGCAGCGCGTGCCCGAGTTGGCCGCCGCCGGCGCCGACATCGAGGAGATCGCCGATCGTGGGCACATGCCGGCGAATCAGCGGAACGACCTGGGCAACGTAATTCGAGGTGTCGATCGCCGAGGCGTAAAGCGCCAGCGGATCGATCTCGCGCCGTTGCCCGGCGGGATCGGAAGGAGAAAGCGTCAAGAGGAAAACTCGCAGCGACCGTCACACGTCACTGCGAACTGTAGCCAACGGACACCAAGCCGCGGGACGCGGATGGAGACCGGTGGAGTCTACATCAGGACACCCCGCCCAATGCGTTCGCGCGTGACAACGGCTGGCGGCAGGTCTCCTGGCTCACGGGTCAATGCCTTCGACCACCTTCCCAGAAACCTGGAGGTTCCCAGTGGTATTCTCGGTCGCAAGCTCGCCGCTCACAGTTGCGGGGACAGCCGCGGAGTAATGTACCGAAGCACACGCACCGCGTTCCCTTTTGATCCCTTTCGGGAACCACCAGACTTAATCCTTACAGTCGATAACCGAGGGGTCAAGGTCGATTCAATTCACGCCCCGACGTCGCGCGACCTAACCAGCCTTTCGAAGCTGAATTGGCTCGGCGAGTGAGAGCGTGCGCACCTGCACGTCGACGACGGTATTCACGCAGGCGCCAGGCGGTCCCATGAAGGACCCCTTGATCGGCATCGCCTGCTCGGAGTCGCGGGCGACGGCAACGCGGATGAGACGGTCGGTTCCGACGATGCCGTTGGTCGGATCGAACTCCATCCAGCCCGCGCCGGGCAGATAGACCTCCATCCAGGCATGCGGATAGGCGGGGGCTGACGCTACGCCGGGCTCGGCGTCGAGCGCGGAATCGTAGAGGTAGCCGGTGACGAAGCGCGCGGCGAGGCCCAGCGAGCGGGCGCCCTCCATCATCACCAGCGCGAAGTCACGGCATGTCCCGCTGCGCTGTGCCAAGGTGGCCGCCGGCGGTTGCGTGCCGGGCTCGAAGCGCTGGCTGTAGGTGAAGGTCTCGTGGATCACGCCGCACATCCGGCTGAGCGTGGCGAAAGTGTCGCCACCCTCGCTCTCGAGAATATCCTTGGCCCACAGGCTGAGAGCGGCATCCGGATCGGGAAACTGGCGCTCGATATAGCGGGCGAGATCGGGTGCTTCTTCGGCCGGGTAGCTGAACGGCAGCTTGGCGGCATAAGGCTCGATCGGTGCCAGTTCGGGAGGCGTGCCGAAATGCTCGAGCCGGATCGTGCTCACGAATTCCAGAACTTCGACTGCTTCGGCAAAGGAGGCGATGGCGATTGAGTTGCCGAAGGCGTCGTGGACCCAGCGGATACTGCCCGCGGGGGAGATCGCGAGGTCGGTGTGCAACAGCCTCAAATCGTGGCTGTCGCGCGGACGGAACATCAGCCGGTAATCGCCGAGTGTCACCTGCTCGGCATATTCGTAGCGGGTGCGATGGACGATTTCGATTGTGCGCATGGAACGTCGAAAACGCCGGAAGTCGCTGAAGGTTGCGGGTCTTACGCGGCGCGGTCCACTATCGTCTGCCGTCAAACAGGAGAAAACCGCCGATGCCGCGATTGGGATACCTGCTGCCCACCCGCGAGCGGGTCATGGAAGGACAGCCCGAGACCGCCTCCCTGCTGGCGCTGGCCGAGCGCGCCGAGGCGCTGGGCTTCGATTCGGTCTGGGTGGGCGACTCGCTCCTCGCCCGACCGAGGCACGATCCCCTCACCCTCCTCGCCGCGGTCGCCGCGCGGACGCGCAAGGTCGAACTCGGCACCGCGGTGCTGCTGCCGGCCTTGCGCAATCCCGTCGTACTTGCCCAGCAGGTAGCGACGCTCGACCGCATCGCCGAGGGCCGGGTGATCCTGGGCGTCGGCATCGCCGCCGACCTGCCGAACATCCGCACCGAGTTCGAGGCCGCGGGCGTGACGTTCGACAAGCGGGTCGGACGGATGGTCGAAGGTCTGGCGCTCTGCCGTGCGCTGTGGACCGGCAAGCCCGTGGAATGGCCGGCGGACTGGCTCAAGGGCAAGGAGGGACGCTGGAAGGTCGCCTCCAGCGTGCTCGGCCCGACACCGCATCGGCCAGGCGGTCCGCCGATCTGGGTCGCCGGCGCCGTTGCCGCGGCGCGCGAACGGATCGGCCGGCTGTACGACGGCTGGTTCCCCAATTCGCCAAACGTTGCGCAGTATGCGCCGCAATGGGCTGACGTGAAGCAGGCGGCGCGCGCCGCCGGACGCAATCCTGATGCGCTGACGGGCGCCATGTACCTGACCCTGGCGATCGACGACGACGCAGCCAGCGCCGACTCGAGGCTCAACGCCTATCTCGAACATTACTATGGCCAGCCTGCCGGCGTGATCCGCCAGCGGCAGATGAGCTATGCCGGTCCAGCGGCCGGTGCGGCGGCGTGGATGAAGAGCTATGCCGATGCCGGCGCCAGCCATCTGGTGCTGCGCTTCGCCGGCGACCACGAGCGCCACCTGGAGATCGTGGCTCGCTTGCGGCGCGATCTCGGCTGGTAGCGCGGGCAAACTCCCTGCCCGCGTGCTACGCGCTATTTCACGGCCTTAAAGGCCATTAGATGCCGCGTTTTCACGACTTTCTCGCATTATTTGTGGACGCCTCGAAGTGTTCGGAATCTGTCCGGCGGACTCCAAGCCGACGAACACCCAATTTGTTCTTTCATCGCACGCTCTTAGGCTGTTTCGCCGCACAACTTCTGACACCTCTAAGGCGTGTGCGAAGTTGTGCGGCTTTGTTCGTTTTTGTCCCGCTCCACACGGATTTAGAGTCCCCTGGAAACCGGCAGTCCCACTCCAACGTCCTCACGGACGTGCGGGGATGAAGAGGCCGATGGTCACGAAAAGCTCGTCCGTAAGGCCCAGGACGAGTGAGGGCTTGGCCGGGTTTCGTCCGCCTTTTTATGCCGCCCCTGGAGTGACCTTCCAGGGACTGAGCTCGTTCTTGCGTGCCACCCCCTTTGGGGGCGGTCGATCGGCCGGGTCACTGGACGTAAAACGACCCGTCACTACCGTCTCGGGGCAGCGTCCGGACCGCCGTCAGCGCCAAGGTTTACCGCTGCGCGCGTATGATCGATTCGCGTCAGATTTGCGACAGTCTCCCCTACGGCCGTCTCAGGGAGACCAACGACTATTTATTGGTCGGCAGGGACTACGCCCACGCCCCAGTGGCACCGCGACCGCGTCCTTGGACTTGGCCCCTTGCATCGCCCGCATGTGGAGAGCGGGACGCCACCCGGTCACGACAAGGAGCCGTCCCGTGCTAAGTGACCGGGCGGCTCAGC
>Ga0163147_10005002_pt1 | contig 16464 bp, 13 predicted proteins | sample OliLakLV19MP6G1_FD_148597 | JGI IMG/M metagenome (GOLD analysis project Ga0163147, IMG submission 148597) | Freshwater microbial mat bacterial communities from Lake Vanda, McMurdo Dry Valleys, Antarctica- Oligotrophic Lake LV.19.MP6.G1 | ecosystem: Environmental > Aquatic > Freshwater > Lake >...
TTATTAAAATAGTTGATGTAAAACGTTTCAGGAACTGCCATGTACAATGCTCTGTCCGGCTCCTTTCTTTCCAACGCTACTTGATAATTATTAAACTGTCCTAAAGCATTATGAAAAGCTGATACAAAAGATTTACCGACGAAACTTTTGATTTCAACTGCAATTTTTTCTCCTGCTTTTTCTGCGCCTATTAATCTTTCTGCACCTAAATCAATGTGATAATCCGAATCACCCAGTCCTGGTATAGTCAGCGGGTCATGCGTAATCGTCCAGCCATCTTTTATAAGTGCTTCTCTCACATCCTCGTGATACAAATCATGTTTCGACATTGCAGTAATGATTTTTTAATTTCCATTTACTGCAACTACGCCCATGATTTCCGGTAATTTGCTGCGAATAGCGTGTTCGATACCCGCACGCATGGTGATGAACGACATACTACAACCATCACAAGCACCTAACCACTTGATTTGCACGATGTTATCTTCCGTAACATCCACCAATTCCACATTCCCCCCATCTACGGCAAGATGCGGGCGAACGTCATTGAGCGCAGCGTCTATTCGAGCTAATAAAATTTCTTTTTCCATTTTGATTTTGTATTTAGTATCTGGAACTTAGTATGTAGTATCCAGTATTTGATATCTAGGTGTAAGTAACAAGGGATAAACCCATCACCCGATCACCCCATCACCCGATTTATTGCATCATCTTCACTACCTTCGTTGGTTCCATCATTTCATTGCGCAAAGCGACTTGTCGGGCTACGTTTTTAGCAATATTTAAAAAAGCTTCTTTTGTAATGGGTTCGTCTCCCAGAATTGCCGGTTTACCCGTGTCGCCACCTTCTCTAATTCCCTGAACGATAGGTACTTGTCCTAACAAAACGGAACGACTCAATTTCGCTAATTTTTTACCTCCACCTTCGCCGAACAATAGATATTTATTATCAGGCAATTCTTTGGGTGTAAACCACGACATATTTTCTACCACTCCTAAAATCGGCACATTAATTTGCGGAAGCAAAAACATATTCATCGCTTTCACTGCATCCACGATGGCTACTTCCTGTGGCGTAGTGACCATGACAGCTCCAGTAATCGGCACGGTTTGTACCAACGTTAATTGAATGTCACCGGTTCCCGGTGGTAAATCTACGATTAAATAATCCAAGGGCTGCCACATCGTGTCTTGTACAAATTGTTTGATAACGCCCGACAAACGTGGACCGCGCAGCACGACTGCCTGCTCCGGCTCCACGATGAAACCGATGGAAACAACTTGCATTCCGTAGGCTTCGAGCGGTACGATTTTGGGTTTGTCATACACGTATTCAATTTGAGGTCGTCTGCCTTGCAAGCCGAGCATCGTGGGAATGGACGGTCCATATAAATCCGCGTCTAAAATGCCCACTTTTGCGCCGAGTTGTTGTAAGCCAAGTGCTAAATTGACCGCCACCGTTGACTTCCCCACGCCACCTTTACCCGAAGCCACCGCGATGATATTACGAATTTGAGGCAACACGCTCGTGCTTTGCTGGGATTCTTCGGTGTATGCGCTCAAGTGAATGTTGACGTTGGCTTGCGGATAAACTTCTTGAATGGCAGCGATGCAAGCGAAGTTGAGTTCGGATTTATATTCACTTTTGAGTGAGGGCAGTTCGATGGTAAAATTAATGTTATTGCCCTCCACAGCAAGGTCGCGCACCATACTGCGGGTGATGATGTCCTGCCCAGTGGTGGGGTCGAGGACGCGGGTAAGGGCTTTTATGATGGTTTTTGTATCTATAGTCATTTTATTATTTGATTTTAAGCGACTAAAGTCACTTATACGAGTACAGGCTAAAGCCTGTGCAACTACAAATTTACAAACAAATGGTTGCAAAAAAGAGTTTTCCGAGTAGAAAGTTGGAGGAGTAAAATCGCATATTGTAAACTAAATGTTAAGCTTTTAGAATTTTTGACGAAATGAATTTTTTAACATAACTACCTATTGACAATATCATTTTAAATTTCCACCTTTGTAATGAACAACACATCAAAAATTTTCTTCTTTCAATTCCTTTCTTGAAAGAATTCCATTTATATTTTACGTAGTAAAAGCTGGTTTATTATTGGTTCATCAAACGAAGTGTCTTGATAAGATACTTTAATATCTATTCTTTCAAATAAATATTTATTGATTCATCATTTGATATTTGATGAATGGTTCGTTTTATTTATTCTATTTTTTGAAATCAAAATCCTAAAACCGATATGCAACACCTATCCTTAAAAATCTGTAAAATCTTTATTCTCCTTGCGTTAGCTTTGGCCTCTCAAACTTCGCTTGAAGCACAAGGTACTAACTACACGGGGCTTTTCAACAGTGGTAATTTTACTAAAACAATTGATTTGGGTTTACCAGTAGGAACCGTAGCTGCATCAGCAGATGTTTCTTCTGGAGGGGCAAGCTATACCATCCCGATCGCGGTTCCACCGGGTACAAATGGAGTCGCCCCACAAATTACAGCCTCCTATAATTCGTTGGGCGGTAATGGAGTACTTGGATACGGCTGGAGTCTCGGTGGATTATCCGTTATTTCGCGTGGTCAGAAGACCATCTATCATGATGGCACTGCCAATGCCATTGATTTTAGTGCCAATGACCGCTTTACATTGGATGGTACGAGATTAGTGGTTGTAAGTGGTACTTATGGAGCCAATGGCGCTACCTACGCTACAGAATCGGAGAGCTTTGCAACCATTACTTCTTATGGGTCAACTGGAGGAGGACCAGACTATTTTGAGGTAGTCACAAAAGATGGAGTCACAATGGAGTACGGTAAAACCAGTGATTCACAATTTCGAAATCAAGGCAACACCATTGTTTTGTATTGGAGACTCAATAAGATAAAATACAATGATGGTAATTACATGGTGTTTGAGTATTTTAACGATTTTTATAGAGATTCTCGCATCCAAACAATAAGATATACAGGTAATTCAAACACAGGGTTGATACCTTATAATATACTTCAGTTTAATTATTCTGTACGTACAGATATAAACACCACCTATCAGGCAAATGCTTCTGTGGCAAGTAGGTATTTATTAGACAATATCACTATCACCGCTGAAGGTTCAGCTGCTTTTAAGACCTACACTTTTAAGTATGGTTTTAACGATGTGAATTCTTTTTTGAAAGAAGTAGTTGAAACTGGTAGCAATGGTGTTTCATTAAACTCCACTATTTTTAAATATGGAGACGAACCGGCAGATTTTCCAATGCCTACTAGTTCTGGTGCTGTAGCTGGACAAACCATTGATATACTTTCTGGAGACTTTGACGCAGACGGGTATTCCGACATTTTAGCTGCTACTCGCATGATGTCGGGCAATATAATTTATCATACAGAATTTAAAATTTACAAGAGGACAGCTTCAAACAGCAATTTTACCCTGGCTGCAACGCAGCCTTTACCTACAAGTTTTACAATTGTTGATAAAAAAGATATACCGAACGCCTACAACTTTTACACTACAGACTTTACGGGTGACGGGGCAGACGATGTAGCAACTGTAAAAACGACGGGTTCAGGCTCAAGTCGTGTCCTAAACGAAGTTAGAATATATAAAAGCTCAAGTGATGCCACCAATTTTAGTACAATTATTAATGTTTCCCTTCCTACCAGTTTTAGCAAAATAAATAGTAGTGGCAATTTTATTTTCTCAGGGGATTTTAATGGCGACGGTATCAGCGATTTGCTTTCAATGCTGGGACATAACACCAATGGTACTTATGGTGTCCATCTATATTTTGGGAATGGAACTATTAATTTAGCGTCGGTTACAACGACAGGAACCGTTAACTTTCCAGTTTCAAATTGGGCATCAGTAGATAAAGTACATATAGTTGATTTTAATGGTGATGGCAAAAGTGATTTAATGCTCATTAAAGATGGAACTTGTGAAATCTTTACTTTTGATAATCTAATAGCTCGAAGTATCTATGTTTCAGGCTTTCCAACCAAATGGCATTTATTATTTTTTGGAGATTTTAATGGGGATGGTAAAACCGATATTTTATCCCGGACCAGCACTACTAATAATTCAGCGCCTTGGCATAAAGCAGTTTCTACTGGAACTGGGTTTGTTGAAACGTCCTTCACTTTCAGCCGCACTCCTCAGATAGATCAACTCTATTATGGTGATAAGGTAACAATTAGTGATTTTAATGGGGATGGCAAAATGGATATTCTTAATGGATGGAATGATTATGTGGGGAGTACTGCTACTACTTCGAAATTAGATTTATATTATAGTCGAGGCGATAATTTTTTCTATGAGCAATATACTTACAATTCTACTTTTATCACCAGTCCCTTTCCGGTTTATGATTTAAATGGAGACGGGAGGTCAGATATCATTAGTAGAGAGGGTTATACTAATCCATTCTATATATTAGCTATTAAACCTTTTGGAAAAGAACTTCTGTTAGAAAAAGTAAAAAACGGCGTAGACCACACTACCCAAAGAACTCCTGTTAGAAAAAGTAAAAAACGGCGTAGACCACACTACCCAATTGACATACAAACGAATGACCGAGGCAGGTACCTTCTATACACGCGGTAGCCTTACTAATCAGCCGCTCAACAATGTACAATTGCCTATCAATTTGGTTTCTGAACTCAACTCCCAAAACGGCATTGGCGGTAATGTGACGGTGCAATATGCCTACGAGGAAGCTAAACTCCACAAAGAAGGGCGAGGATTTCTAGGCATGAAGAAAATAACTGCCAATAATCTGGCTACCGGCATGAAAATGGTATCGGAAAATGAGTTTAACACTACGTATTATACCGCCGCTCCTTTTAAAATCAGCACCTATCTGGCTTCTAATAGTACCCTCCTCAATGAAGTAACCTTGACGAATCAGTTCGTCAATAAAGATATAAATTTTCAAAAACGCTTCTGGCTGCGAGTTAATAGCACTTACGAAAACAAAGCGTTTGAAGGACAATTCGTTTCTTCCGCTAATACTTACGATGCTTATGGCAATGTAACCTACAATACAACGAACAAAAACAATCTAGAAACGACCAATACAACGACTGTATTTGGCACTTATGGTACACCTATACCCGCAAAACCCACTTCCGTAACGGTAGCAAACACCCGCAGCGGGCAATCGGCTTATTCCACCGTGACTACTTATGGATACAACACCATCGGGCAACTGACGAGTAAAGTGGATTTTAGTGGTCAAGCCCAGAGCGTTACTACGACCTATGGCTATAATACCTTGGGCAATCAGAATGCAGTGACCATCACTCCATCCGGTATGACTGCTCGTAGTAGTAGTATGATATACGATAGTAAAGGGCGTTTCCCTACTTCTATGACCAATGCCTTGAGCCAAACTTCCAGTGCTACTTACGATTATAAATGGGGAAAACCTTTGACGGAAACGGGTATCAATGGATTAACGATCTCTTATGTATATGATGCTTTTGGCAGACTTATTCAGACAAATTTACCTACCAGTTTTAGCATCACACAAACCTATGGTTGGGATGTCAATGCCAGCGAAAAAACGATCCATTATCAATTGACTTCGCATCCGGGCAAACCAGACGTGAAAATATGGTATGATCTATTGGATAGAGAGAAAAAACGGCAACTGGAAGGATTTCAAAATAGCCCACCAACTGCTCAATGGGTGACAGAAGTAAAAACATACGATGTACGCGGCAATGTAGCAACCTCCACTACCCCCTATAAATCCGGCGAAACGGTACTGACGACTACCAATACTTATGATATCTACAACCGACCGTACACGATGGCAAATACGCTGGGCACCACCACGTATGGCTACGCTTATGCTTCTGGTAATCTTACGGCAACCGTTACCAACCCTGCCAGCCAGGTATCTTCTAAAGTAATAGATGCAACGGGTAAAACGATTAGCGCCACCGATTATGGTGGTACACTTACTTATACTTACAACAGTCAAGGCAATCTGGCAGAAGTGAAACAAGGAACTACAATCTTGGTCGCCAGCACCTTTGACAATTATGGTCGGCAAACCCAACTCTCGGATATCAACGCCGGTCTTACCCAATACGGCTACAATGCTTTAGGTGAATTGACTTCGCAAACCAGCGCACTCAGTCAAACGACTACTACCCAATATGACTTACTAGGGCGACCCACCACACGTACTGGTGCGGAAGGCACGACAACGTATGAATATTATCCAACCGGAACGGCGGCAGTCAATCAAATCAAAAAGATTACCGGCTTTACTGGCAATTTAGAAGAATATACCTATGACACTTATGGAAGGGTAAACACAACTAAATATACGATAGATGCAACCTCTTACATCACAACGTTCTCGTATAACACTTATGGCGATGTTACCTCTACCATTTACCCCTCGGGCTTCACCGTAAATAACACCTACGATGCCAATGGCTACCTCAAAACCCTCAAAAACGGGGATAATAGCGTGACGATGTTCACCGCGAATGCCACCAATGGCTTCAATCAATACACCAATTATACGCTCGGGAATGGCAAAACTTCCCAAAATACTTATTACTTCGGTATACCTACTCAGTATTACACGGCAAGTACGCAAGACCTGAACCTAACCTGGAACTACCAAAGTGGCAACCTGACTACCCGATACGATGCCATCAAAGGCAAAACCGAATCGTTCACTTATGATAATCTAAACCGCCTACTGACTGCCACCGTGAGTGGACAATCAGCTTTGACCGTGAACTATGCCACCAGTGGCAATATCACTTCCAAAACCGATGTAGGTAGCTACACTTATCATCCTTCTAAAATCAATGCCGTCACCAATGTGACCAATACGCCCGGCAATATACCGACGCTTACCCAAAGCATTACCTACACCCCTTTCTTTCAACCCGCTACGGTCTCAGAAAATAATTATCAATATACCTACACCTATGCTTCCGATTATGAGCGCATCAAACGGGAAGTAAAGCTAAACGGCACGATTATCAATAACCGCTATTATTTTGGTAACTATGAAAAAGACGGTCTTTTTCCGCTCTTTAACCGACATATTCATTATATTAGTGCCGGAGAAGGATTGGTAGCGATCGTAGTGCGCGAGAATGGCACAGATACTTACTACTACACTTACACCGACCACCTCGGCTCCATCCTCACGGCTACCAACAGTGCCGGAACCGTAGTCGCAGAGCAAAACTTCGACCCCTGGGGGCGCAAGCGCAACACCACGAACTGGACGTACACCAGTGTACAAAGCGTACCCGTTTGGCTCTACCGCGGCTACACCGGGCATGAGGATATGCCGGAGTTTGGACTGATCAACATGAATGGGCGACTGTACGACCCCATTCTCAATCGGATGCTGAGTGCGGATAATGAAGTGCCAAGTGCTTTGAGTACGCAAGGGTATAATCGGTACTCTTACGCTTTTAATAACCCGCTTTTATATACTGATCCTGACGGGGAACATCCAGGAATTCTTATTGGTGCAATTATAGGAGGTGTAGTAAATTTAACTGTTGGTTTAATTAGAGGAGAAGTTAAAAACTTACGAGATGGATTGTTTTATTTGGGTACGGGTGCGGCAATTGGTGCTCTAGCTGGTGCAACTGGTGGAGCAAGCTTGGCGGCAACAGGACTCTCAGGTGCAAGTATCGCTGGTGGTGCAGTAGCAGGAGCAGTTGGTGGGGCAGTCGGTGGAGCACTTACGGAAGCTACGAATGCTACTTATCAAACACTGATATATGGTGCACCTGGTAGAAATATTGGAAGGCGTGCGCTTCAAGGATTTATTGGAGGGGCTGTTTCAGGTGCGGTAATAGGCGGAGTTGTTGGAGGGATTCAAGCATGGAGAAACCCAGCCAAGCCTAATCTTTTTAGCGGTAGAGAGGTAGCTCCGGGTAGAACTAGATGGAGTTTTAATAATAGCGCTAATTATGATAAAGCTGAAGGGGTTGTTGAAATAGGGGATATCATTGGAGAGTGGCCAGACGGGAGACAGTTTACTCAAGTAAGTGGGAATATAGGAGAGACGTTTACAGAAGGTTCATTTTCGGTATTTGATTGGACGGGATACCCGACTGTAGGGAATGTACCTAAACCAACTGGACCATTTAGAATATTAGAAGGTGCTGAGTATGATACTGCAAGAAAATTAGCTAATCAAACAAATGAGGCGTTAAAGAAAGCTGGGATTTTTCCAAGAGGGACAGATATACACGAAATACATCCAGTAAAGTTTGGCGGAAGTCCAACAGATTTGGCTAATAAAATTGCACTTTCTCGACCTATGCATACACCATATACTAACTGGTGGAATAATTTTTTAAGAATTATGAAAAAATAAAATTATAATGATATGGATTTATTACATTTTGGAAAAGATTTTTTTTTGAATTCTAAACCATCCATTCATCAAATCAACTTACTAAAAAAAAATATGGACTTTAATTATCCTACTGACTATTTTACTTTTATTTCTTCTCATAATGGAGGTGAAGGCGAATTAGGGGAGGGGTATTTAGCACTTTGGTCAATTGAAGATATGATTGAAACTAACTCAATTCAAAAGAAAGAAGTACCCAGGTTCTATGATAAGTATTGGATATTTGGTTCTAATTCAGGTATTTTTCAATATGTATTTAGTAAAAGAGATGGAAAAATTATAGAAATAGACCCATACGAGGAAAACTACAAGGTAGTCATGGGGAAAGAATTTAAGGATTTTGTTGATGCGTTCAAGAAAAAAACGATTAGCTAAGCTAAGCTTGATGTAGTGTAATAAATTTAAATAACAAACGAAGTGATTAAAAGTAATTGTAATTACTTTTAAAACGTTCACCGCGCATGAAAAGATACCTTTTGCCGTTAATTCCAGCTTGCGCTGGACTGTGTCCAGTGCTTGATTAGCAGGCTGCATTCGAGGCACTTGCGATGCTGTGTACAAGGTGAAATAAAAAGAAAGTATGTACTTGAATAAATATAAAACAATCTAGCAATAAAAGGTCGCAGACCCGGAGAATGGAAACCACCGGATACAATCCGGCGGCAGCGTGCGTGTTTTTTTGAGGGTGAGGCAGACCGGCGCAAGCGGGGTTGTTGAAATAGGGGATATCATTGGAGAGTGGCCAGATGGGAGACAGTTTACTCAAGTAAGTGGGAATATATATGAAAACCTTACAGCACGAGTCCAAGCAAAATTAAACCTTTATCCAAATGTTATTGACCCTAGAACAGGAGGAAAAATCCCACTTCCTTATGTGAATGAGATCGTTCCTGAAGGTACGCGAGTACCATGGGGACGTGTGGAACGTGCTAGTTTTATTAGAGAATGGTATAGTAAAGGTTTTGCTTCCCCTAAAGGAGGATGGGATTTTTATGATATTCACCATATTACCCCAAGAGCGTTTGGTGGTACAAATAACTTTTGGAATTTAGTGCCTGTTGAAAGGAATACCCATAAACTTTTTAATAATTTTTGGAGATTATTTGGAGGTCTATGAAAAAAATAGAATTTTTAATTGAAGACTTAAAAACAAACTACAATTCTGTAAGAACTCTTACAGACGAAACAGGATTGTATTTTCCCTATGTTTGTTATCTTGATAACAAAGGGGCAAAATACAAAAATCAAATTTTTTTTACCCATCCACTCCCTGCTGATATCCTCGGTTGGTGGTCTTTAGTCAAAAGTGCCATTTTATTTAAAGATATAGAGTATGGACAATGGGGATTAAAAATTCATTCAGCGGAACAGGCTTTTAGACTCACAGTGAACTCTTTGGAAGAGAGACCACATGACTTTAAATTGACCGATGTCGTTTTAGGTGAATTTTTTGGGGACTCAGATTTACTTTTAGTCTCTTGTGAGGAAAATGAAGAATATGGAAATGTGTTTATTGCTTTACCAATAGATGAAAGAAAAGATTGGATTAAAGTGGCAAATGATTTCTCTCAATTTCTTGAAAAATATATAAAAGCAGAAGGAAGAAAATTCTGGGAAAATTAATTAGGAAGTTACTCAAATATTTCAATATGCTGAAAAATGATGCAGCACAAATGAAAAACACTCGCTTGCGCTGGACTGTGTCCAGTGCTTGATTAGCAGGCTGCATTCGAGGCACTTGCGATGCTGTGTACAAGGTGAAATAAAAAGAAAGTATGTACTTGAATAAATATAAAACAATCTAGCAATAAAAGGTCGCAGACCCGGAGAATGGAAACCACCGGATACAATCCGGCGGCAGCGTGCGTGTTTTTTTGAGGGTGAGGCAGACCAGCGCGAGCGGGGAATCCTTATGGAAACATAGGATGTGGGATATATGGGCAGTGTAATGAGTATCAAGCTGATGCTTACACGAAGAATTTCTTAATTAAGTTTAGACGTTGATACACTAATGGTAAAATTTATAGTTTGTATATTAATAATCTTATTGAGTATTGGATGCAGCTTGATCTATCCTTGGTATCATTACGAAATGTATAGTCAATATAAGATTCTAAATGACAAAGGGATTGAAGTACAAGTTGGAGATGTTATGCTACAAAATAGTATGCCATGGTTTTCAGCAAGTAAACAGAGGCAAACTTTTGATTTGTCGTTTCCAATTGAAGTCCAAAACCAATCGCTAGATACCATTTTGTTAGATCAAGATACCATCTATGCGTATATAGGCATCAATATTTTGCGCTTGAATGGAATACACTTTGATAAGATTTATTCAGATCAATACTTGAACTATCAATATAAGAAATTTGCGACAGGAGACGAACTTAAAATTCTACCTTTATTTGAAGGCGCTTTAACCTTTCATTTATCAAGTGAAAAAAGATTTTCTTATTCTGAATATAAAAATTCCTTTTTAAATGACACGCTTATGTTACACATTGGTAGAAAATCTTTTTTATTAGAGAGGCTTTCTTTTAACCAATCTAAAAGGTTATTTGAGAGATAGCGATTTATAAATTTTACTTTTATTAAAGTAATTTTCACATGAAGGTTCATTTAATGCTATCAGCTATTGTCATTTTGTGCAGTGAGATAACCCACGCCCAAACCCTCCACCTCCGCGCTGGCATCACCCACGCCACGCTCGACTGGACGTACGTGCAGCTAAACGGATCCAGGACGGAGCAGTACAAAGCACCATTGTTAGGGTATTCGGTGGGAGTAGGAGCGGAGTATTTTGACAAAGGCTTGTTCTCCCTGAGTTCAGACCTGTGGGTCTATCGCAGCGGCGGGCAATTTACCGATACAGAAAAGGAACAAAGACCAGAACCCGGTAGGGTTGGTTTTGGCGATCCGGAGCAGATTCAAGTGAACTATGCTGCTTTTAGCACCTGTGCCAATTTCAACCCCATCAATGGCAAGACGAAGCTACAACTGCAATTGGGACCGAGGATAGACTTCCTGTTTAGCGGCACTGATAAAGATCCGCTTCGATTTGTGGATAATCGAGACGGTTTGTCAAAAGTGAATTATGGATTCAACCTGGGCTTAGGTCTTTATAAAGTCACGGAGAAATGGGAGTACGGATTACAAGCAACTTGGTTGAACCGCCTGAAAAAATTGGCAGATTTGGAAGGCGCTGTCACACCCAGCGCTCTTTTGCTGGGGCGGAGGCAAGTGAACAGGTTTTTCTGCTCCAGCTTTCGCTGGGGTATCACCTAAAATAAGCACCACATGAAAAAAATGACTTTTTTTATTCCACTGTTTTTGCTGCTTTGGAAAGCAGATGCCCAAACCGGCATTTGCTTAGAATATGACAATGCAGGCAATCGAGTGAGTCGAAACGACTGCATCTCTGCCTTTGCTCCCAACGGCGAAGAACAAAGTGCCGCCTTTAAGCTACCAGAAAATGCTACACTGGTAGAGGGAGAAGTACGGCTGTTGCCTAATCCAACAACTGGTATTTTCCAACTCCAAACCAACGACTTTCCAGCCGAAACGAACGTATCCGTTTTTGATGCACTTGGGAGAGTGTTGTTTTACAGGCAGTTAGGCGACGGTCAGTTTGACTTATCAACCCGGTCGGCTGGAACCTATTACATTCGTATTGTAAAGGGTGGCGTCCAAAAAACGGTAGTCCTCATTAAATCAGACCGCTAATTCTTTTTTTACCTTAAATTCCAAAAACATGAAAAATAGAAACATCAACTTTCTTATTGGCATTTTTTGCATGACGTGTACCGCCGCGTGTGCTCAGGAAGAACGCGTGCAACCTATTGACGACAAGATTTATGAAGCCTGCTGTGGCGCGGAGCCGGTAGAGTTTACGAATAAGGATGCGTATATTTTTGTAGCCAATGCTTTTACCCCCAACGGAGATGGTATCAATGATCTTTTCTATCCCATCGTTAATGAAGGGGTATTGGAGGTGATAGATTTTGTAATCTACACTGCGGAGGGAGACACTGCTTTATTTGACCGACGTACTGTTGATTATAATAATATAAAAGAATATGCCTGGAATGGACTTCGATATGATGGCGCTGTACATAAAGGACCCTTTAAATACAGTATGCGGGTGGTGCTAAAAAGTGGCGGATTGTTGAAAGTAGAAGGCAAAGCTTGCCGCATTGTATGCGAACCAGATGCTGCTATTTTCAAAGCAAAATTAGGCTGTTTTTATCCCGTGCAGGCAAGTACGAGTAGAAGGCTGGATATTTCACTGCCCAATAAGGAAAGTGGCTGTTTTAGGTAGAACAGCCAAGTCATAAAAAGTAAACTATTAAAAGTTGTTCATATTTTGACGCGGGCTATAGAAAGGAATGGCTCGCGTCCTTTTTTGTGCCCCGTAACCCCGCAAATTTTTGACTTGCCTTTTTTTGGGAAATACGAACCTTATGGAGAATGTTGCAAAAGAACCCTACCTTTGCAGCGCCATGAGAGTTTTTTATGACCTTACGAATTTGCCTACTTTTCGCAACGCGGTGGTGACCATCGGCTCGTTTGACGGGGTGCATGGTGGGCATCAAAAGATTTTGGAACAAGTGAATAACTTGGCGCGTACAGTGAATGGTGAGAGCGTCGTTATTACTTTCCATCCACACCCGCGACAGGTTATTTACCCGCAAGATGATACGCTACGCTTATTGACAACTTTAGCGGAAAAAATTGATTTGCTAAAAAGATATGGTATTGATAATGTGGTCATTGTGCCATTTACAATAGAATTTTCGCAGATTTCAGCAGATGAATATATTGAAAAGTTTCTGGTAGAAAAGTTTCGTCCAAAGTGTATTGTGATTGGCTACGACCATCGGTTTGGGTTGAATCGGCAGGGCGATATTCATTTTTTAAAATGGCATTCCAAAAAATATAATTATGAAGTAATAGAAATTGAAAAACAGGAAGTAGATGCAATAGCGATTAGTTCGACCAAGATTCGCAATGCACTGGAAAAGAGCGATATACAAACAGCAACTCAATTATTGGGACATTATTACACCTTGAATGGAACGGTCGTAGAAGGACAAAAAATTGGGCGTACGATTGGTTTTCCAACGGCAAATGTAGAAATAGCACAACGAGAAAAGTTAAATGTAGAAATAGCACAACGAGAAAAGTTGATTCCACCGGATGGAATTTATGCAGTGCGCGTGACGCATGAGGGGAAATTTTATAATGGAATGCTTTACATCGGTACGCGACCTGTATTAAAAGAATATAATAATCGAACCATTGAAGTAAATATTTTTGATTTTGACAAAGAAATTTATGGAGATACTTTACAGTTAGAATTGATAGATTTCTTGCGAGACGATTTACCGTTTGCAGGTTTGGAAGCATTGAAAAACCAGTTAAAAAAAGACAAACAGGACGCTCAAAGCAAGTTGAATGTGATTTTAAAAAATAATACCCCGACTGCCATTCAAACAGCGATTGTCATTTTAAATTATAATGGAAAAAAATATTTAGACCAGTTTTTGCCGATTGTAATAAAAAATAGTCAGGAAGCAGTCGTAATAGTGGCGGACAATGGCTCGACGGATGATTCGGTGGCTTTTTTGAAGAAAATTTATCCTGATATTCGTCTGCTTATTTCAACTATAAATCATGGCTTTGCTGGTGGGTATAATGTTGCATTACAACAATTACAAACGGAAGGTTGGAAATATTATGTGTTATTGAATTCGGATGTGGAAGTGACGCAAGACTGGCTGACTCCCATTATAAAACTATTGGAAAGTGACCCTACAATTGCCGCTTGTCAGCCGAAAATCCGAGCATATTTACAGCAAACGTATTTTGAATATGCAGGAGCAGCAGGTGGTTGGTTGGATGCACTGGGGTATCCGTTTTGTCGGGGCAGGATTTTTTCGGTGACGGAAGCAGATGAAGGGCAATATGATAAAGCACAAGAAATATTTTGGGCGACGGGTGCAGCGATAGTGATTCGAGCAGATTTGTTTCATGCGTTGCAGGGTTTTGATGCGGATTATTTTGCGCATTTGGAGGAGATTGATTTGTGCTGGCGCTTGAAGCGGGCGGGTTATAAAATTATGGCAGAACCCAAGTCGTTGGTATATCATGTCGGCGGCGGCACACTGGCTTACAATACGCCGTTTAAAACGTATTTAAATTTTAGAAATAGTTTGTATACGTTATTGAAAAATGAATCGGTTGGGAGTTTAATTTGGTTATTGCCGATGCGGTTTGCGTTGGATGCGGTCGCAGGATTTTTATTTTTAACGGAAGGGAAATTCGAGCATTTTAAAGCGATTATTCGAGCGCACTGGACGTTTATTCCCAATTTTTGGAAGTTTTTTAAAAAACGTAAGGTCATTCAAAAACAGATTGAAAAGATTCTAATTGGAGATGCTACGGTTTGGGAAGGGCGGTTTCGGGGAAGTATTGTGTGGCGATATTATTTGAGGAAGCGTAAGCGATTTCGGGATCTGTAATTTTTCATATGCTATTTTTCGTTTATTATTTTACTTCACTTATAACGTAATTGGAACGCGGATGACGCGGATTGGGCGGATTTTAGCGGATTTTTACGCTCTTTACTACGCTCGCTGCATTTTTCATCCCGCTGTATGGCGGGACAAAGGCGCAGAGTTTTTGTTGCCGATTATTGACGTGCGAGACAAAAACACTTTAACACTCAAACACTTTAACACAATCTATGAATGAAATTAAAAATTGATATTATACACGAGGATGAATCTTTAATTATTGTAAATAAACCGGCGGATTTATTGACGATTCCTGACCGATTTGATGCGACGAAGCTAAGTCTTATCAAGTTGCTTTCAGAATATTACACAGATAAAATATGGATTGTGCATCGCCTCGACCGAGAAACGAGTGGTATTATTTGTTTTGCAAAAACGGAAGACGCGCATCGGAATTTGTCGCAACAGTTTTTTAATCGGACGGTAGATAAGATTTATCTCGCGTTGGTGGATGGAAAACCGAATCCTGAAATGGGGACGATTGATGCACGGATTGGTCCGCATCCGACATTGCCGGGGAAAATGATTGTGAGCCGCATCGGAAAAAAAGCGATTACAGATTATAAAGTGATAGAAATTTTTAAAGCGTTCTCGCTGGTAGAAGCCAATATTCATACGGGTCGAACGCATCAGATTCGCGTACATCTCAAACATCTGGGACATCCAATTGTGGTAGACGCATTGTATGGGAAACGAAGCGAATTTTTCTTGTCGGAGGTAAAACATCGGAAATATCAATTGGGGAAAGAACAGGAAGAACGCCCGCTCATGTCGCGCACGGTGCTCCACGCGCATCAACTTACGATAGACCACCCGCTCACGGGCGAACGGATGGCTTTTTCAGTGCCGTTGCCGAAAGACTTTCAGGCGGTGCTGAATCAATTAAGAAAATGGGGAAGTTAGGATATTGTGATATTGTGATATTGTGAATAATAAAAAAGGCTACTTCCGATACATCGAAAGCAGCCTTTTCTTATTTCAAATTTCAGATTTTACATTTGTTTTAATTCTTCATTACTTTCAGCACTTTTACATCAATCTTGCCGTATTTCACTTTTACAAAATAGGCGCCTGCCGGTAGCGCAGAGAGGTCAATTTCCTGCCGAGTTGCGTCTTTTGGTGCTTGGATGGTTTGTAGAATCGTGCCGTTGGAGTTGACTAATTGGAATTCTACGGTATCGTTCAAAGAGTCGAAAATTTCCACCGTTAGGCGGTCCGTTGCTGGGTTCGGATAGTAGTGCATGAGTTCGGAATTGGCGTACATGACCACTTCTTCTATTTCAGAAAGGGTCTTTTTACCTTGTGCATCTACTGCCATGACGCGGTAATAATTCCAACCTCGCTTGGGCGCTGCGCCGATGTGTTCATATTCGTGGAAGCCGCCGCTCGTGCGTTTGGGCGTGAGTATCTGACCGATTTGTCTGAACTCCGTTCCTTCTGCCGAGTGCTCTATGACGAATTGGTAATT
>Ga0163147_10005003_pt1 | contig 16458 bp, 2 predicted proteins | sample OliLakLV19MP6G1_FD_148597 | JGI IMG/M metagenome (GOLD analysis project Ga0163147, IMG submission 148597) | Freshwater microbial mat bacterial communities from Lake Vanda, McMurdo Dry Valleys, Antarctica- Oligotrophic Lake LV.19.MP6.G1 | ecosystem: Environmental > Aquatic > Freshwater > Lake >...
CCTGTACAACCGGAAGTGTCATCGGAGCTGCTGCTGAGGATATACACTCAACCGTACCTCCGTTTTGCGATACAGGTCCACCTACCTCTCCAGGTGCTGTAGTATGATCGATCGTATAACTATACGTCCATGAAAATGGAAGTCCTGAACAGTCCGTATAATTGTATGTGTACGTATAGGTTCCTTCACAGCCCGCATAGGTTCCTCCAATAGTTGGTGATCCTGTCGGAGAAAGAACATTTCCACATACATCCTGTACAACCGGAAGTGTCATCGGAGCTGCTGCTGAGGATATACACTCAACCGTACCTCCGTTTTGCGATACAGGTCCTCCTACCTCTCCAGGTGCTGTAGTATGATCGATCGTATAACTATACGTCCATGAAAATGGAAGTCCTGAACAATCCGCATAATTGTATGTGTATGTATAGGTTCCTTCACAGCCCGCATAGGTTCCTCCAATAGTCGGTGGGCCTGTTGGGGATAGCGACGTACCACATTGATCTTGCACTACTGGTAGTACTATCGGGGCTGTAGCTGATACTACACATTCAACTATGCCACCATTCTGAGATACTGGTCCACCAACCTCAGCAGGCGCTATTGTATGATCAATCGTATACGTATACGACCAAGGCTGTGCATATCCAGAGCAATCTGTATAAGTAAAGTTGTACGTCCTCGTGCCTTCACATACTATAGGATCAGGCATATTGACAGTGGTCGTCAATGTCGCTGGGACATTATTTCCGCAATAATCCAGTACCACCGGAGGTGTCGGTACAGTAGCCAACGCAGGGCATGACACTGTAGAAGACCCATTGACTGGAATGATCGGCAATGGCTTAGTAAAGTTCGTAGTTGTATAGCTTGGGAACTCCGTGAACTGACCACCGCCTGTAAGGTCAACACTGGCCGAGAGGTTGGTGACGGCATCTTCTTTGACTCCGATAATGTCACCCGGTGCAAGGTTGAAACAAACCTTATGCAGGATGACAGGTACATTAACCACAACAGGTACCGAAATGCCATTGTTACCAGAACTATTGAAGAGGATAGAATCGATCGTTGCACATGCGTTGATTTCAAAACTATTGTCAGTCATTACGCATGATTTATTGGAAGCGACCGGTGTCATACCCGTTGGGAAGTTACCTGTGCAATTAGCCACAAAACCAGTAGTGTATGTGGTGAGATTGCCACTTACGCCTGGGGTGTACTCCAATCCATAGCAGATAATGTTCGTACAGCAATTGCTAGCAGCTGGGCAAGATCCATGGGCAGCATTGTCAGGTACCCATTGCATAGAAGAAGGACCCACGTTGATCACGTTGACTACTATACTACCTACAGATACACAGCCAAAGCTATTGGTAACTGTTACTGCAATGGTATTAGATCCGGCCATACCGGCAGTGTATAGCATACTTGATGTACCCTGACCGCCGGTAATCGTTCCATTGGATACCGTCCATACATACGTCGCACCACCTCCTGCATCAGGTATGGTAGCCGGATTGTTTGGCGTACCTGATACGACGATAGGTGCAGTGGTAATCGTAGCTGAGGGTGAAGGATTGACACTTACTGATGAGCTTGTAGTGCTACAGCCTGCTGTGGTCGTGAAGGTGAAGGTCACCATGCCTGGAGCAACGCCAGTGACAACACCTGCATCGGTGATTGTAGCAATCAAGTTATTACTGCTGGTCCAAGTGCCTATACCCATACCGCCCATTGGTAACCATTGTATCGTGCTTCCTACACATACTGCAGGAGGACCGGATAAGACTGGTAATGGATTGACTATCACACCCACTGAAGCCATACTTGTACAGCCTCCTGGATAAGTGACTGTCACAGTATAGGTGTCAGCGAGGGTAACTATAATCGATGATGTTGTTGCTCCAGTTGACCAGAGGTATGTTGCATTCGGTGCCGTGGCATCAAGTGTCACAGAAGCTCCTGCACAAATAATACCATCATCATCATTTAACCCACTGCTTTCATCTATTGCAATAGAAGCCACAGGAGATGGTACCGCAATACCAGCAGGTGGGGCATCATCTAACCAGGGACAATAAAGAACACCTGCACTGACAGGAACACCAGTTCCAAATCCAACAGTACTAGGGCCTGAGTCATCCAGATCACCCCAGTAATTAAGCGTAGCATTAACAATATTGGATGGATTGGAATTGGTTACGCCTCCACCAGGATTGCTACTAAGATTATTATTGTGTGCTTCTACATCACTGTCATCTGCACCGTCAAATCCTACTACGATGGCAGCCGTATTTCCGCTTAAATTATTATCATTGATATCCGCCTCTGTTCCAAGACCAAAATAGGTAGTCACTACAAGAGCGGCAGAGGTAGATCCATCTGAAGAAGCCACCCCAAGGTTGCCGGTAATGATATTATCTGTTACAGTTACCTGAGCGCCGGCAGAGATATCCAATGCATAATCCAACCAGTCACCTGCTCCTTTACCTGTATAGGTATTGCCATCAAATGTGGAACCATCAACTCCTGCTCCAAAATATAATACCCCTACTCTACCGATATTGTTGAAGGTGCTGTTGGTGATATTAACATTGCTGCCTGGTGCTGCACCAAACGCTGCTACAGCAACCCCATTGTAAGCAGGACCGCTCTCCTGGTAAAGTATGTTCTTAAAACATACCTGATCTAAGTCTCCAAATCCTTTGTCTCGGATGGCCTGGTAGACTAAATAACCAGCCCCATCCAGTGATACCTTCTGCATACTTAATTTGAAGCCTGGCAGCACAAGCCACCATCCCCTGGCATCACCGACTGAACCCGTGTTCATCGTAGGATGGAAGACAACATCACCACAGTCCGCTCCCATCCCAACTATTGTCAGGTTTTTATTAATTACAATCTGCCCAACTTCATAATAATTGCCTGGCTGAACTTCGATCACATCATTGGAGGATGCAGCACTGATAGCATCCTGCAAAGAACAATACCCTAACATGGACATCGTATTATAGAATGGCGATGCTGATAGCACACCAGGACCCATTAAAGCAGGAGGGACATTATTGTACCATGGACAATACTCCACATTCAGGGTCACATTTGCACCACTTCCAGGGCCAACCGGGCCAGGACCTGATGCTGATTCCCAATAGTTGAGCGTTGCATCTATTAAGTTGCCTGATAAATTCTGCACCCCAAATAAACTTCCAGCCAGAGAGTTGTTTGGTGATGCTGTCACAACACCGGCAGTAGCTGTAGCCTGAATGTCTGTGCCGTTATCCGGATCTACTCCTCCGTCAAAGTTGTTAGTATTTACATTTCCTGTTCCTGCATTCGTAAACCGCACCCCGATTCCATTATCATAGATATGATTGTTGGTGATCGTGGCGGAGCCTCCGTCGACGTCGATACCAATAGCAAAGCCATTGATCGAAGCATCATTGCCCTGAACCGTAGCTGAAGCTTGTGGTCCTGTAACAAGAATACCCGTCAGTAACTGTCCGGTACCGTTGATTTCACAATCGGTATCCACTGTAAGCTGGATGGTTGCGCCATTTGAATTCAATGGATTGTCTTTGACATGCACACCCGCAATGGTTGAGCCCGTAACCGTAACACCAGACATCTTAACTGCACTGGAGTTAGCATTGGAGTTATAGCCATCATAATTGCTGGCTACAACACCATAGGTACAATTGGTGATCAGTCCACCGTTGACGTTGATAGCCGGAGTTGAGGTACAATTCCAGAAATCAACACCAGCATAGGCACCATTAATGTTGTTGCCTGTTACATTCGCACCAACAGCATCTCCGATAGCACTAAGGGAGAGACCTATCATGGTCGGATCCGAAGTCGGATTTGAAATGGTATTGCCTGCGATGGTAAATGAGCCTGCACTGCCATAGGCCAGGTTATGGAATATACCTCTGCGCGATGCTTCGATCGTATTGTTGCTGATGGAACTTGTACTTCCCGTATTGGCATTATAGAAATTGCCGGTTTGTACCCCAGCCCTAACGCGCGTCATCACATTGTTTTCTATGGCCGCATAAAAGTTATTGTAGATCAGTACACCGATACCATAAGGTGCTTGTGCGATATTATCGATTTTATTACCGGTGATGTAATTGTTTGAAGTAGATGCACCACTATTGTAGTAGTTGTACATATCGATACCGGCATAGGTCACGTTGCGCAGGATGTTATTGCTGATCGTGAGATTGCCTGTCCCTTCATAACCGGCGATACACTCGATGGCATCAATATTGGCTCCATTAATATTGACCGCGCTTGTCAGATTAGGGTTATCTCCATCGATTGTAAAACCATCGATGACACTTCCTGATGCAGCAGCATCGAGGTACATGATATTCACAGCCGTGAGGCTGGTTGGATCAGGATCTGAAGTTGCGGGTACGATGATGGATTCGGCAATACGCATACCCGTATTCGGATTGATGCCATAGTTGTTGCCGCGAAGATCAACATCCTGGTTGAGGTAGATATTTTCGATATAGGTACCAGGTCCTACAACAATGACATCTCCTGCATCTGTATCAGGATCATTGATGGCTGCCTGGATCGTGCAGAAAGTTTCAGGTGTATTAGTGTTGGTCACCAGATTGCCTGATGGGCATCCGCATAAACCTGAAGGCTGGAAGCCGACCGAGGGATTACCATCACCACCTGACAAAAGGATACTTGACAAAATGGTACTTCCTGTTCCGGCTTCTGCAAACGTCGCGAGTATTACTGGGAGCGAAGTACTTCCGTGCCAGTTGCAGAGCATATTGACATCATCATTGGTGCGACGGATCACTGCTTTGTGAGCAAATAAATAAGACAGATCATTACCTTCCACCGTGACGTTGCTTGGCGTGTTGTTGATCTTTCCAAATTCACCGAAACGGATCCCGTTTTGAGGACCACTGATCCTGTTATTGGTGATGTTAACTCCAATCAACGTAGCCGGATTCGTATTATAAGAATTTGCATCATCTCTTGCTTTAATGGCGATAGCGGCAGGGTTTTGAGGATCCGTCGAGGTTCCTGTATATCCGGAATTGGTGATATCGCAGTTTTGAATGGTGATGTTGGCATAATCATCATACTTGAGATTGATATCAATACCATTGTTGAAACCATAAGCGGCATCTGTACCATTGTTAGCCATAGTCAGATTTTGCAATGTAGCATTACTCAGTTTCTCAAAATACAAGCCTTTTTGTGTGTTGTTGCTGATGGTGCTGTTTTGAATAATGATGTTATCAAAAGCAACAGGAACAGCTGCCTGAAAGACAGTTATGCCTTGCAATGCGTTTCCTGTGATGGTGCAATTGTCAATTAACATTCCACTTACTGCATCTGCTGTTCCTACGCGGATCCCAACCGTACCGGCCAGGAGGCTCAATCGCTGTATATCCGTCTGTGTGATATCAACACTGCTATTACTACCAGTGATCCTGATGCCATATTGACAATAATCGATCAGCGACATATCATTGATCGTTGGATTGACCACACCATTTAGCTGAACTGCTGTCTGATAGTTGGTCACATACATATTCTGTATGGTCACATTGGCTGCGGAAATCGTGAAGCCCACACCTGAACAAGCCACTGAAGGTGTTAATACGGTATTGGTGGCGGGATTGCTTCCGTTTCCTGCCCCGGTGAGGGTCAGTTCTTTCGTGACGTTTACGTTCTCGTTATATGCACCACTGCATATGGTTATCACATCACCATTGCTTGCTGCATCTATTGCTGCTTGAATAGTAGCGTAGTATGTATCCGGATTATCTGTGGTATTTGTCACAGGTAGATATTGGATACTTACAGGACCAACTGTGGCAGTTGAGAGATTGGCATCCGTCACTGTTACGTTGTATGTACCAGCCGCCAAACCAGTTATACTGTATGGAGAGCTGGCAAGTCCAGGTTGTGAACCGCTGGATGTGCCCGACCAGGAAACGATATAATTCGCTACCCCACCACTCCAGATTACATTGATCGAACCGCTAGGGTCACCACAATGTATATCGGTTGGGGTCGCGGAGGCAATGACAACCGGTGAGCCATTGCATAATCCGGTTGGTGTAAATCCAGGCCCTGCATCACTATCCCCTGCAGTGGAAATCCAGTTTGTATAAGTAACCAGCCCGTTCATCAGGGCAGCAATTGTACTTGCATTTCCGGTGCCGTACCAATTACATGTACCAGCTACCGTATTAGCCGTAAGATTGTTAATGGCATACAGTGCTGGTATCAACGAATTGTTATTGACCAGAACGCCCGATGCACTGTGGCTATTCCACGGTTGGATTTTAACGGCATCCGTGACGCCGCTGACATCATTGTTGAGAATGTCAGCAACGGTTGATAATCCCAGTATTCTGACTCCAAATTCACCTGTAAAACCTAAAGCAGGAGTAATCTTATTCTTATTGATCAAAATCCTGACATCACCTGCTATACCCGGTGCTGGCGAATTGTTCCAGGTGCTGATACCGCGCCTGCCGGTCTTTAAATTTACAATCTCATTGGAAGTGACCCGAACATCCGTAAAGCCTCCTGTAGTACCAAGAGCAGTAAAATCTCCCACAACGGAAATACCAACACCTCTTGTCCCGGAAGTAAACACAGTACCTCCTCCCATATCTATCGTATTGTTTTCTATTAATTGTTTAGCCGTGATATTGGAGGTACCATAATTCATCATGAATAAGGCATCCTTGCTTGCGGTATCATCCGGACCACGGTGGATGGTATTGTTGGTGATTTCAGTTTCACCCAGCCACTTTTCTACAAGCATGGGGTTATCTCCTCCACCGTAAACCGTATTATTGTCAAATACCAATTTGGAGGTGCTTCCATAACCGGCGATTACTCCGTAATTTTCAAAGGCAGTGCCTGCAGCGGACTGGTATGCCCATATCTCATTATTAGTTATGGTACACGTCCCGCCTGAAACGTTAGTAATCTTTACTCCGTTCGAATGAACAGAAGAAGCCGGACTTGTTTTTAATGTAAATCCGGTGACCAGGACATTTCCGACTACGTCATGTATCGTTACATTATTGCCTAAATTCGGATCTGTCGAATGATCATCGATGGTCACGCCTATACCTTGGCCGATGACACTGATCGGTATGGAAATATCCATAGATGCAAATGTTCCCGGTCCTACGTTAACGGTCCAGTTTGCAGATGATGCATCGATACCGCGTTGAATCTTAGCTGTGGATGTTTCCGGGGCAAAGAAGCTACTGGTTGTAACATATACATTAGTCGGATTCCAAACGAACAAACCTCTGTTGGGTGCATCGATCGCATGTCTGACCAGGTTTTCTTTGGCAAAGTTGTCAGTGATGACCACATCACCAGCCGTTTTAAATATTTGGGCACTGATGTCAATATTTGTTCCAACCAGAATATTCGGAGCGTCCAGGGAAATCGATTGCTGCGTCTGGCCTTTGAAGGTAGATGCTCCTGTAAACGTGATAGCCGGATTGGAAATATTGCTAAAATATGTCGACAATGAAATTCCATATTCGCCTCCGTCAAAGACGTTGCCTGCGCCGAATTCAACTTGCGGTTCCGTTCCGCCTGAGTATCCAACAACGGCCACACCGACTGAATTAGTGGTCATTGTATTTCCTGAAATGATCGCTTGTGTACCCGGGTCATCCCATACCGCGATAGCAGCTGAGCCTGATCCGTCTGATAAAGCAACCCCTGTACAATTTTGTATCGTATTGCCGGAGATCACGACATCATCACCATATTCGGAGAGGATGAAGTAATCGAGCCAGTTACCTGTGCCTTTTCCGGTATAGGTATTTCCGCTATAGGTACCTGTGCAGTTGTCGGCAAGAATACCATTACGACCTATTTGTGCGAAGGTGGAATTCGTTACATTGACATTGCCTGTGCTTTCAATGTGGATGGCTGTTCCTTTATAATCGGTGCTTTCATTGTATTTGATGCCGGTGATAATGCAATCATTCACGAGTCCGTTTCCTTCCTGTTTGATACCGGTATAAATTAATTTACCTGTACCGTCGAGGGTGAATTTGCTCAGATTTAATGTTTTGCCTGGATTAACGAGGATCCATGAACCGCCGTATGCAGTATTGGCATCCGGTTTGACAAACGTTGTTGTCTTGTCAGCGCCGGTGATGGTGAGGTTCTTGCTGATGACGATCTGACCTGTTTCGGTGTATGTACCAGCATCAACTGTGATAATAGCTCCGTCCAGTGTGAGCGGATCATTAATAGCGGCCTGGATCGTACAATAATTCAATCCTGTATTTGTATTATGTACAGGACCGAGGTTGTCACCCATCACGGTTGCGCTTGCGGTTGTAGTACATCCGTTTACGTCAGAGACTGTCACTGTGTACGTACCATTGACAAGTCCGGTAGCCGGATTTGTAGTTTGGCCATTGCTCCATAGATAAGTGACTACGCCAACACTCATTGTGACATTGGCAAGCACAGATCCATTGTCATTCAATGGACATGAGGATGGTGTCGGTGTGGCAGTAGCCATGACGGTGCATGCGCAACCTACTGAAGGCTGGAATCCATCAAATGGATTTCCCCCCATATCTACACCGTTTGTCTGAAAAGGTATGTAAGTGACTGTATTTGGATTAGTCTCTACAATCGTTGCCGCAGGATTTAATGATCCATACCAGTTACAGGTAGCATCAACCACAGTCGCATCTTCATTCACAATGGTGACTGCACTTGTCAGGCTATTGTTGTGGGCCTGGATGCCAGAGTTGGCACCAAAATCAAGATTGACCATGATATCAGCCTGTACAGTACCCGTGATAATATTATTGTGAATAGAAATGGTATTGTTTCCACCTGCTATTTTGAAACCGCGCTTGCCATTTGTAATGTAGTTATTAGCAAATTCACCACCTGTGACCTTGGCCACATATACACAGGAAGAGCCCGGATGATTGTCATGCAGATAGTTATACTTGAATGTGAGATTTGAATGACTTGCACTTCCATCAAAAAGAACAGCTGCATTACTGGTCTGTCCTTTGAATTCATTATGAAGGACAGAAAGCGAATTGGATGTAAAGCTGAGCAGTCCTACCTGACCACTCGGACCTGAGCGATTATTGCTATCAAATAAATTGTATTCTACTGTACATGGACCAGTGTTAGATGGATACACCCCTTTCTCATTATTGTAGAGGATGTTATTCTTGATCAGACTTCCGGTTGAATTCGTAAAGATGCCTGATTCAAAACCAACACCACCACAATTCTGAACTTTAAATCCATCAATGGTGACATTTGTTGTAGTGATTGCAAAACCTGTACGTGTCCCATTATTACCATCTACGATTGATTCAGCACCACGAAACCCGTTACCTGCGATGCCTGCATTAGCACCTTGTATGTTTACACTCTTGTATACAGTGACGGCTTCATTATAAAAACCTGCATCCACAATGATAGTGTTATCATTCACCGTAAGCGGATCATCGATAGCAGCCTGAATAGAGCAAAAGACCTCCGAGGTATTAATATTGGTCACTAAGCCACCTCCAACACCTACATCCCGGATATTGGTCGTATTACCTGAGATAGTATTACCAGTTATACTATTGCCACATGTCATTTGCGCGTTACCCCGGCCGAAATAGGTATCCACCAAATTGGCCGGGTCGCCATCTGCAGGAGGCAAAGGTGTATGACCGGCCTGCTGTTGAAGCCCTACGTCATTTCCAGTTATATTATTACCTGTTACGGTGTGGTTGATCCCCTCAATCACGATACCAAAGCCCTCACTGTTGCTTGGCTGGGTATATCCGGACACTGTGTTATTGGACACATAAACACCTTCAGGCACCTCGACATTACCAGGCTGCACGCCTCTGCGGAAAACCGCGATACCCGATATATCTCTCGCATCACCAATAGCTAAAGTTCTGGTGACGGTATTATTATTGACCACAACACTTCCTGCTCCACTAGCCGCTCCTGATCCATCCGGGTTTTTAATTTCAATTCCAAAACGCCCGTTGTTGGTTACCGTGTTCAGTTGAATCAGGTTTGCTCCTGGCGCTTGCATCCCCACTATTCCGATTCCATTGTCTCCATTATCATGCACAAAATTTCCAGTCATGGTCACGCCCGTTGCCGTACCATCCTGTAATTCGATACCGCAACAATTGTTGCCATATACTTCGCAATTTGTGATCGTGATATTTGATTTGAGGCCATTCCAGATGACGATACCTCTTGCCGCTACCGTATGGCCATGGGCATCAACATTATTGAGAAGGACATTGTCTATTGGACCGTTTGCATAAAAACCGCTTCCACCGACATTATCTGCCAGGTCAACATCCTGCACCGTCAGGTTATTATTCCCACCGATTGCATAGATGCCTCCATTTACATTTCCGTTTGCACCCGCATAATCTCTTACGGTTAAATCTTTGATGGTTACATTCGTCACACCCGTATTGAGGGTGATGCCATTTCCATTCCCTGCCAAGCCGGTACCATCCAATACGGATGAACCGATTCCTGTTCCATCAAGTGTTAGTGATTTATCAAGCGTAACTCTTTCGCTGAAAGTACCTGTCTCCAAGAAAATGGTTTTACCAGGCACTTCATACGTCACTGCAGTCTGGATCAGCATCGGTGGTGTGGCATCACCAGCAGGATCATCATCTACGTAGAAGTTCTCAGTGACCACATCGGCCACATAGATCAATGAGTTTGAATAATTATATGGAGGCTCGAATAACGCATCCACAACAGCATACGCTGTAGCCTTGTCAGGCCAGTATGAACGATCGAGAGCGCCTATACCAACAGCCCAGTCGATTGAAGTGCCGCTGATACCTGTAAGCGGATCTGCAGCATTGGCCTTTTGTGAATATACCTTGGTTGTCTCCGCAATACTGATGGTGCCGCCAAGTGTAAATCCGGATACGCCAGCAGGCAGACAATAGGTGCCTGAAGTAAATATGCCAATACCCGCATTGAATCCACTCATGAATGAATTGCCGCTGGTGGTGATGCCTGTGATGGTAGTGTTATCGCAATTGGTGATATTGACACCATTGCCTCCATTGCTGGTTGAAGTTATATTGTTGAGTGTGCAATTGTCGGACCCGTAAATCGAGACCCCTGAATTTCCGGAACTATTGATAGTAACATTTGTCATCAATAGAAAATCCGCGCCGCAGTCAGTCTGGATTCCGTAAGTGCCTGCATCCTGAAGGGTGAGATCCTGGATACTGATACCTATTGCGGCCGGGTTGATACCATACGTTGGCGATGTGGAATTGATCGTAAAGCCATTTCCATCAATGGACAGTGTCTTATTGATGATGATGAGGCCTTCCGTGATATTGGCAAGTAGCTCGAGGCCTTCGTTAGGACTGGCGGCATCAATGGCTGCCTGGAGAGTACAATAATATAAAGAGGTGTTGACATTCCGTACCAAGCAATTAGCTGCACCTAATAACTCAACATTGACCATATCGGTACTAACATCAAAACCTCCCGTCCCAACAGTTGAAGTTGCGTTATAAGCAAACAATCTAAATGTGATGGGAGAGACCAGATTGACCATTCCTGGTATCACCATTGAATTGACCGCAAAGGACCCTGAGATGATTCCAGAAACAGTTGCAATGTCAGCAGTAAATCCATCTGCGGAGGAACGCAAGGTTACATCAGAAGGACCAGTTGCTGACCGATCCCAGATAAAATTTAAAGTTGTTGGCGTAAACACATATCCTGAAGTTGGCGTGACGACAAACTCAATGTAATCATTGTCTGCCACAGCTTCTGCCAAGGTCGTGGGATTCGTATCTCCGCTATCAAACCAATCGTTGCCTCCTAAGCGATTTGAATTAGCAGCGGGAGTTACTCCAATACCCAAAGTCAGAGCAGCCGGTGTAATACCAGTAGCATTGGCAACACTAGGCTCGATTGTTTCGGTACCCAGATTCCCAAAAGTATTCCATTGAAGTAATTGCCCCCAACTCCTTTCCACGCCACCTATGAACACTAAAAAAACCACTAGAAGACGAATGGTTGATTTGGTAACAGCCATAGAGGTGAACTTTTCTCTTTCAAAAGAGAAAGTGAGTGTGCTCACTGCAGCAGAGGTGGCTGACTTTGATTTGGATTGGTTTTTCATACGAAAAATGAATTAAATGATCTGGTTGCGGTTGATCGGGTTAAGAGATAATACGTTTAATTAAGTGGTGCAATGAATGATTTTGTTATGATAGGTGCTATATGCCATTAGTTATATGCACGGATCTTTACAGAAGATCCTGCATCTTGTTCTCTTTCTCATTTTTTCTTCCGCTTTCCGGTATGGCGCAAAGCTTCGCCAGGCACCATACCGTCCATCGGAGTGCTATGCAATATTTTGATTTGTCGAATCTAAGTGGTGGTGTTGCTAATGGTGGTTTCTAGGTTTGCTTATTGGTTTATGAGTTTATTGGTTTGTGAGTTTATGCGTTTATGGGTTTATGCGTTTATGGGTTTATGGGTTTATGCGTTTATGGGTTTATGCGTTTATGGGCTTATGGGCTTATTAGATTATCGGCTTATTAGATTATGGGTTTATTGGTTTATTGGTTTATGCGTTTATTGGTTTATTGGTTTATGCGTTTATTGGTTTATGCGTTTATTGATAGATTCTTCATATTATTCGATGATAACCAGTTTTTCAACGTGACGCTGATCACCGGAGGTCACTACCAGGCTATACACACCGGGATGAAAATTATCCGTTACGATTTCGATGGCGTTGGCTCCCGGTTGAAACGGTTCCGTATATACTATTCTTCCGGAGAGATCTACAAGGTGCATGTGTCCTGCGGAAACTGCCTCTTCGATAAAGACGGTTACAAACTCCCTTGCAGGATTAGGAATCACTTTCACCCCAAATCCGGATGCCGCAAAGGTGACACTCTGTAGTGGTGAAAAGGTAAATCGGCCGTCAAAATCAAGTTGACGAAGACGGTAGTAATTTTTACCGGCGGAGGCATGCTGATCTGTAAAAGCGTATGAATGGACGCTCCTAAGCTCCGTGTCTGCTTCTACCCTGCCGATGGTTTTAAACGTACGGCCCTGATCATTGGACCGCTGCACTTCAAAATGCGAAGTGTTGATCTCCTCTGCTGTGGACCAATCTAATTGCGTAATCTGGTCACCAGTTGCTTCTGCGCTAAAGCTCAGCCATGTCAGTGGGAGGATGGAGCATTCAATACTGCTATCGACAACGTAAGGTGTGTAATACGTGATCGTATCATCCCCAAAGCCACCGCCTGTAAGATCTACACTGACGGTCAGCCCGAGGGTATAATCTCTGGTGAGGATCATCACCTCTGTAGAGGGAATCGAAAAACATACCTGATGGATGATTACGGGTACGCCCATGATCACATCGAGCGCGCCCGAATTACCTGAACTGTTCAATAAAATCGAATCCACCTGTGGGCAGAAATTAAGCGCCTGGCTCATATCTGTCATGACACAGGATTCATTGAAGACTACAGGATTGGCACCTTCATTGCAATCCATGAAAAACCCGGTGGTATAACTTGTCACATTGCCGGAAAACAATGGGGTGTATTCAAGTCCATAGCAAATCATATCATTTTCACAATCGCTCTGACTTGTACAGGTAAATGGATTTGATCCGTTTTGATCATTGTTTTGCAGCAATACCCATCGCATGGTGGACGGATCCTGGCAGGCATTGACGGTGATAGTCGTCATATCGCTGTCCGTGCAGGAATTGATGTCCGTGTAGGTATAAGTCAGTGTCTGGGTGCCGAAGCTTGGATCGAACATATTGCCAGTGACACCGGCTCCGGTCCAGGTACCGCCTGCTGGTGATCCATTGAGCGTAATATCGGCATCATCAATGCAAGCGGGGCCATAGGAGCCTGCTACCGCGATGGGTGCAGTATTCACGGTAATGTCAATGGTACAATTGGCTGAACAGAGGTTGACATCTGTGTAGGTATACGTTATCACATTCACACCGGGGCTGGCCAGGGCCGGATTAAACATTCCACCGGACACACCAGTTCCGGAATAGATCCCTCCTGTTGGTGTTGCACCCGTGAGTGTATAAGCAGGTTGATTACTGCACAAAGTGGTGTCATTGGGACAACTTACCACTGGCAGCGCATGGATGGTCACACTGATCGGATAGATCACACTTTCGCAAGTTGTGGTGGTGTTGATCAGCGTGAGATCGGCCATATATAGCGCAGGGTTTGCGCCTCCGGGAACGGTGAGCACAATTGGGCTGGCGGGTAAGGATGTTGGAGGAACATCTACAAAACCCTGTGCTTCTGCGGCAGGGTTCCAGTTGATTTTATATTGATTTGCGCCACCAACAAGACTTGAATAAGAAAGGCTAGCTGATAAAGCTCCTTCACAAACGAAAGGATTAGAGCCCATCGTTACTGATGGCTTTTCAAACACTGAAACTGTTACGTTGTCAAAGAAGGCAGTCCTATCAGCAGCTGTGGAGCCCTGCCAGTATGCTGCCATCATATTAAGAGATGATCCAGTGTAGTTGTTATCTACAATTGTTCCTTGTGAAACTAAAGTACCGGTAAGAGGATCTGCAAACGATGAACTACCATCATTTCTAAGAAATAGCTCCCAGAGGCCACCTTGACAAGGATTATATGTTACCTTAATGCTTACATATTGATTTCCAAAATCAGTAAGACCGGTAGTATTTGAAATTATGATGTCAGTCAAATCAGAATTCAAATTGAAACCTCCTGTATATCTTACAAGTCTGATTGGATCTGTGGTACCACTTTGTCCTAACACCACTGCATAACCATTTCCCGTGCTATTACTCGTTGCAGTTTCTCCTGCCAGAATAAATGCAACACCATAATTTCCTGAATTAAAACCACTAGGATCAGTTTGAATTTGGCGCATATTGAAGGTCCAGGTTACGATGCCACCATTATTCAATACAGGCTGATATGGATCAGGAAAATCCGAGGCAGGACTGGTAATTAATGTATACCCTAACACATTTGCAATAACTCCAATATCATTTGTGATTTCTAATTGTTCAGGGCTGCTATTTCTTCTTCCACCCCAATCGTCACCAGAGCGATAAACATCCCATGCGCTACCACCAATGTTACCACTCGTAGTCCAAGCAGGATCAGTGGGATCACTGAAATCATCACTAAACACAACAATCTGCCCAAAGGATACCTCCAGAGTCAGAAAGAGTAAAGAAAGTAAAAGAAGTCTTCTAATTGGTTTCACGCGGGTCAGGTCTTTTGAAAAATGCTATTCTAAAATCTTGTTTGTCATCATCTCGGTTATGTCAATTATAAGATGGCCACTTCGTCCACAAGAAGGGTACCATATCTATAAAAAGGGGTGTGACCTGTATGGGGGGATATGTTTGAGCACAAATAGCTTTCATCATCAGCAATAGTTTTATATGGTTCAACCAAAAAAAAATGATCAATCCATTAGCAAAACAATAGCAAAATACATCACACTATATCAGGCAACTGGCTAAGCAGTCTCGCTTGTACTATCGCCTCCCGGAAGAAAACCAAACAGATAAAAATAAATTACAAAGTGGTACGAAAGTCTACTAAATGAATGCCTAAACATCAGGCAAGGGGTCTTCACCGAAAAGGGTTTACTAAAACGCTGGCATCTTTTTAGCTGGTTCAATCACTTGATATCGACAGGATTCTCTTGTGTATATGGGTGTTTCTATGGGCCGAAAGTATACTTTATATTCGGCCTGCAACTTTTTTTTGACTTATTTTTAAACGTTCCAAATAAAGAATCCTTCCAAAACTTTAAGCATCAGGAGGGCAAGATAGTGCGCCTCAAAAACTATCCAGATCATCCCAGATCAATAGATTGTAAATTCTCGCGATTTGTAATTTGCTATTGGTCAAACGAATAGTTCAAGATTATGGTTTGACATCCTTTTCCTCCGTTTTTTTAAAAGAGTATCCAGGTCTCCGTTCGTAAGTTTTGCGATGGAGGTCATTTAAGAAATAATGAATTGTGCCCTATAACGAACGTTATATGCAATAATTAAATGAAGAGGTGCAACCCTTACCTATTTCGACTGCCTTCAAAAAGCGGCGCTCCCCCTACCCCTGTTTTACACCTCGCTCTATCAACCGCCTGGAAATCCAGGGGGCTAGACACGAACCTATCTATAAATTGGCCTTTACGCGCGGCGGTTCTCCCGGGATTCGGAACGAAACGGAGAGTCACCGGGGGGATAAGCACAAAAGGCCGTTTAGGAATTCCTTTTGGTCTGCCAGGCAGGAGGAAGAAAAGGCAGGGAGGTGACCTACGTCGTCTCCCTACTTCACTAATACATAATTTGTATTGTTCCCATAGCTTCAAAACTTCCCGTTGGAC
>Ga0163147_10005018_pt1 | contig 16428 bp, 6 predicted proteins | sample OliLakLV19MP6G1_FD_148597 | JGI IMG/M metagenome (GOLD analysis project Ga0163147, IMG submission 148597) | Freshwater microbial mat bacterial communities from Lake Vanda, McMurdo Dry Valleys, Antarctica- Oligotrophic Lake LV.19.MP6.G1 | ecosystem: Environmental > Aquatic > Freshwater > Lake >...
CCCTGAGCCCGGCTGACCTGCAGGAAGTCGTCAGTCTGCTCAAGGCGGAGTTTGTGCAGCCCGGTCGCCTGACGGATCAGGAACTGGCAAGAGCTTCCGTGCAGGGCCTGCTCGCCCGCCTCGGCACCGGAGCTTCGCTGGTCATGGCGCAAACCGCTCCGCCCGACACACCGGTCTCGTTCCTCGCGGAGATTCTCGATGAACGGATCGGCTATCTGAAGCTCGGCGCCTTGTCGGCGGAGAATGTCCAGCAACTTGATGCCGCCCTCGACAATCTGCGGGCCAAGAGCATCCAGTCCGTGGTGCTCGACCTGCGCCACACCCCCCACAGTGGCGATTTCGATCTAGCCCTCGAAGTGATCCGGCGGTTCGCCCCGCAAGGTCGCCTGCTCTTCAGTCTCCGCAAACCGGGCGCCAAACAGGAGCGCATGTTTACGTCCAGTCAAGAACCCCGGTTCCAGGGCCTCGTCATGATCCTTGCCGACGCCGACACCTCCGGCGCGCCGGAAGTGATCGCGGGCACGCTCCGGCTCCAGGCGCGCGCGCTCGTCATCGGTGAACCGACCGCAGGCCGCGCGGTGGAATACAGCGAGCGACGGCTGTCGGGCGGCAGGATCCTCCGGTTCGCCATCGCCGAGGCCGCGCTCCCCGAGGGAGCGCCGATCTATCCGGGCGGTGTCAAACCCGACCTGCCCGTGAAACTGGATCGGACGCTCAAGCAACAGATGGCCCGGCAGGGAGCCGACAAAGGAATCAGTCAATTCGTCTTCGACAAGGATCGCCCCCGCATGAACGAAGCCGCCTTGGTCGCCGGCACCAACCCCGAACTCGACTCCATCCAATCCGCGCGGCGCAACGGCGAATCCGACACCCCGGCCCGCATCCCGCGTGACACGGTCCTCCAGCGGGCGGTCGATCTGATCACCACCATCACCCTTTACGAGACCAAGCCGGGGAAAGGGTGAGGGGAGAAGCTGAGACCTGAAACCTGAGCCTCCTTCGCTCCCTGGGCTGGCCCCCAACTCCGGCCCCGACGAACTGAGATCATCCCACGCTTCCTCCGCACTCAGGTTTCAGGTTTCCTCCTCTTCACTCTGCTCCTCCCATGCCCGACCTCCGCATCACCGATCACGGCGCCCGTCCCGGCGGCGAACATCTCTGCACCGAATCCATCCAGGCCACCATCGATGCCGTGCACGCCGGGGGCGGCGGGCGGGTGCGGGTCGCGGGTGGGACCTATCTGACCGGCACCATCGAACTGCGCAGCCGGGTGACCCTGGAGATCGCGGGCGACTCCCGGTTGCTCGGCTCCCCGCGCCTGGAGGATTACCGACGGCCGTTGCAGTGGGGTCACCACAACGACATCACTCCCTGGCACCTCGTCCAGGCGGTTGAGGCCGAGGAGATCGCAATCACCGGTGCCGGTGAAATTGCCGGCAATGGCCGCGCGTTCTGGCAGAGCGAACGCCCGCATGCCTGGGCCTTCTGGAAGGAGAAACTCGAACGGGTCAGCCCGATGATCGAGTTCCAGAGATGTCGCGGCGTCCGCGTCGAGAACATCACCCTGTGCGATTCCGCCGGTTGGACCCTCCATCCTCACGATTGCCATCACCTGCGGATCTCGGGCATCCGCATCCGAAATCCGTTCTTCGGCCCAAACGCCGACGGGATCGACGTCACCGGGGGGGACAGTATCATCATCTCCGATTGCGACATCCTGACGGGGGACGACGCCATCGCGCTCAAGACGTCCGAATACAGCGAGCCGGTCACGAATGTCACGATCACCAACTGCGTCCTGCGCACCTCGTGTGTCGGCGTGCGCATCGGTTACGAATCCCGCCGGGATTTTCGGGATATCGTGATCAGCAACTGCGTGATCCCACGATGCTCGCGCGTGTTCGATCTGCGCTCCGTCGAGGGCGCCTCCATCGAGCGGGTGCGGATCAGCAACATCACCGCCAGCACCAACTCGGGCTGGCCGGTCAATCGCGCGGTCGAGATCGTCAACCTCCGCCGGTCGAACGTGTTTAAGAACAGCCTCCACGCCGGCCATCCCGATTTCGGCAGGGACAAACCGCTCACCCAGTTCGGGCGGGTGGGGGATATCACCGTGCGCGGACTCGATGTGATCACGGATGGCAGGGTCATGGTGGTCGGCGAACCGGACGCCCCGGTCGACAATGTTCGGTTCGAGGATGTGCGCCTGCACTACCCGATGATCGATGATCCCGATCCCGCCATGAAACACGCCCAATCCACGGGATTCCTGCCGGGCGATCATGCGGATGCGCGGACCGCCCGTGCCGCCTTTGTGGTCAAGCAGGCCAGTCGGGTGACCTTGCGCGATGTCGAGGTCCGCTGGCCACACGGCCCGGTTCCCGAAGACTGGCACCTGCTCGAACCCGGCAATCCGAACCTCCAGATCAACAAGGACTACTTCGAGCCGAATCTCGACGCGATCCGGGCCGGGAAGCACGTCCCGCCGTTCCACGCAGTTTGGGCCCGCGATGCGAAGGATCTCCGAATTGAGGGCGGCCAGCTGAGCGCGGCCGTCCCGGGCATCGCCGATGTGCAGCGCGAGGGTGGCACCGCCGACGAAATCGGCTTCGCACAGAGCTGAGTGGGGAAGGGGTTCGGCTGCGACGGCAGGGGAGATCGCCCTTGCTGTGAGATCGCCCTTGCTTGCCAACGCGCCCCGCTTGTTACCAGAATCTATTCTCAACAACCCGGCGCTCCCCCCGGATGCCACCCCCCTTTTCACACCTTGCTGGGTGCGTGCTTGCCGCGTGCTTTCTGCTTGTGGCCGCGCACCCGGCGAAGGCGCAGCCGACCACCGACCTGATCACCTATCTGGGCGGGTCCGGAAACCAACGGCTCCACGCCGTCCATCGCCTCTCCGACGGCACCATTCTGGCGGGCGGAGAATCCCAGAACCTCGACTGGGTGCCCGCGGGCACGCCGGTGACGCCACTCTCCGCCTCGGGGTTGCTTTCGGCGGCGGACGGGAAATACGCCTTCCTGGCCCGATTCAGCGGCAACCTGCAGCAGGTGTTGTCGGTGCATCATTTCCCGCAGGGCACGGCTGCAAACATCCGACATATCCGGACCAGCGAAGTGCCCGGACAACCGACCGGCGTGCTCTGCATTTCCGGGGCGAGGGCGGACAGCAACGATCCGTTGCTTCAAATCCCGGGGTTCCAGAGCGGGTATTTCATCGCGCGCCTCAACGGCAATATTGTCGACGGAGCGCCGACCGCGGTGAGCTGGGTTTACAATGTCAATGCGACCGGTCTTTACCAGAGCACGCAGCCGTGGGATTTGCGGAACGACGGCGGGGTGATTTTTGCGCGCGGAGCGAGCAACAGTTCGAGCCCGGCTTACCTGAGCGCCATCGACGCCTCGGGAAATCTCGCGGTGATGACCGGCTGGCCCAAGCACATCCTGCAGGATCTCACGACTTACAACGGGCCTTACGCCGCTTACAACAACCCCGCCAATCCCATCCTCTACAGCGAGCTGAACCTCGCCAATAATTCCCAGGGAGCGTGGCGCTCCAAAACCTGGGAGGATCTCGATGCGCTGGTGCCGGATGGGAACGCCGGGCTGCGCAAGGGGCGGTATGCCCAGGACTTGTATGGGTATGGTCCCAACACCGGGGGCGGACGCGGGTACACGGGATACCGGGCCAGTTCGAGCACCAACGGGATTGGCCAGATCGCCGTGGATCGACGGGACAACGGGATCTTCGTGCCGATCAATCAACAAACCAACCATGCCGACAACCAACCCGATTTCGAGCCGTGTTTCATTGCCATGGACGGGGCGGGCGAGTTCCGCTGGTCGAGCCACTTGTATCGAACGTTCGAGACCGGCCAGGGCATCCATCGGTCGACGGACTCAGCAGTCAACTTCACGAATTCCAACTCGGGTCTGACCCAGAAGAATGTCCGAGCCCTCCACTTCGATCCGGCCGGTTCGGGAACGGTGTATGCCGGGACGTATAACGGTGTGTACCGGAGCACCGATGGGGGGCTGACTTGGAACGCCTCCAACAGCGGCCTGAGCGGCAATCGGGTGCTGGCCTTTGCCCAATCCAGCGCCAACCCGACGCGGGTGTATGCCGCCACCAATCAGGGCGTGTTCCGCAGCACCGACGCGGGTCTCACCTGGACATCCGTTTCCACCGGCCTGACCGATCTCTACCTCACCTCGCTGGCGGTCAGTCCCGCTGATGCCGATTTGTTGATCGCGGGCACGGGCGGCTCAGGTGTGTTCCGCAGCACCGATGGAGGCGCCAACTGGGTGGCGTGCAACACCGGCCTGACCGGTTCGGACTCGAATCTTTGGGTGAACACCCTGGTCATCGACCCTGCCGATCCGACCCTGGCCTATGCGGGCGTCGGCGGGGGCGACGGATTGTTCAAGAGCACCGATGGCGGCGTGACGTGGAACGCCTCGAACACCTCGGCCCTGGCGGCCGGCTGGCGCGATTATGTTTTCGCCCTCGCGGTGCACCGCCCGTCCATCGCCAGCCCCGGCGTGTTGTATGCGGGCACCAACAACGGTATCTACAAATCGGTGGATGGCGGCGGAAACTGGACGCAGGCCTACCCTGGCGGGTCGCTGATCGCGCAGCAACCGCGGGCCATCGCAATCAATCCCGCCGATCCCAACATCGTGTATGCGGGCACGACCTATCGAGGATTGTTCAAGACCACCGATGGCGGCGCCACATGGACGCGCAACAACAGCGGTCTGCCCTCCTATGGCCAGACGGTCACGAGCCTGGCGGCCATGGTGTATGCCGTTGCGCTCGACCCGGCGAACTCCTCCACCCTGTTTGTGGGCACACTGGGTGGGCCGTGGGCTTCCATCCCGGATCAGTATGGAGATTCGGCTGCGGTGAATTACTCGGTGCCGCTGGAATCGGGCGGCGATGTGGCGGTCATCGGGCGGAGCCATGGCGGCGACGTGAAGAATCTGTGGCGCGGCGACAGCATCCCCCCCGCCCAGAACCCCGCCAATCCCGGTTTCTCCTACCACAACGATTTCACCGGTTCGAACGGCAACATCCACACGAGCTGGGCGGGGCGGTTCCGGATCTCTGATGGGGTGCTCCTGTATGCCACGCGAATTGCGGAATATCCCTATGCCAACGATCTGAACGTCGGGGCCGCCTACGCCGATGCCAACCTGGACGGCTGGCCCAGCAAGAACGGCGGGTACCCGGATCTCAACACCACCCAGACCCAGCGCACGACCCCCGCGTTCGACAGCGCGGGACGATTCATCGTCACTGCCGAGGGCCGGCTCACGCACACGACCCGGAACGCCTGGCAGAAGAATCCGAACCGCTATCGACGGGGCAACCTGACGCAGGTCACCAACGCCACGGTGCTGCGCGCCGATGCCTTGTTCGCGAACGACCAGCTCACGGCGGGCGCAGCCACCTTCCAGATCACCACCGCGGGCACCAATCTCAACGTCGTGCGAACCATCGTCGCGTTCAACCCCGCCACCGCCGAGTTCACACTCGATTCACCGTTGCCAGCCATTGCGTCGGTCGGCAACGCGTTCCTGATCGACGAGGGGGCGAGCAATTGGTCTTGGTTCGTCCGCACCCACTCCGCGAACTTCACCACGCTCGCCTATTCGTCGCTCCTGACCGGACAATTCGACCGGTCGGTGATGACCTCCGCTCCGGGCGGATCGAACACGGTGTTCGGCCAGGCGATCCCGCTCGATGACGGGGTCATCGTGGTTGGCTATCACAAGGCCACCAACGGGGTGGCCGATGGCAACCCCGTCCCGACCCGGTTCGTGCCGGCCTGGGGCCGAACCACCCCCATCGGCGAAGAAGGTTTCATCGCGCGGCTCGCCTACAACCCGCCCCCCACGGTGTTCGTGCGCACCACGATCCCCGAAACTTCCGAGAACTCGGGATCCTCGGCGGTGTTCACGTTCACGCGGACCGGGAACACGACCAGTCCGCTGGGTGTGGAGTATGTGCTCAGCGGCACCGCGCTCAACGGCGTGCACTTCCAGACCCTCAACGGGACGATCATTTTCAACGCAGGAGAATCCAATGCCACGCTTCCGGTGACACCCATCGACAACGCCGTCGGCAACCCCGACCGCACGGTCGTGGCGACGCTCCGATCCGACCGCACGACGTTCTACCCGGGCGCCCTCTCCAGCGCCATGGTTTGGATCCGCGACAATGACACCGCGGGCACCGTTCGCTTCACCGCGGCGGCAGGCACGGCGGCGGAGGGCTCCGGCAATGCCCTGATGCAGGTGGAGCGCGTGGATGGGAACGGGGGGAACATCACTGTCGATTACGCGAGTGCCAACGGCACCGCGTCGGCCGGGTCCGACTACACCCCAATCGCCGGGACACTCGCGTGGGCCGCGGGCGACCATTCAGTCCGGAACGTGTTCCTTCCCGTGCTCGCCGATGGCGCGTCTGAGCCGACGGAAACGGTGACGGTGTCGCTCGCGAACCCGACGGGAGGCGCGGCAACCGGTTCGCCCTCCGGCCACACGCTGTCCATCACCGATCAGTTCCAGCCCGGCACCATCCAGTTCCGGTCGGCGTCGTTCAGCGAGGTGCGGGGGCGCGGTTTTGCCAATGTCCTGATTGATCGCACGGGTGGGTCGAGCGGGCCCGCGACGGTCCATTTTTCCACAATCGACGACACCGCCCTCGCCGGCATCCACTACGTCGCCAGCGCCGCCTCGCTCCATTGGGCCGACGGCGAGACCGGCACGCGTGTCGTGACCCTCCCATTCCTGGAACCCGGGGCGGAGTCCGACGTCGACCTGTTCCTCTCGCTCACCGGAGTCTCGGGTGCAGCCCCCGGCAGCCCGTCCGCCGTGCCTCTGACCATCGAGAACGACGCACGCCCCGGCACGGTCCGGTTCGCCCTGCGCGCTTACGGCGTGGATCGGACGGCAGGCAATGTGACGCTGGAGGTGGTGCGACTCGCGGGTGATGACGGTGCGGTGGGCATCGATTACGCCACGGCGAACGGCACCGCGCTTGCGGGAACGCATTACACGGCAACCACCGGCACGCTTTCGTGGGACGACGGCGAGTCGGGCCCGCGCATGCTCGTCGTGCCGATCCTGGGGGCGGCGACGGGCGGGAACGCAACCCAGTTCAGCGTCGTGCTGGGCAACCCGACCGGGCCCGCAACGCTCGGGTCACCGGCGCTCGCCAGCGTCACGCTCACGGACGACACCACCGCCGCCACGCTCACCTGGAACAACGCATCCGGGGACTGGCAATGGAACAGTTCCTCGGTCAACTGGAGCGGCAATGCGACCGTCTATGCGAATGGCATGCACCCTTTCTTTGGAGCGACGGGTCGGACGGGAACCGGCAACGTCATCACATTGCAGCCGGCGGGGGCGGCCCCCGCGAAGGTCACGATCAATCCGGGCGGGTCGACGTCCGTGGCATTTCAATTCGTGGGAGGCACCGTGCAGGGCGGCAGCGTTGCCAAAACCGGCAGCAACGAAGCCACGTTCGGCACCTCGAGCCAGCCGTACGCCGGGTCGCATCCGTTCCCCGGAGGCACCGTCGTCACCGGCAATGGAACGTCCGGCGTGCTCCAGTTCCGCGCGAGTGCGAACATCACCGCGACGGACCTTGAGTTCGGCAGGGGGCCGATCACCTTGCGAAGCGGCGGGACCTTCCGATTCATCGGCAACACGGGGTTGCTCAATGACTTTGTGGTGGAATCGACCGGCGGCAACATCGGCTTCAACGCGGCGAGCAGCGGGTTCCCGGCCATTTTCAAAGGGACGCTTGACGCAGGCGGCGATGTGAACTTCGCCGGCACGGGCGGCGGGAACCTGGGCGGGTACGGCCACCAGTATGCCGGTGATATTCTCCTCACCGGAAACCGCCTGCTCCAGCGCACCGTCAATCACGGAAACACGAACTTCGCCATCACGGGCAATCTCCATGATGGCGACACGCCCGGCACCCTGCGGGTCGCCAGTCGCGTTGATCGCATCTTCTACATCGCCGGGGCCGACAACACCTATACCGGCGGCACCGTGATCGAATCCAGTAACAAGACCTGGGTCGCCTCGAACCTCGGCAACCCGGGCTTCTACGACGACTACCGCGCGATGGTGGTCGAACCGGCTTCGCGGCTCGGGAGCGGTTCCGTCACCGTGCGGGCCGGTGGCTGGTTGGTGCTGCGTTCGAACGCGAACCTTCATCCCGATGCCTCGCTTGCCATCGAAACCGGCGCCGCCGTCACCGTCGAGGCGGGTATCAGCGTGCCGGTCGGCAGCCTCGGGCTGGGCGGGGTGCAGCAACCCCCGGGGGCTTACACTGCCGCCAACGCGCCGACGTTCATTTTCGGTCCGGGCGAGATTACCGTGATTGCGCCGCGGGTGACCCTCGAGGCCACGCAGCCCGAGGCGGTTCCGGGCGTCAGCAACGCCACCTTCACGGTCACCCGCCACGGGGGCATTCTCGCACCGCTGCTGGTGAACTATACGATCAGCGGCAGCGCGATGGGCGGGTCCGACTATGCCGCGCTCACCGGCAACGTGACTTTGTCCGCGGGAAATGCCTCGGCGACCATCGACATTGTGCCCATCGGCAGTCCGGTGGGCGGCAGGAATGTCACGCTCACGCTGGCTCCGTCGACCCGGTATCGGGAAGGCGAGCCGTCCTCGGACACCGTGGTGATTCGGGACGCGTCGTCTCCGGGAACCCTGCGCATGCAGCAGGGTGGGGTCATTGCCGATGAAACCTCGGGCAACGTCACGCTGTTCGTCGAGCGCCTCGGCGGTGCCGCGGGTGCCGTGCAAGTCGATGTGACCGCCGTGGCCGGCAGCGCAGTTGCGCCCGGCGATTTCCTGCCCGCGAACGCGACGGTCGCCTGGGACGACGGCGAATCCGGCCTGAAACCCTTCGCGATCCTGCTGGTGGATGATGCGCTGCCCGAGACGGTCGAGAACTTCACGGTGATGCTGAGCAACGCCACCGGGGGCGGCGCCATCGGCAACCCGTCGGCAACGGTGTTCACCCTCATCGACAACGATGGGCTGGAGCTGACCTGGAACCAGACCGGCACCACGAATCGCATCTGGGACGAGACAAACTCGAACTGGTTGGGGCTGACCAGCGTGTGGCGCAACGGCACACACACTCGCTTTACCGACACCGGTGCCGGAAACGTGACCATCCAGGCAGGAGGCGTTCGACCCGCCAGCCTGACCATCGTCAACTCCTCCACCGACTACACCTTCACCGGCGGCATCCTCGCGCAGGGGGCGGTCCTCAAGTCTGGTGACAACAGTGCCCTGTTCGGGACCACCAGCGCGCCTTACGCGGGCAATCACACGTTCGAGGGCGGGTTGATGATCCAGGGCGGGGGCGGCGTCCAGTTCACCTCGAACCGGACCGCCTCGCCCGTCTGGTTCGGCACCGGAAACATCGTCATCAACCATGGGACCTTCACGTTCATCGGAAGTGGCGACACCGCCGACACCGCGGTGAACGGGTTGCTCGTCAACCCGATCTTCATTTTGGAAGGGGGCGGCACGATCCGCTGCAAACAGATCCTCAGCCAGCGTGCCGGCGGGGCAAACACCACCCTCGATCTGCGCGGGAATCTCTCATTCCGCGGGCTCGGCGGCGGCAATGGACCGTCCGGGACCGGGGACCGCCTGGCCGGCACGATCCGCCTCCACGGTGCGCGCACGGTGACCCGCGAGGGGAATCACAACAACATCAGCGCGGCGATCCTGAGCACGTTTGTCGATGGCGATTCCCCGGGAAATCTCAGTATCTCCAATCGGCTCGATCGCCGATTCGATCTGGCGGCCAACAGCACGCACTCCGGCGGGACGACTTTTGCCCCGACCGTCGCGTTCGATCCCCTGGTCGATCCCGCGGTCTGGACCTCGAAGAAGTATTGCGTCTATGTCCGGGACGGCGCCCGGCTCGGGACGGGCGATGTCCTGGTGCGCAACGGCGGTTTCGCGTGGTTCGGTGGCAACGGCAACGTCGCGCCGGGCGCCCGCCTGACCGTGGAGACGGGTGGCACCGTGGTGGTCGATTCCAATCGCACGCTCACGGTCCGTGTGCTTGCTCTCGGCGGGACGGTTTACACCGAGGGCACCTTCAACGCCACCCACGCGCCCAGCCACCTGTTCAGCGCCAACCAGTCGGGGGGCGGCGGGAATATCACCGTGGTCTACGTGCCGGAATCGCCGGTCGGGCTCGAGGCGTACGGAATCACCAGCGGACGCGTCGATCTCTTCTGGTCGCATCCCGCCCTCCTGGCTTCCGCCATCGCCATCGAGCGTCGCCAGGGGCCGGGCGGATCGTGGACCCCCCTCATGACGTTGCCGCCGAATCCGTTGCCGGTCGCGTTCTCCGACACCGGGGGGCTTGTGGCGAACACCCCTTACACTTACCGCGTCCGGACCGAGAACAGCAACGGCGCCTCCGCCTGGTCCAATGAAACCACCGCCACGACACTCAGCGCGAGCGCTCCGGACGCACCCGGCATGCTCACGGCCGCGGCCATCGACACCGACCGGATTCAACTGCTCTGGAACGACAACGCGCCCAATGAAACCGGATATCGCATCGAGCGGCGGACCGGGGCCGGACCCTGGATGCAGATCGCCGAGATTGGTGCCGATTACGAGGGCTACCTGGACCTTGGACGCACCCCGGGCATCGGCTACACCTACCGCGTCCATGCGTTCCACGCCGGCGGTCCCAGCGCCCTGTCGAACGTCGCGTTCGCCACCACGCCGACCGAACTCACCCGCTATCAAGTCTGGCTCAAGGAATTCTTCGGACCGGCGGAACTGGGCGATGCCGCATTTGCCGATCCCTCCGCCAACCCGGACGGCGACACCCTCCTCAATCTTGCCGAGTACGCCCTGGGCGGGAACCCGGATGCCGCCGAACCTTCCTCCAGTTTCTTCTCGGTACACCTCGGGCCCGACCAGCACGCGCGAATCTCGTACCGCGAACGGATCGGGGATCCCACCCTGTTCTATGCCATCGCCACGGGCGTCGACCTGTCCGCCTGGGATCTCTCTGAAACCAGTCTCGAAGAAACCGCGATCACGCCCCATGCGGATGGCGTCACCGAGTGGATTGAGTTGCGGTATGATCAGCCGGTTGACGTCGATCCCCGCCGCTTTTTCCGCCTGAACGTCATGACCGTCGAGTGAGCCGGGCCGGCCTGCCCGGCGCCGCTTTCCGCCCAGCCTGCATCGTCCACACAAGAACGGGAACGAGCCCGTTCGACCTCAGGCCGTCACGGCCTCGGGTTCCGGACGCAGAACGTCGGAGAACGGCGCTTGCGGCGCGAGATCGAGCTGGCGAAGCAATTCCAAATCGTCGTTCTTCGCGGGGTTGGGGGCGGTGAGCAATTTCTCGCCGTAAAAGAACGAGTTGGCGCCCGCGTAGAGACAGAGTGCCTGCGCCTCCTGCGAAAACCGGGTGCGGCCCGCGGACAGCCGGACCTTGGCCGTCGGGATCGCGATGCGCGTGGTGGCGATCATGCGGACCAGTTCGAAAATGCCGATGGGCGTCTGGGCTTCAAGCGGAGTGCCGGGGACGGGCATGAGGCAGTTGATCGGCACGCTCTCGGGCGGCGGGTTGAATTGGCTGAGCACCTCGAGCATCCGGAGCCGGTCGGTGATGCTCTCGCCCATCCCGAGGATGCCGCCGCAGCAGACCGCCATGTCGGCTTCCTGGACCGCCCTGATGGTTTTGAGCCGGTCTTCGAACGAGTGCGTCGTGACGATGTTCGCGTAGTGCTCCGGCGAGGTGTCGATGTTGTGGTTGTAGGCGGTCACGCCCGCCTCTCGCAGCTTGCGGGCCTCTGCGCCCGTGAGGTCGCCCAACGTGACGCAGACCTCCATGCCGAGCGTGCTGACCCCGCGGATGATCCCGAGCACCTGCTCGAACTTGCCGTCCCCCTCGCGCACCCCTTTCCAGGCCGCCCCCATGCAAAACCGGGTGGAGCCGGCGTCCCGCGCTTTCTCGGCATGGGGCATCACCTGCTCGAGCGTGAGCAGCGGCTGGCGTTCGACCGCGGTGGAATGATGGGCGCTCTGCGAGCAGTAACCGCAGTTCTCGCTGCACCCGCCCGTCTTGATGCTCAGCAGGGTGCAGAGCTGCACCTCCTGATCCGGCCAATGAGCCCGGTGGACGGCCCGCGCACGGTCGAGCAACTGGAAGAACGGGAGGTCGTGAAGGGCGGTGAGCTCGGAGAGTTGCATGGGGTCGTGGCTATTAGTTTTGTTTATAGTTGGCGAACACGGAGCCTGCGTCAATCCCGATCCGTCGATCCGCCAACCCAGGCGTCCAACTTTTGAGGTTGGACGGCGCCCGGGGAGATCGCACACTCGCCGCAGGGTCGTGGCTCGCGCGGGGCGCGGGGGTCGCGACCGACGTTCCTCCCATGGCCAGCATCGCGTTCATCCAGCACCGGCTCAGCCGCACCGACGGCGTCTCCCTCGAAGTGGACAAATGGCGGGCCGTCCTCGAGGCGGCGGGTCATCGGGTCCATTACCTCGCCGGCAATGAGGATGTGCGGGGCGGGGAACATCTCCCCGAGCTGTTCCCGCTGCATCCGGTGACGAATCGCATCCTGCGCAACGCGACCCGCGAACGGGTGGATTACCCCGACGGCCACGCACTGCTCGCCGAGGTCCGGGCGCACGCCGACCTTCTGAAGCCGGGCATCCTGAAGTTCCTGCGCGATCACCAGATCGATCTCGTGCTGCCGAACAATCTCTGCTTCGCTCTGGGACAGCTATGTCGCCGCCGATTTCGTCACCTACCCGAGCTACTGGGAAGGGTGGGGAAACCAGCTCATCGAGGCGGTCTTTGCCCGGCTCCCGGTCGTGCTCTTCGAGTATCCGGTTTACGTGTCGGATCTCCGGCTCGCTGATTTTGACGTCGTTTCGCTCGGCTCGACCCTCATCGAGCCGGATGCGCGCGGCCTGGTCCGTGTGCCGTCCGAGCGCCTCGCCGCCGCCGCCGGCGAAGTGATCGATCTGCTCCAGGACGCCGCCCGCCGGCAGGCCTCCGCCTCGAAGAATTTCGAGTCGGCCCGGCGGCTTTATTCCTACGAGGCGTTGGAGAAGATCGTGCGGGGTCTCTTCGCCGCCAGGAACATCCCATGGAACTCCTCGCCGAACCCCTGACCCCCGGAACGTTCGCCCCATTCGGCGAGGTGCTTCGCCGCGATCCGTCGGGCGAACTGTTCCAGCCGTTGCACGTCGAGGCCGACAGCCGGGGTTGGCGTGTGGCCATCCGGTTTTCATCGCCGAGAACGCCCAGATCACCGGCGACCCCCGCTATCTGAACCCGCCGGTGGCGTGGAGCTGTCCCGCGGGGAGGGACTGACCCGCCGGTTGCGGACCCGTGCGGCCCGCTCAAGCCATCCAATAGCTCATGAGCGGGCAGGCGCGGACGTTGGCCCGCACCTCCCCGGCCGTCATCCCCCCGGGCAGAGCGATCTCCACGGCGAACGGAACACCCGGCATGAGGTGAAAGAAGTTGTCCGACGGGCGGGCCTGGAGGGTCCCCAGATCCAGCCGGGTCCACAGCGACGGAACGTCGGTGGTGATGGCGATGCGCCAGCGATTCCCGGCGAGCGGCTCCGGTTCGATCGTGAGGGTGGGTGCGCGCAGGCTCAGATGCTTGGGGCGTGCGAAGCTGGCAAATTCGCGTGAGATTTCGACGCCGTTCTCCAGGACCCGCGTGAAGACCAGCAGGTTCCGATCCCCCTCGACCGGCGTGATCACCCCGTGCTGGATCGGGCCGGGGAGTCGGGCCGAGCCGCCGCGGTGGCGGTGCACACCGCAATCGAGGGTGAAGACCTTGAGGTTCGACTGCGACGCGACGGAAACCGGTGCCGACCCTTCGGCCAGGCGTGTCCCCTCGAGATCGAACAGCGTCCACTCGACCGTGACCTCGGCCGGGCCCGGTCGATGGTTGGAGACATGCACCTCCACCGTGGAATCCCGGAGCGATTCCAGCAGGCTCACGTGGACCGGTTCGAAAAACCGGCGGGCAAAAAATTGCAGCGCCTTCCAGCGCCCGAACACGTCGATCGAGGACCACGTGGCTCCGGGCCAGAGATCGTTGAGCTGCCAGTAGATCAGTCCGTCCATGCGGCCCTGGATCCGGCGGGCATGATCCGCGGCATACTGGATGCAGAGCGCCTGCGTGAGCTGGGTGAGCCACAGCGCGCTCTCGAGATCCTTGGGCGGACAAAACCAATCCAGCAGATACTTGAAGATGATCTGGTTCCCCATCCCGGAGCGCTGGTGATAATCCATGACCCACGAAGTCAGGTGGCGATCTTCGGGCTCGGTGAACGACTCGACCGTCCGGAGTTCCGGAAAACTTTGGAACCCGAATTCCGACATGAACCGGAACGTCCAGTGGCGCTGCGCCTCGATCGGTTCGCCGCCGAACCAGACCGACCACGCGTGCGCATCGCCCCGGCTCGGGTCGTTGAAGTCCTTGCGGTTGGACCCCGGCGTGTGCGGGCTGCAGGGCCAATACGGCGTGGTGCCGTCGAGGTCGCGGACCCGTGCGGGCAGGAGTTCGTCGAACAGACGCCGGTAATCCCCTTCGGGCATCGCTTTGTTGTCCCAGCCGTTGTCCACCCATTTGACGAGGCCCTGCTCGATCTCGTTGTTGCCGCACCAGAGCGCGAGGCAGGCGCGGTGGCGGAGTCGCCGGATGTTGTCGTCCGCTTCCGCCCTTACGTTGGCCATGAACCCGGCGTCGAACGCGGGGTAGGCCGCGCAGGCGAACATGAAATCCTGCCAGACCAACAACCCGAGCGAATCGCACAGGTCGTAAAACCGCTCGTCCTCGTAGAATCCGCCGCCCCAGACGCGGATCATGTTCATGCCGCTCTCCGCGGCGCTGGTGAGCAGATTGCGGTAGGTCGAATCGGGGATGCGGGAGGGAAACAGGTCACACGGAATCCAGTTGGCGCCCTTGCAGAAGATGTCCCGGCCGTTCACCCGGAACCGGAAGGATTCGCCGAATCGGTCGGGACGACGGACCAACTCGATCGTGCGCAGGCCGACCCGGCGGTGTTGCCTGTCCAGTTCGCGTGCTTCGTCCAGGAGCACGACGGAAAGATCACACAGCGGTTGCGCCCCCATTCCGTTCGGCCACCAGAGGGCCGGGTTCTCGAGTTCGATGCGTGCGACGGCCCGGCCATCCCGGACCTCCGCCTCCACCTGCCGGGTCGGAAGCCCCGCCTGATCGAGCGCCATGCGAACCCGATCCCCCGCGCCATCGATTTCCAGTTCGACATCAAGCGTCACGGAGCCGGGGGCGTGGTGTTGACGAATGCGCAGATCGGTGAGGGCGCCGTCGCGCCCTTCGATCCGCATCGGGCGCCAGATCCCCGCGGTGGGGGCGATCAACCCCCAGTCCCATCCGTAGGCACAGGCCATCTTGCGGACATAGCTCCGTCCGTAAAAGTCATCGTGATAGATGTTCCAACCCGGCACCCGCATCTCCGCGTCGCGTGCGCGCAGGTACGGGATCGTGGAATCGAACCGCACGGAGATCCGATTGGTGCCGGCGATCAGGAACGGTTTCACATCGACTTCCCACACCCGGAACATGTTGTCCGCCCGCAGCACTTCACGGTCGTTGATCCGAACCGTTGCGAGCGTGTCGAGGCCTTCGCATCGGAGCACCACCCGCCGGTGGGCCCTGAGCGATTCAGGAACGTCGATCTCGCGCTCGTATTCCCAGTCCCGGAGACAGACCCAATGGATCAGCTTCTCGTTGTCCCGGAACCACGGGTCCGGGATCGCTCCCGCAGCGAGGAGGTCCGTGTGAACACAGCCCGGGACCTGCGCGGGGTATCGATGGCCGGACTGCGGATCGGAGAGTGTCCACGGGCCTGCGCAATCGAGGGATTCCATGGAGGGAAAGATTGAGGCGCCGGGGTCGCGGTTCAATCCAGAAATGCCCGTTCGAATCGAACGTCGGGCTTCGAGGGGGTCGCCGCCTCGGTGCGCGAACTGGAGAGCCGCTTGTTGCCGGATCGAATCCATGCAAAAAGTCCACTTTGCCGCATGGACCCTGCATTGACCGCATCGTTCCGGTTGTGCCGTGCAATCACCGCACGGCACGCGCGGAGCTTTCACTTCGCGTCGTTCGCGTTGCCGCGTGCCCGCAAGGATGCGGCTTGTGCGATTTACGCGTTCTGCCGGACGGCGGATGATTTGATCGACGAGGCGGGGCCCGGGGAGACACGGGGCGCGATGGAGCGGCTGGAACGGCTGTTTGAAGAAGCGATGGCGGGCCGGATGGGAGGGGCGGGACCGGCATTTGCGGTGACGGTTCGCGACTACGGCATCGAGCGGCAATGGTTTTTC
>Ga0163147_10005021_pt1 | contig 16424 bp, 12 predicted proteins | sample OliLakLV19MP6G1_FD_148597 | JGI IMG/M metagenome (GOLD analysis project Ga0163147, IMG submission 148597) | Freshwater microbial mat bacterial communities from Lake Vanda, McMurdo Dry Valleys, Antarctica- Oligotrophic Lake LV.19.MP6.G1 | ecosystem: Environmental > Aquatic > Freshwater > Lake >...
ATAAATAGTGGGGCGTAAGCAATATGCCCCACATCAGTAGAGATGGGCGGAACTATAATTAGTTTCGCCTTTTTGATTGGCAATTTCACATTACCGTGTTAGAAGGGGTAAAAACAGCATGATAGACATAATCGAAAAAATCAACAGAGTTGCATTACCAGGTACCGTAATTCCAAAACCACGCACAAAAGAACATCTGGTCAAAGAATGGAGTATTAGTGCAGGCGAAAGAGCGTTGGTCTACACAATGCCAAATAAAAACAATCCTGATAAATTGGATAGTAAACTTATCAAGGAAAGTGATTTTCGAAAATCGTATTATCAACTAACTACATATGGCACATTCACAAAACAATGGCTCAAACTCAATCTGCCAGTTTTAGCTAAACAAGGGTGTAATTTCACAACCATTGGGGGGATTTTTGAATTATTGGGTTTAGCAGATTATTCGGCAAGCGGTGTTTACCGTCTCCGTAGGGCAACGGAGTAAAATCCGAAATTGTGTCCCCTTTTCAATTTTGAAGGGGACACAAATCGGGCAGCCTACTTAACAGCCGTAGGTTGCTAGATTCTCTTCCGGGCGCACCGCGTCGTAGAGCATCCAATAGAGTGGGCGCTCGGTGGTATCGGTGCTTTGAGTATCGACCTGACACGCTGTACCCGGCACAACAATGCTGTAGGCAGCGCGTTCGTCACTGTTGCTGACCATGCCCAGCAATGTCGCAAAGTTGAGATTCCATAGGAACATCAAGCCGATGTCGCTGCTCTGCTGACCGATTTCAAAAGCGCGTATAGTGTATTGACCCTGTTCCCAGCGATCAGTGAAACCCATCCAGTTCTCGCCCAGCGGGATCGCGCTCGGATAGCCATCCCAAGACGCCCAACCGAACTCTGTCACCCACATCTGTACGCCCGCATGACCACTATCACTGATGATCTGGCGGTAGTCGCGCAAATTATCACCGAAGAAGAAATGCGGGTTGTCGTCCCAGCCTTGCGTGCCGCAGCAGGTCGAATCGGGCGGGTTGCCCCACCCATAAGGATGAACACCGATTGCGACATCGGCGTAATTGCCTAACCCATTGGCGTACATCTGGCGCAAGAATGAGCGATCATCTACTGACCCCTCACCATCGGCTGTGGGCGCGAGTCCAGCGGTGACAATGCTCATTGTGGGTGAATAGGCGCGAACTGCCTGATACGCCGCGTCAAACAGGCGCATATAGCCTGCCCCGTCAAATGGAAGCACGCCGCGCCACTCGCGGATCAAGTTCGGCTCATTCCAAATTTCGACGGCGTCAATCGAATCACCGAATTCGCGCAGCATCAAGGTGAGGAAGCTGGCGAACGCTTGCGGGTCATCGGGGGGTCCGTCTTCCTGTACCACCGAACGCGCCCAATTCGGCGCTTTGGCGATGCTCAACAAAATGTTAAATTGGCGGCGATCTGCATCTTCGATATACAGTTGAACACGTTGGAAGAATGGACTTACGTCGTTCGCACCGTTTGGCTGCATGTCTTCCCACGGGATTTGCAGTTTAATCCATTTCACGCCAAGATGTGTCCCTACGCGATACATGGCGGCATCCCAGTCCGCCTGTTCAAGATTGCTGTCTAGCTGAATGCCCATGCGGTTAGGGTCAAGGTTAGGGAGATTTCCTACGGGCGGTTCAGAGGTAGCCGTTTGCGCCCCTTCAATTGTGGGAACGGGTGTTCCCGCTACGGGTGAATTGGTCACAAACGGCGTCAAGGTCGGCGGCGTATAGCCGGGTCCCACGACGGGACCTCGAATGGTGATCGCGGGTCGCGGGGTTGGCGTGATGTCACCCTGCGACAAGGTAAGAAAAGTCGGAACTGCGCCCAAAAGAGAGAGGGCGACCAGTAGGATCAAGGTGGGTGTCAGTCGTTTCATCATGAAAATGATCCTAACATATCCCGTTCTCGCAAACCATAGCCGCTTTTTTCGCCTGAGTTGTGGTATAATGAGAACACTTGTTCATTCTACAGTCTCATATTTGATGCGCCTTACGCTGAAATTGGCACAGGAAAACGTATGACATTAGGTCTAGTGCGACAGGTAAACATCGGTCAAGAAATGCGCGACGCTTATCTGGATTACGCGATGAGCGTGATCGTCTCGCGGGCGCTCCCCGACGCACGGGATGGATTGAAACCCGTGCATCGGCGCATCTTGTACGCAATGTACGATCTGGGGATGCGTGCTGATACCCCTTACAAGAAATGCGCCCGTATTGTCGGTGAAGTATTGGGCAAGTATCACCCGCACGGCGATGTCGCGGTCTATGACACGCTGGTGCGTCTAGCGCAAAACTTTTCGATGCGTTATCCCTTGATCGATGGTCAGGGTAATTTCGGCAGCATTGACGGGGACGGCGCGGCGGCAATGCGTTATACCGAAGCCCGCATGACGCAAATGGGTGAAGAACTGCTGGTCAACATCGGCATGAACACGGTTGACTTTCAGGATAATTTTGATGGCACGCTGCAAGAACCCACCGTTTTGCCCGCCAGCATTCCAAATTTGCTTGTCAACGGCTCATCGGGGATTGCGGTAGGCATGTCTACCAATATCCCGCCGCACAACCTCGCTGAGGTCTGCGACGCGCTGATCTTCATGTTGAGCCAGTGGGATAAGTTGGATGATATTGGCGTCGAAGATTTGATGCGTTTTATCAAAGGTCCCGACTTCCCAACGGGCGGTCTGGTCTACCGTCACATTGACGATACGGATGAAGGCGACGACTCGCTGATCGCCGCTTATGCAACCGGACGCGGTAAAATCACCATGCGTGCCAAAATTCACATCGAGGACATGGGACGCGGGAAGTCGCGCATCATTGTGAGCGAACTCCCCTATCAAACCAACAAATCTTCGTTGATCGAACGAATCGCTTATCTGGTACGCGAAGGCAAACTAGAGGGCATCGCAGATTTACGCGATGAATCGGATCGGCAGGGTTTGCGACTGGCGATTGAGCTGCAACGCGGGACAGAAGCTGCCCCTGTGATAGGTCAGCTATTCAAACTTACGCCGCTTCAAGAAACATTCAGCATCATTATGCTGGCGTTGGTCAACAACGAACCGCGTATCCTCACGTTGAAACAGACGCTCAAGGTCTACATTGATCATCGCCTCGAAGTGGTGCGCCGACGCAGCGAATACGAACTCAACCGCGCTAAAGAACGCGCTCACATTCTACAGGGGCTGCTTAAGGCGTTGGATGCGATGGATGAGGTGATCGCCACGATCCGCAAATCCCGCACGGCAGACACCGCCCGAACCAATTTGATGCGACTGTTGAGCATCACTGAAATTCAGGCGCAAGCCATCCTCGATATGCAACTTCGACGCCTTGCCGCGTTGGAACGCAAGAAAATTGAAGAAGAATACGACGAAAAAATCAAGCTGATCAAGCACCTAGAAGAAGTCCTCGCCAGCCCGCAGAAAATGCGTGATGTGATCTCAGAAGAAATGCGGACGATCAAGGATGCGTACAATGACCCGCGCCGGACGATCATCGTCGATTCTGCCGCGACTCGCCAAGTGACCACCGAATCGCTGATGATGCCACACGAGGAAACATGGGTCACGCTGACAGTTGAGGACAAAATCGGGCGCAGTTTCGAGAATACGCCGCCCAAGGTCACGGGTGAAGTCAAAGACCCGCCGCGCTTCATCATCCAGAGCGACTCCACCAAGATTGTGTACCTATTCTCGACAAAAGGACAGTGCGCCACAATCCCCGTTCATCAACTGCCACAAGTCAATGACCCGGCAGAGGGTGTCCTGTACAAGGATATATGCGGCTTCAAGAATGGTGAGAAGATAGCCGCCACGCTGACGCTGCCCGCCGACGCTGACGAGGGCTTCCTGCTCATGGTGACAGAGGGCGGCGAAGTCAAGCGGCTGAAATTGGCAGATTTACCCGGCATGACCGCGAATGTGTTCAAAGCGATGGACATTGATGGCGAAGACAACCTGTTCAATGTCTTGTTTACGTCCGGCGAAACAGAAATCGTGCTGACGACGTATCAAGCACAGGCGATTCGCTTTAAAGAAAGCGAAATCCGTCCAACGGGTTTAGGCGCGGGCGGTATGCGCGGCATTAAGGTAGCAGAACAGAAAGATCGCATTGTTGGCGCGGGGATTGCCCAAGAGAATATGCACCTGTGGACGATCACGGACGACGGCATTGCGAAAAGCTCTCCGCTCACCGAATATCCTACGCAGGGACGTGCAGGCAGCGGCGTTGTGACTATGAAACTGCCTAAAGAAAGCAATGGGGTCGCGGCGGCAGTATTGGCGCACATGGATGATCAGGTGATCGTCTTGACGAGCAAGAATAGACCTAAGACGATGCGCGTCAGTCTTGCGCCTAGCGGCAGACGTGATAAACGTGGCGACATCGTGATCTCACTTGCTGTCAAAGAACAGGTGATCGCCGCGCTGATGCCCCAGCACAATGAAGAACCCGCCGCAGAGCCAGCGGTGTAGAACAGGTGTAGGGGCGAGGCGTGCCTCGCCCCTACACATCGATCAGTGTGTTGTGTTATCCGCGCAGTACAGCGGCGAGTTCTCGCAACCCCACAGAGGGTTCTCGCCCATCCATTCGTAGCAAATCGGCAGCTAAATTCTCATAGCAGCGCAAGCCATCGGAATACAAATTGAGTGAGGCACACAGCCGCATAATCTTCTCGACCAATTCTTCCTGTGTTCGGTTGATCGTCATTGCACGCAAGTACAGGGTGAGCGCCCGCTGATGGTCTCCGTTATCGTGGGCGGCACGCCCTAAGCCTACCAATGCATCAGAATACGTCTGGCGAACGCTTTGACGGCGTGGTTTGACCCAAGCAAAATGCATTTGACTTAGAAAATCTCCTTGATAAAGCGAGAGCGCGTGAGTCAGCAGCTCCGTTGAATCGACTGCGACTGAACTGTCTTGCAGCAGTTGATTAAACAATGCGACATCGTAGCTCAATTGGATTTTTGGGGAAATATGGTAGAAACCTGACCAATAGACCGTGAGATCAGTTTTAAGCACTTCATTGATTTTGCGCTTGGTCACATGAAAAACATTGGTTGCCTCGCGCACAGGCAAGTTGGGCCAAAAGGTCTCAAAAATCTCTGAGCGCGTGACCATGCCCCGATCAATGAGGAAGAAAAACAATGCACGGGGCAGAAGACCATCCCATGAATGAACGAAGTTTCCGTTCATCAATACCCGCCCTGCTCCAAGCGCATAGACTTCCAGCAAAGTTGAGGGCTTATCTGCCCTGTCCATGTAATTCCAGAACAGCGTCTGATCATTCGTGGGAACAAACTGCGTGAGCGGACGCAGTTCGGAGTCTTTCAAAAGGTGGGCAGGCGTGGCACGGGTGAAGATCACGATACGCGCCGTTGAATGTGCCTCCAACAATCTACGCAGCACATAAACGAGTGCGTCTGGTTCTGCACGATCACATTCGTCCAATAAAATCGTCGTGAAATCGTCCGGCGATTGAATTTCGACAGCCGCTTCTACCTGCGACCAAAGTTGATCGCTACTTAGCGATGTGCCATCAAATCGAACATAAAAGAAGGATTCACCGAAATGTTTAATCAGCGTATGCTGTGGCGTAAAATTCGGATGAATAACGACAAGCCGGACATCTGAACGAAGTTCACTCAGTTGTCGGGCGGCAAGTGTTTGAGTCGTTGTAAGCATCCTTGCCCCCAGATGTGTAATATCCACGAACACAATAATATCAACCCAAATGTAATGAGTCTCATGATCATATCATATTCTACAACACCTAGTTGAAGATTTGCTCATAACAGAACATTCCTCAGGGAAAATACCTGAGGAATGTTACAGATTACTGCGCCGTCGTGCATCGGTAACACTCGTAATATTTTCAAGGCGAGTGAGAATGCGGGTAAGCTGTTGAATGCTGTTCAACTCTATCGTGAGATGGAACGTGGCAATGTTATGGCGCGTGTTCACAACCACGGTAGACATATTCACCCGTTCATCAGCAAACATGGTGCTTACGTCACGCATTAAGCCTTCACGGTCATAGGCGATGATTTCAATCGGCACGCTGTACCGCTGTTCCTGACTCTGGCGTCCCCATGACACATCGATCAAGCGTTCGTTTTCATGTGCGATGTTGACGCAATCGTCCCGATGCACCGTGACACCGCGCCCGCGTGTGACAAAGCCGACAATACGATCTCCGGGCATGGGGCTGCAACAGCGTCCCATGTTCACGAGTAAGCCCCCTGTCCCCTGTATGTTGATGCCGTTAGAAATATCCAGTGGGACGGTGGCAGGTTTGGCTTTCAACTGTGTACGTTCAAGTTCTTCTTGTTCGCGCCGCTCGACTTCAAGAATCTTGTTGGCAATCTGCCCGCCGTTAATGTCGCCCGCGCCAACATTCGCTAAGAAGTCATCTAAACGCTCATAATTGAACCATTTGGCAACCGTCTCATAAGATGCGGTATCCAATACACCAAGCCTTTTCATTTCCCGTTCCAGCACTTCGCGTCCTGCGAAAATATTCTTTTCGCGGTTTTGCTTGCGGAACCAATAGCGAATCTTCTCACGGGCGCGGGCAGTCGTCACAAAGCCGAGATTGGGGTTTAACCAGTCGAGGCTGGGACCACCACGCTTTGAGGTAACAATTTCCACCTGATCGCCTGTTTTAAGGATGTAATTCAGGCTGACCTGCTTCCCATGAACTTTCGCGCCCCGGCAGCGATGACCAATATCCGTATGGATGAAATAGGCGAAGTCTACTGGAGACGCCCCTTTCGGCATATCTACGATGTCACCTTTAGGCGTGAAGGCGTAGACGCGATCCTGAAAAACTTCAGTTTTCATGGTGTCTACAAACGTGGCGGCATCTTCGGCATCGGGACCAAACTCCATCAAGCGGCGCAAGAACGCGATCCGCCGTTCAAACGCATCGTCGTGGCTGCGGCTTGTGCCTTCTTTATAACGCCAGTGTGCTGCAATGCCGTATTCGGCGTGTTCATGCATTTCTCTGGTGCGGATTTGCACTTCAACCGTTTTACCTTTGGAATCGAGGACGGCGGTGTGCAAACTTTGATAGAAATTGTCTTTCGGCGCGGCAATATAATCGTCAAACTCGTTCGGGATGGGTCGCCACAGGTTATGAACCACGCCGAGTGCGATATAGCATTCCGGTTTACTCTCTACGATCAGACGGACAGCACGCACGTCGTAGATTTGGTCGAACGGCAAGCCTTTGCGCTCCATCTTCTTGTAAATGCTGTAGATGTGCTTGGGGCGTGCTGAAATGATCGGGTTATGGACTCCGTACTGCGCGAGTTCTTTACGCAGCACGTCAATGATGCGATTGAGATAGGCTTCACGGTCAGCGCGACGCTCGTCTACGCTGTTGACGATAATCTGGTAGGCGTCGGAATTGAGATAGCGAAAGCTGAGGTCTTCAAGCTCCCATTTGATCTGCCAGATGCCCAGACGATTTGCCAGCGGCGCGAAAATATCGAGCGTCTCTTGCGCGATTCCACGCTGCTTATCAGGTGACATATAGCCGAGCGTTCGCATGTTGTGCAAGCGATCTGCCAGCTTGACAAGGACAACGCGCACATCGTTGCCCATCGCTAATACCATCTTGCGGATATATTCCATCTCGCGGTCAACGGTGCGGCTTTTCTTGTCGCCATCCGACTTAATGGGGAGTTTCTTGAGCTTGGTCACGCCTTCGACAATGGCAGCAATGCTTGAACCAAACTCGATGCGGAGTTCTTCCGTCGTGACGGTGGTGTCTTCAACAACATCATGCATCAAAGAAGCGGCAATGGCTTCGGCGTCTAACTTCATCTCTGCGAGGATGTGCGATACTGCAACACAATGGGTGAAATAGGGTTCGCCTGATTTGCGGAATTGTCCGGCGTGGGCGGTTTCCGCTTTAAAATAGGCACGTTCAATCAAAGTCCGATCATTTGGCGTGAGATCGGGGAGCAAATCGAGCAGTGATTGCAAGTCCATCGTCAAGACGGGGGATTGATTCATACGCGCCAACTTTTCTTTAACACCATTCTAGCAATTTTACCTCAAAAATTCATTAGAAGCGCCGAGCGTTTGTGTTATAATTTCGGGGCGATTATGGGAGGGTAATGCCTTGTCTGACCTTCTGCCCGTTGAGGACGCTGTAGCGCGTATCCTAGAACACTTTCAACCACTGCCTGTCGAGACAATCAACTTATTAGATAGTTTAGGGCATGTCCTCGCATTTGACATTCTCGCGGACATAGACTCACCGCCATTTCCAAATTCGAGTATGGATGGTTACGCTGTGATCGCGCAAGACACGCAGGGGGCAGACCAGCAGCAGCCCGCCCGCTTGCGCGTGGTCATGGATATTCCAGCGGGGTCTATGCCCACCGACGCGATTGGAGCCGGTGAAGCCGCACGAATCATGACCGGAGCGCCGCTGCCCGATGGCGCAAACGCGGTGATTCCGGTGGAACAAACCGATCAAGGGTGGCGTTCCGGTGAAAACCCGCCCCTACCCGACTACGTGAACATCTACCGCACGGTTGACCCCGGCGACTCCACACGCCCACGCGGAGAAGATTTCATGGTGGGCGATGTGGTGCTGCCCGCGCTCACGCCCATTCGCCCACAAGAAATGGGCGTACTCGCAGCACTCGGATATTCCGGCGTTCCGGTGATCTGTCAGCCGCGTGTGGTCATCCTCAGTACGGGAGATGAACTGGTCGAAGTCGATGAGCCACTTACGCCCGGCAAAATCCGCGATGTGAATGGCTATACCCTCTACGGGTTGGTCAAAGCGTATGGCGGTCAGGCGGTGCGTCTGCCCATCGTGCGCGATAACCTTGAGGACGCACGGTTGCGTTTCCGCGAGGCGCTAGAGTATCAGCCGGACATTATTTTGAGTTCGGCGGGTGTGTCCGTCGGCACATTTGATGTAGTACGCACCGTGTTGGAAGAAATGGGCGAGATCAATTTCTGGCGCGTCAATTTGCGTCCGGGAAAACCAGTTGCCTTCGGGCATGTCGGCGGCGTGCCATTCTTCGGTTTGCCGGGTAATCCTGTTTCGGCAATGGTCACGTTTGATGTATTCGTGCGCCCCGCCCTGCTCAAGCTGACCAGCCAACCGGATGCTGTACAAACTGTGAACGCCGTGCTAGGCGAGGACTTACAGTCGGATGGACGCCGCAGTTACTTGCGCGTCAACCTGAGGCGTGACGGCAACACTTTGATCGCCACGACAACGGGAACGCAAAGTTCGGGGGCGCTCACATCGATGGTCAAAGCTGATGGCTTGATCATCATTCCAGAGGGAGTTCAGTATGCAAGCGCGGGCGAGATATTTTCCGTTCGCCTGCTTCGTCCAGTGTAACGTAAAAGAGAGGTCATATGTCAGCACTAGAAGCCATCACACCACCCGAAACGAGAGATCGCCTACGAATGCTCAGTTTTGTACTGCTTGGGCTGGCGCTGGTCGTCACGGGCTATTTAAGCTATACCAAACTGACGAATACAACGATGGTGTGTGTCGAATCGGGGGTTTTCAACTGTGATGCGGTGAGCAGCAGCATTTATGCTTATTTCCCACGAGGAACCGGAATTCCGGTTGCCGTTCTGGGCTTTTCTACGTGGATCGTGATGGGGGCAATTCTCATCTTTGAAAATCGGATCAGCTTTTTGCGCGACTACGGGTCGCTGCTGTTGCTAGCCATCTCGATTTTCGGCTTCCTGTTCCACTGCTACCTTACCTACTCATCTATCGTATTCATCCAAGCGCTTTGTCCATGGTGTTTGACGGCTCATACGCTGATGACTATTATGATGATCACGCAAGGGGTTCGCGTGTACAAAAGTTTTGCCACGTAGTAATCCGAAACATATAAAAATAGGACAAGGCATGCCTTGTCCCTGCGAAAACGATTTTTGTAGGGACGAGGCATGCCTCGTCCGTTGACAGAATTTCGACTTGTTAGTCGAGGTTTGCGGGTTCGAGCCAATACTGGTTCGCGCCGTAAATGCTAGAGCGTTGGCTTTCGCTTGCCCAGCCGATCACGTTATTCCCGTAATCCACGCGGTAGTAAACCAAACCACCAGCGCAAGTGGGTCCTTCAAGAACGGTGAACGTAGCGGGCGCGAAAACTGTGCGAATCGTCGCGCCACCGGGGGCAGCGCGAAGCGTGCTGAATCGCTGCGCGATTTCACCCTGCGTACCAACGGTCAACCGCGTAGGCAGCGATGCTGCACAGGGGTCTGCCGGGACAGGCGTGTTGGTCGGGGTTGCGGTGTAGGGCTCCAACCAGTACAGGTTGCTGCCAAACTGACTGGCGATCTGGCTTTCGTTTGCCCAACCGATGACGCTGTTGCCGTAGTCAACACGGAAATAATACAGATTGTTGACGCACTGCGGACCATCGACTACTGTAAATACTGATCCAGCGGGGACAATACGGAAGGCGGGACCGCCGGGGACGGTACGCAAACTGCTAAATTGACGCTCAACACGTCCGGTTTGACCCACAACCAAACGCGGTGCTAGTGAACCAACGCATGTAGCGTCAATCTGGGTTGCAGAGGCGGGTGCAGCAAACGCAGGAACCGCCAATAACATCGCCAAAACGACGAGCAGCAGCGTTACTAGAATGGTCTTTCTCATAAAAATGCCTCCAGTGGTGCTAGTCGAAGAAATAAAAGACGGAGATCGCCGCTCATGTGGGCGTATCTCTTTAGCAGAGTATACCATTAGTCATAAATTTTGAGCTATGCTTGGGGAGAGCAAAATAACAAAAAAGAGGCGAAAGTACTGGTGACTTTCGCCTCTTTTGATTAACGACGGCTCCCACGAAGGGTTCGCTCGAAGATGTCTTCCATCTCGCGCTCACGCTTGCGCTTTTGGTCGCCTCGCTTGCCCTTCTTGCCACCACGACCCGCCGCGCCTTCACGTTCTGGCATGACTTGACCGTTGGCTTCCATGGCACGGCGCAGCGCCATTTCCATTGCAGTTGGCACGTATTCGTCTTCCTCAGTCGCAGGAGCGCCGGGGGTAGCACCAGACGAAGCAGAGGCTCTCTGTGTCGGTTCTGGCGGCATTTCCAACGCCTTCAAGCTGAGGTCGATGCGCTTCTTCTTCTTGTTGACCTTGATGATTTGTGCGCGTACATCATCGCCCACTTTGACCACATCAGAAGGCGAATTAACGTAACCGTTCGCCAGTTCTGAAACGTGGATCATACCGGGACGTTCTGCGCCAATTTCGACGAAAACACCGAATTTTTCCAGTCGAACAACCTGACCCATCACAACAGTACCTTCACGCACATCGTCCCACGACATCATCGGGGGTTTGACGAGCGATAAGGCGATACGGTGGTTTTCCAGATCGACCTTCAGGACGTAAACGGTGACTTCTTCGCCCGTCTTGACGACATCTTCAACATTGCGGACGTTCGGTTTGCCTAACTGCGAAATGTGCAGCAAACCATCGACCCCGATACCAATATCGACAAACGCGCCGTACAATTCAATGCGTTTGATCGTGCCTCGCAGTTCCATACTGGTACGCAGTTCTTCGATAGAACTGGCTTTTTTAACGGTGACTTCTTGCGTCATTTCACTCCCCTAGAACTCATCTCTTGTTTTTAACATCACCCGCCGTTTTCCGTCGGTGTTAATGTGATCATCGGTGTAACTTCAAATTCAGTGTTTTCGTCGCTGTACTGCTCAAAAGCGCCGTAGCCTTCCCACTCATGGAGATCGCTGGTTTGAATCAACAGATCCATTTGCGAAGGAATGACGTATAACACTGCAAAAACCTCGCTCGATTCGCTGATCGTGCCGGTCACTCCCTCAGAAAAGACATAGATCACCATGTTCTGTTCAGGGTAGACGACATTCATAGCGGCTTGAGTCTCTGCGAACGAACTGCCTACGGCATATGTTGGTTCGCCGTGACGTTCAATCACTTCGCCTAACGTCATATTAGGGGCGACACGCAGAAGCAGCACGGAAACGAGTTCACCATCATCGCTGTACATCTGGCAGCACGCCGACCCGCCCTTTTGATTCCATTCGGCAAGGGAAGCATTGCTATTATCATCAGCCTGTGTTTGCAGGTTCTCGATGGTGGTATCGTCTTCTAAAATCGTGAGCGCATCGCTCCACGAGGTTTCGCCGGGGGTGATTCCGCGCCAGCAGGGCGCTTCGCATGGGTCGCCAGTGATCAAGCCAGTATCTTGCAGCATATTTGGATCACGAAGTTCAGGGGGTGGCGCACAAGCGGCAAAAAACAAGACCAGAGCAAGCAGCCCCGGCAGTAGGAAGCGTAGTTTCATTGACAAGACACTTTCATCACGAAGCCTGAAATGGCAGAATGTTTAACCCCGGAGCAGCTCACAGGCTGCCCCGGTTGAGTTGTTTTGGACTACTGAGTAAGGGTGAGCGTGTATGTTCCCGTTGTACCACCATACAGCGCACCGAAGTGAGTGGCTATGATAATATATTGTCCGCTCTCTGGCAAGGTGAGATCAGCGATTAAAGAATTCGTATTCTCACCAGCCACCGCATCATCGTTTTCAGCGACCCTATTACCAAGTGGTCCTATCAGATACAACGTCGGATCAAGTGTACCGGATGTGTTGGTCATGCTGATAGAGACAATGTCTCCGGCTTCTGCACTGAACACATACATATCAAACTTGTTGTCGAACGTGATACTGCCATTACGCGGTTCTGTGGCGGTAATGGGAAGCGCGTTCTCAAGTTCTGACTGATAAGACAGCGAGTCAACACCTGTGATGATGCCGCCTTCGCTTGGAATGACTGTACCATCGGCTTGCAGCGTGAAGCTGGTCAGATAACGGTCATTCGTCAGCGGCTGCGCGGTGTCGTTGAAAATCTCGCGCCCGTTGTACGTGACATACAGGTTGAACGATACCGGGCTAGGATCGTTACATTCATTCTGGAACCACACTTCTACCTCATACGAGCCGGGGCGCGGCGGGAGATTCGTGGGCCAGTAGATGTAAGAGAACGGCGTCCCTGTTGGCACGGTACAGTTGACGTTGCCGGATGCCGCTAACGTGCCACCGCTGCGAACTGTCGGCTGATCGTCAAAGACGGCGTTGCCAGACGAGTCACGCACGAGCAGTTGTAAGTCGGCATTGGTATTCCAGAGCAAACGAACTTCCAGCAGACCACGCGGTAGATTCAGGAAGGCTTCAGGCAAATTGGTCGATTGCGTATTGATCGAGAGCGTGTACGCGCCTTCTGTCCCACCAATGCGGCGAGCGTAGCGCGTGGCGACAATCGTGTAATCCCCTGCCGCTGGCAGAAGCGCGTTGCCGATCAACGAGTCGGTTTCCCCATCGCCCAGATCGTCATTCGTCCGAATGATATTGCCGCCCGCATCGAGCAGGAACAGGTACGGATCGAGACTGCCTGTATCTGCATTCATGGAGATGGTCACAAGGTCGTTTGCAGCGCCTGTGAAGCGATAGGCTTGATATGCCTGCTCGTTGGTGATCTGTCCCGTGACGAACGAGCCAATATCAATCGGCTGTGCATTCACGATCAGTTCACCTGCTGCCGCCGGAAGGTCATCATTCACAACGCCGTTCAACGGGTTGAGTGTGCCGCTGCCGTCCGCATTCACGCGGAAGCTAGAAACATACGTTTGATCTGGCAAAATTGTCGCTTGAATGGGCGTTAAGGCGACGCCATCAATCGTAGGTGTAACGGTGAACGTCGCAGGGTTAGCGCCAGCACAGGCTTCCTGAAAGTAAACAATGATTTCATAGCTGCCTGTTGGAATGCCACCCGGCGACCACAACGCGCTTTCAGTCGGGGATTGCGCGGTGGTTACTTCGCAACCTTGATTAACGTTGCCGCTCAAAGTGCCGCCGCTGGCAACCGTCGGGGTTTCCCAATAGAGCGAACCTCCTACCGGATCACGCACTTCAAGATCAAGGTCATCCGTCGAATTCCATGTGAGCTGAATGCTTAAGCCGCTTGTCGTCACCACCTGCCCAAAATCGAGCGTCGATTCGACTGTGACTTCGGGCGTCACCTCCGTGACAGGTTGCGCTGTAGGTTGAAGCTGCGCTCCGGGCGTATCAAGCGTCAAGGTGAGTGTAAACGTCACCTCGCTGACGGACTGAACGCCACCCGCTTTGAACACGGTCACGTAATATGAACCCGTTGCGGGGAGAGTCACGCCGTTCAAGGCGATGTCACCCGTCACTTCGGTATCGACCACCTGTGCAACAAGATTGCCCTGTGTGTCGGTTAAGACGAGCGCCAGCGGTACGCCAATTTCATTAGAGGCGGTCAGCGAAAGTAGTTGATTCGCCTGCCCTTGCAGCGTATAGACCTGAACAATCCCAATTTCATTCAAAACCCCGGTGATAGGAGTCCCCGGTGTAAGTACCCGCTGCTGCGCTATCACCTGTGTTGCCATTAATACCAGCGCCGTCAAAAGGAGCAGACGCGCAATTTTTCTAAGCATGGAGTATTCCTCCCTCGCGTAAACGTAGCTTCGTTAGTGTAGCCGATTGTCTGGCGATATGCTACGTTCAACCTGACGGTTCACCTACGCTGGTCGGTTCTAGGGGACGCGGCGATAAATCGACAAAGTTGGTTGTACCTTCTATCACATTGATCACACGTGAAATGCGTTCCCCGTCAACGGTTGCAATGACCTCTACCCGCCCTACCGGAACGTCCCCTACAACGAAATTCTCATCCCAGATCGGATCGGCGTTCACATCAACGCCTGTCCCCTGATAGAGATAGGTCGCCGTCGTGTCTACCGTGAGTCCCGTCGCATAAGAGCGAATCGTAATATCTACGTCGTCCAGAATATTGCCGTTGCGATCCGTCAAGCGTCCGGCGATCACGCCTGTACCGACATAGGGAACCATCCACAGCACCGGATTTACGGACGAGGCATAAATGTTTTCGCCCCAACGTACCTCAAAGTGAACATGAGGACCCGTTACTCGCCCGGTGTTGCCTACCAAGCCAATGGCTTCACCTGCATTGATTCGCTGACCGTTAAAGACCAGCACCGCAGACAAATGGGCATAAAGTGAATACAACTGCTGTCCATCGTAACCAAAATCATGCTCGATCAAGACAACATTGCCATACGATGACGTATTTTGAAAGCCGGGTCCTGCCCATATGATTAAACCTGTCCCCGCCGCACGGACTGTTTGACCGATGTCGTTGGGCATGTCGATTCCGGTATGGATGCGCCACAGGTTTTCGGGTCCGTCTGAACCGTAGGGGTAATAAAATAAGCCGCGATTGGTCGCATTTGAATCGACGGGGCGCAAGAAATAATAGTGATCGCGTCCCAGCGGGTCACGCGAGAGCGGCGGGATCAACGGCGGCGGCTGCCAATTAACTGCCTCGCGTGTAACCGAGATCGATGTCAGCGGGATTTCAGTCGATAACAGTGAGGGCGTTTGCACAGGGCGCGTTGGGGTTGAGGGAACGCTGAATAGCTCTTGCCCCTGCCCACCGAGATCACTAGCGGCGATGGGAGTCCCACTGTTCGCTGCTGCGGGCGGAAGCGTTGGGGCGACAAACTGCCCCGTAGGAATGGCGACAGTTGGAAGCGGCGTACTATCGTCGCCAAAACCCGACTGTAGAATTTGTTCCCATGCGTTTGCCGATTCAGTCGGCGCGTTGAGCGTCGGCACAATCGCACGCATTTCGGGCGAGGGCTGCGAGTTTGACCATAACAAGAATATAAACCCGCCTACGACCAACATCACCAGCACAAACGCTGTGAATCCATTACGCTGCATCGCTTATGCTCCTTGTGTTGGAACTGCGGGCGTCACCGTGGGTACAAAGCCGCCAAGCTGCGATTCGCCGTAGATTTCGCGCAAGGCAGCAAACAACGTCAACCCTTCGGCTTTCGTGAACAGCCAATAGTTGATGCTGGTGGAGTTCGCACGCCAATCATCCCCCGCCGCGACTCGACTCCAGTCATAATCGCCGGCAAGTTCCGTTAAGTCGATGTAGTAGCCTTCCGGCATCACGGATTTTAAGCGTCCCCCTTGATCGTAGGCTTCGACATCACCCTGCGTGCGGCTGGCAAAATCCCACGGCATATGACGCAGCGGTTCGCCAAGCTGACCCGACTGTGCATCATCAGCCACGCGCACATACACGCGCCAGTAAGTCGCTACGCCTATATCCTCGCGCACAACTTCGATAGGCGGCGGAAAACCTACAATTGCATTGCGCGTGATGGCGAATGCCCGCCCCGTTTGCAGCCAATTCGGGCGAGGCTCACCCGGCGCAAGCGGACGGTTGATTTCCCAGAAGGCATCATCCAACCGCCCTAGAAAATCCAGCCCAGTTAATTCTGCT
>Ga0163147_10005024_pt1 | contig 16405 bp, 12 predicted proteins | sample OliLakLV19MP6G1_FD_148597 | JGI IMG/M metagenome (GOLD analysis project Ga0163147, IMG submission 148597) | Freshwater microbial mat bacterial communities from Lake Vanda, McMurdo Dry Valleys, Antarctica- Oligotrophic Lake LV.19.MP6.G1 | ecosystem: Environmental > Aquatic > Freshwater > Lake >...
CACATTGCCCTTAACCTGCTCAAACGCCATCCGTCCAAACAAAGTCTCAAGCGTAAACGTTTCCGTGCCGCTCTTGACGACGCTTTCTTGCTTCAGCTACTCACTCAATTTTGATGCGATAGCCCTGCTTTCGATTCCCCGTGTGGTTGCCGCGCCGTTGTCGGCGTGGTATGCTCGACAACGATAACATTGTTATAGTGAGGGGCATTGATGAATATCGAACAACCCGGCTGTTTGGAACTGATTTTGCGCATCCTCACGGGTGGCGCGATGGTTATGGTGTTGTTCGTTGCCCTATTCGCCGCGCTGCTGTACTAATCGAGCTATTTATGATGAAACGCATTTTTAGTATCGTCGCTTGGTTGCTTTTCAGCGGCATGTCCAGCCTATTCGCACAAGACCCGTCCGTCGCCTCGCTCGTACCGCGCATCGAATGGGATGCCTGTCCCTTCGCGCTGCCGTCCGGCGAGATCGAGCAGACGACGCTCGATTGTGGTTACACGATTTCGCTCGAAAATCATCTCGATCCGACCAGCTATGAAGTCGCCATCGCCTACACCATCTTGTATGCGCGTCAGCCCGATCAGCCGCCCGCCGCGCCGATCATCGTACTGGCAGATCGCGCGGGGCAGAGCTTGCTGGCGTCGGTCGAGTTGTGGGCGGCATCCCCCTTGCGCGAACGGCGCGATCTGATCTTGTTCGAGGGGCGCGGCGTTGGCTATTCTGTACCGTCGTTGGATTGCCCCGAACTTGATCCATTCATTGGCGCATCACGAATCGACCTCAACGGCGGCTTTTCGAGCGCCGAGCGCGCCTGCTATGGGCGTTTGATCAACGAAAATGTCAACTTGACGACCTACAACAGCGCGCAAGCTGCCGCCGATCTCGCGGATTTTCGCGCCGGACTGGTGCGCGAACGCGGCTACACAACGTACAACTTATACGGCAGTGGTTACGGCGCACGATTGGCGCTGACGGTGCTGCGCGATTCGCCCGTCGCCGTGCGCAGTGTCATCTTGGATTCGCCGCAGCCCATGCGCGCCAGTTTGATCGATGAGCAGGGGCGCGTCGCGGCGGAGGCGCTGCGGCGCTTGTTCGATGATTGTGCTGTGGATGCGGCGTGTGCGGCGGCGTATCCGAACTTGGAGCAGACATTTTACGACACCTTCACACGGCTGAATGAGACGCCGATCACGTATCAACTGATCGATCAAACTGAGGTTGCGACCATTAGCTTGACTGGAAACGGCTTCTTGCAAGTGGTTTTGGAGGCGATGCAAGACTCGGCATTCTTGCCGCTGCTGCCGTTGTTCATTGTGCGGATGGCGGAGGGCGATTACACCGTTTTGAGCGCACGCGCGCCGGGTTTGCGTGACACATCGATCAGCGAAGGCGTCCGCAATTCGTTCATCTGCCGTGAGGAAATCCAGTTCAACAGTCGAACCAACGCCGAAAGTTACGCGCCGAACTTTCCAGAGCCGCTGCGCGAAAGCCTGTTGGCGCTCACCGATGCAGCGTTCGCCACCTGTGCGTATTGGATCGTAGGCGAAGCGAATGTGTTGGAGACCGTTGCGGTTTTCAGTTCAATCCCGACGCTGGTTTTGTCCCCAACGTATGACCCATACTCGTCGCCAACGTGGGGCGCGCTCACCGTCGAGACGGTGAGCGGATCGGCGTTTGTGGAACTCAAGGGGGTAGGGCATATCGCTATTGATGGCAGTATTTGCGCAGTAGAGATCGCGGCACGCTTCTTGGACGATCCAACGACGCCGCCGGATAACGCTTGTGCGCTCGCGTCGTCCGCGCCGGGATTCGTCGTGCGCTAATGCAAAATAAAAAGCCGCACCCTGTTGGTACAGGGTACGGCTCAAAGGTTGATATAGAGTAGGGCATATAGAAAAAGAAAAAACGCGCGAAGGAGCAACAGAGCAATGCCTTGCGGCATCCGCTCACACCAAAACATTCAAGTTGGCAGCGATTTACTCTCCCACGAAGTCGCCCTCGCAGTACCATCAACGCTCGTGAGCTTAACTGCCGGGTTCGAGATGGGACCGGGTGTACCCTCACGGCTTCAGCCACCAACTATCACTTGCTCTGGCTTGCTTTCCTTCGCGCGCTCATTCACAACTTCAAATGACAATCGCGCATACATTTTTGGCGTAACTCAACATCCCGCGCTTTTTTCCACTCGTCCGAGTCCATCCACCACACCCAGACCTTCCTCTTCCCCGCATTCACCTATCCAAAGCGTTCGACCATTAGTAGCGGTTCGCTACACGCATTACTGCGCTTCCACGTCCGCCCTATCAAGCACGTCGTCTTCGTGCGGTCTTATGACTTTCGTCTCAGGGGTCTCATCTTGGGGTTCGTTTCCCACTTAGATGCTTTCAGCGGTTCTCGTCTCCGAAGCTCGCTACTCGGCACTGCCGCTGGCGCGACAACCGACACACGAGCGCTTCGTCCATCCCGGTCCTCTCGTACTAGGGACAGCTCCCCTCAAACCCCTTGCGCCCACAGCGGATAGAGACCGACCTGTCTCACGACGGTCTGAACCCAGCTCACGTACCGCTTTAATGGGCGAACAGCCCAACCCTTGGGACCTTATCCAGCCCCAGGATGCGATGAGCCGACATCGAGGTGCCGAGCCTTGTCGTCGATGTGAACTCTTGGACAAGACTAGCCTGTTATCCCCGGGGTAGCTTTTATCCGGTAAGCTACAGCCCTTCCACACGGCGCTGTAGGATCACTAAGTCCGACTTTCGTCTCTGCTCGGCGCGTTGGCCTTGCAGTCAAGCTGGCTTATGCCTTTGCACTCACTGGCTGGTTTCCATTCAGCCTGAGCCAACCTTTGAACGCCTCCGTTATCTTTTTGGAGGCGACCGCCCCAGTCAAACTGCCCATCTGCCACTGTCCCCCGAAGGGTTAGGGTCAAAACTCCGTCAGGCTGGTATTTCACCGTTGGCTCCATCCAGTCTAGCGACCAGACTTCTCCGCCTCCCAGCTATCCTACACAAACGCAGTCCTAACGCAATGACAAACTACAGTAAAGCTCCACGGGGTCTTTTTGTCCAGCTGCGGGTAACGCGCATCTTCACACGTACTTCAATTTCGCCGAGTCCCCCGTTGAGACAGTGCTCCGCTCGTTACGCCTTTCGTGCGGGTCGGAACTTACCCGACAAGGAATTTCGCTACCTTAGGACCGTTATAGTTACGGCCGCCGTTCACCGGGGCTTCAATTCGCAGCTTGCACCGCTCCTCTTAACCTTCCGGCACTGGGCAGGCGTCAGCCCGTATACGTCCGCTTGCGCGTTGGCACAGACCTGTGTTTTTGGTAAACAGTCGACAGAGCCACTTTACTGCGACCCCCCTTGCGAGGGGCACCCCTTCTCCCGAAGTTACGGGGCCATGTTGCCGAGTTCCTTAACGAGGGTTCTCTCGTTCACCTGAGTATTCTCTACTCGTCTACCGGTGTCGGTTTGTGGTACGGGCGGCTGGCTTCGTCGTCCGCAAGGCTTTTCTCGTGCCAAGGTTCTATCGACTTCTGGCTTACGCCCGACATCACGGGGTTGACCCGCTTATCACCGTCACCCAATCGACGGCTCGACCTCCCTCAGCCCACCTTGCTTCCTCCACCATCCGGTACGGGAATATTAACCCGTTGTCCATCGCCTACGCTCTTCAGCCTCGGCTTAGGCCCGACTAACCCGACGCGGACTGACCTTCCGTCGGAAACCTTAGACGTTCGGTGTGGACGGTTCTCACGTCCATTACGCTACTCATGCCTGCATTCTCACTCGTGGTCGCTCCAACGTTCCTTGCCGAAACGCCTTCACCGCTCCCACGACGCTCTCCTACCATCTGCCTTGCGGCAAATCCCCGACTTCGGTGCTGTGCTTGAGCCCCGTTACATTTTCCGCGCAGTCACGTTCGACCAGTGAGCTGTTACGCACTCTTTCAAGGGTGGCTGCTTCTAAGCCAACCTCCTGGCTGTCTCAACATGACCACATCGTTTCCCACTTAGCACAGACTTCAGGACCTTAGTCGTGGGTCTGGGTTCTTCCCCTCTCGGCCACGAAACTCATCTCCCGTAGCCCGACTGCGGCGCTCACCGATAGGCATTCGGAGTTTGATTGGATTCGGTAAGCGGTAAGCCCCCTAGTCCATTCAGTGCTCTACCTCCCATCGTCATCACGCCACGCTAACCCTAAAGTTATTTCGGAGAGAACAAGCTATCTCCAAGTTCGTTTGGCATTTCACCCCTAACCACAGTTCTTCCCAGACTTTTGCAATAGTCACGAGTTCGGGCCTCCCGTCCGTGTCACCGGACTTTCACCCTGACCATGGTTAGCTCACCTGGTTTCGTGTCCAATCCCCGCCACTTCGCGCCCTATTCAGACTCGCTTTCGCTTCGCCTCCGGGTGTCTCTCCCTTAGGCTTGCGACGAAGATTGACTCGCAGGCTCATGCTCCAAAAGGCACGCCATTAGGACTTTCGCCCCTCTGACCGTTTGTAAGCACACGGTTTCAGATTCTATTTCACTCCCCTCGCCGGGGTTCTTTTCACCTTTCCATCACTGTACTGTTGCGCTATCGGTCATCAAGTGTATTTCGCCTTGGACAGTGGTCTGCCCAGCTTCCCTCAAGATTAGCGTGCCTCGAGGTACTCAGGGACAGCCTCGTTCCTCTGCTTTACGCCTACGGGATTCTCACCCTCTCTGATGCGCTTTCCCAAACGCTTCGGCTTCGCTTCGGTTCTAAACGGCTGCCCTACAACCCCCAACGATGACTCGTCGGGTTTAGGCTGTTCCACTTTCGCTCGCCACTACTCGCGGAATCTTTCCTTTTCCTCGGGTTACTTAGATGTTTCAGTTCACCCGGTTCCCCCCCTCGCGGGTACTGTGTTCTTCACACAGTGGGTTTCCCCATTCGGACACCCTCGACTCTTACGTCTGCATACGACTCGTCGAGGCTTTTCGCAGTATACCGCGTCCTTCATCGGCACTTGACGCCAAGGCATCCCCCGTGTGCCCTTATCTGCTTTGACCGACAGGTCAATACGGAGAAGAGAATTGTCTCGGTGTGTCCATTCACCCAGTGGGCGAATGTGATTGTTCTCGTGTGTGGATCAACGCCTCACGCGCTGATCGCTGGATGCTTTGTTACGCCTGTATGCTGTTGTCAAGGTGCTGGGCAGCTCCCGAAGGAACCCCCCACAATCCCGTAGGATTGCTGCATCGGCTGTCCGACGCGACAGCGCTTGCGCGCTGGTGACTGGGTGAGGTTTTCGCCCCCGTGACCGCTCAGGATGGAGTAGGGGAGCTTACTCCCGTTTTCCCACCTTGCCCGCTCACCGTGACGACCACCACCGACAAAAACAGCCCGTTTTTCAACCGGGCTGCGCATGAACACACATCAACCGTCCCGGAAACCCCGCTATTCAGTTTGCTCCAGAACGACGATTTGTTTCAAGCGCATTTCCCTCTTAGACCCGCCAACACGTTTCCTACTTTACCAGACCACCGACACCCTGTCAATGACCTTGCCTGTTCCTTGGAGATAAGGGGATTCGAACCCCTGACCTACGCCTTGCAAAGGCGCCGCTCTCCCAGCTGAGCTATATCCCCACGTCTGGTCGTGTGGGCCTGGCGCGACTCGAACACGCGACCTCACGCTTATCAGGCGTGCGCTCTAGCCAACTGAGCTACAGGCCCCTTCAGCAGCTAGCGCAGCACCCTAACCGCACAGAAGCACAGATGAAACTTTCAACCAGCCATTCCGTTTTGAGAGAGCGTGGTTCTCATTTGCATGAGTTTTTCCCACCCTGTCTGTGTGTTTTCCGGTCTGTGTGCCTTGTCTCTCGACGTTGGCACGTGTTTCTTCTTAGAAAGGAGGTGATCCAGCCGCAGCTTCCGCTACAGCTACCTTGTTACGACTTCGTCCCAGTCACCAGCCCTGCCCTCGGCGGATGCCCCCTTGCGGTTGGCTCTCCGACTTCAGGCGTGACCAGCTCCCATGACGTGACGGGCGGTGTGTACAAGGCCCGGGAACGTATTCAACGCAGTATAGCTGACCTGCGTTTACTAGCAACTCCGGCTTCATGCAGGCGAGTTGCAGCCTGCAATCCGAACTACGAGTGGCTTTTTAGGATTCGCTCCGCCTCGCGACTTCGCTTCCCATTGTACCCCCCATTGTAGCGTGTGTGTAGCCCTGGATATAAAGGCCATGCTGACTTGACGTCGTCCCCACCTTCCTCCCACTTCTCGTAGGCAGTCGCTCTAGACACGTGTAACTAAAGCTAGGGGTTGCGCTCGTTTTCGGACTTAACCGAACATCTCACGACACGAGCTGACGACAGCCATGCAGCACCTGTGTAGGCTCCTTGCGGTCGTTCGACTTTCATCTCCCTACCACCTACATGTCAAACCCAGGTAAGGTTCTTCGTGTAGCCTCGAATTAAACCACACGCTCCGCTGCTTGTGCGGGCCCCCGTCAATTCCTTTGAGTTTTAGCCTTGCGACCGTACTCCCCAGGCGGCTTGCTTATCGCGTTAGCTTCGACACCCCCCTGCCTTTCGACCGGTGGACATCCAGCAAGCATCGTTTACGGCTTGGACTACCGGGGTCTCTAATCCCGTTCGCTCCCCAAGCTTTCGCGCCTCAGCGTCAGTAGCGACCCAGCACGCCGTTTTCACCACTGGTGTTCCTCGGGATCTCTACACATTTCACCGCTACACCCCGAATTCCGCGTGCTTCTATCGCCCTCTAGTCTCTCAGTCTGTTTCGTCCTCCCCCAGTTTAGCCGGGGGCTTTCACGCCACACTTAAGAAACCGCCTGCGCGCCCTTTACGCCCAGTAACTCCGGATAACGCTCGCCTCCTACGTTTTACCGCGGCTGCTGGCACGTAGTTAGCCGAGGCTTATTCACAGGCTACCGTCCTTGTCTCGTCACCTGTAAAAGGGTTTTACGAACCGAAGTCCTTCATCACCCACGCGGCGTCGCTGCATCAGGGTTTCCCCCATTGTGCAATATCCCTCACTGCTGCCTCCCGTAGGAGTCTGGGCCGTGTCTCAGTCCCAGTGTGGCGGGTCATCCTCTCAGACCCGCTACCCGTCGTCGGCTTGGTGTGCTTTTACCACCCCAACTACCTGATGGGTCGCAGCCCCCTCTCACAGTGGCTTACGCCTTTCTTTCACGCCTTCTAATCACGTGAACCGTATGCGGTATTAGCAGGTCTTTCGACCGGTTGTCCCGCGCTGTAAGGCAGGTCAGCTACGTGTTCCTCACCCGTGCGCCACTCTGACATTGCTGCCATCGTTCGACTTGCATGTGTTAGGCACGCCGCCAGCGTTCATCCTGAGCCAGGATCAAACTCTCCGTCTTGGTTGTGTCGTCCCGAAGGACAACGGTTTACGCCTCACGGCGTGAATGGTTAACCAGACTGGAATTGACCAATTGTCTGTCTCATCTGCGCTTCTCTGTTGTCAAGGTGCGAAAATGACCGGAGCCATTTCGTGACCGAAGTCACATTATTTCAGCAGACGATGAACTGGCGTTTGCGCGTTTCGCTCACGCTGCTTGATGAGGACTAGGTTATCACCCTTCCAAACCCCCGTCAAGCCCTATTTCATACCGATTTCAAACTCGGTTGCGATATTTGGGATATCCGGTGTTTGAGGGGCGGTTGCCCGCGTCCTCTGCTTCATATCCCGACGTTGTGTCCGGTTCATGCAGCGAGGGCAAAGTTTACGCCCCCGCCCCATCCCTGTAAAGGGTCAGTTTGGGGGAATTTGAAGTTTTTTCAATGATTGGGGGTTTTAGAGTGCATCAATAGGGGAAATATCTGGGGCGTCCCGCTGGAACGCCCCCCACACTTACATCGCGCTGCGCCCTTGAAGTGCGCGCATCAGCGTGACAGTATCCGCATATTCGATGTCGCCGCCGACGGGCAGCCCGCGCGCCAGCCGGGTCAGCTTGATCTCCCGCCCACGAAGTTCGCGCTGAATGAACATTGCCGTCGCGTCGCCCTCCATACCGGGATTGGTGGCGACAATGATCTCGGTTGCGCCAAGGTCAGCGCGCGCCACCAACTCGCGGATTTTGAGATCGTCGGGTCCAACGCCGTGAACGGGCGAGATCGCGCCGTGCAAGACGTGATATACGCCCGTGTAGCTCCCCGTGCGCTCAACCGCCAACACGTCAAGCGGTTCTTCAACCACGGCGATGGTTCGCTGATCGCGCATCGCATCCCCACAGATGCCACATGGATCGTCGATGGTAATGTTGAAGCAGATCGAACACAGGCGCGTGTGCGTCTTGAGATCGCGCAGCGCGTCCGATAAACGCATCGTCACATCGTCCGGCTGGCGCAGTAAATAGTATGTCAAGCGCGATGCCGTCTTGGGTCCGACGCCCGGAAGCTGCGCGAACGCATCAATCAGCCGCGTGACTGGCTCTGGAACTGCTTTCGACATCGAATTAGCCGCCGAGTAGCCCGTTTAACATCGGATTGTTGCCGATTCCGCCCGTGATTTCTTCCATGCGCTGCGCCGCCATCGTCTGACTCTGCTCGATGGCTTGATTCACGGCGACGACGAGCAAATCTTGCAAGTCGTTGAGCCATTCGGCGTCGCTGGTGTCGATGGCTTCGGGCTTGATCTGAATCGATTGGACGCGCTGATGGCCCGTGATCGTGATGGTGATCGCACCACCGACGGTGACATCCGTCGTCGCGTGGGCGAGCGCCTCTTGTGCCTCTGCCATATCTTGCTGCATTTTCTGAAGCTGTTTCATCAGCCCTGCTTGCGACGCTCCACCCATACCGCCGCCCATGCTACCACCGCTCGGAATCCGTTTTTTCATGTTTAACACCATCAATCCTTATGTTGAATCGGTTGAATTTCTGCGCCAATTTCCGCCCAACCCGCGAGACTTGGATCGAGCGATGCAGCGCCCACGATTTGGGGCGTCTCTGCGTTGGCGAAAATCACTTTGATATGCAGCCGCCGCTGATGGACTTCGCTCAGGGCGCGCTCGACCAGTCCGACCCGCTGCGGGTCTTGCAAGCGGTCGTAGTAAATCGTGTTCTCCGTCACCAACACGACAATATTCCCCTCGACGCGCACGGGACGAAAAAACTTGCGAATCGGGTCAGGCGCTTGCTTGTTGATCGCCCCCAAGCGATCCAGCATCGCCTCCCACTTGGCTTGAATCACGTTTAGCCCGATCATAGCGGGCGTTCCCGGCGGCGACGGCGGGTCAGCCGGAAGTGCGGCGGAGACTGCCGCCGCGACGGACGCGCCCGCCGGCAGCATCTGAACGACGCGCGCGGCGATTTGCTCGATCTGCGCGGGCGTGAGCGCGCTCACGTTCAGCGGCGCGGACGGGGCAGCGGAGACGGAAACTTGTCCCGTTGGCTCGTTCGATTCTTGGAGGCTGTCCAACAACGCCAATTCCAAACCCAACTGTGGCTGCCAGCCGCTTCGCATCCCATTCACGGCGTCGTTGAACGCGCGGACGGCACGGATGATGGCAGAACGTGAAAGGCGTCCCGCTTGTGCATGAATGTCGCTGCGTTCCGACTCGGATGTTTCCAATACATCGTCGCCCGCGGTCTGTGCCAACAGCACACGCCGCAAATGCTCAACGATTTGTCCACCAAACTGGCGCGGATCGACGCCCGAATCGACGGCGGTATGGATAATTTGTAAGCCATGGGGCGCGTCGCGTGCGATCACTGCATCGACCAGTTCGCGCACGGCGGCGGAAGCGGCTGTCCCCAAAATGCCTTCGACCAGCTCAACCGTGATTGCTTCGACCGGATCGGTCACGATCTGATCGAGCAAGCTGATACTGTCGCGCATACTGCCGGTGCCTTCGCGCGCGATCAATTCGAGCGCGGCGCGTTCGGCATGGATGCCCTCGGCGTCGATGATTTTTTGCAGCCGATCCGCCACTTCCGCGACGGAGAAACGCCGAAACTCAAACTGCAAGCTGCGGCTCTTGATGGTCGCGGGAACTTTGTCGATATCGGTGGTCGCCAGCACGAAAATCGCGTGCGCGGGCGGCTCTTCGAGTGTCTTGAGCAGCGCATCGAACGCCGCGCCGGAGAAGCGATGGACTTCATCAATGATGTAGACTTTGTATTTGCCTTCACCGGGCGCGAACGCGATTTTGTCGCGCAGATCGCGCACATCATCGACGCCCGTATGCGTAGCGGCGTCGATCTCGATCAAGTCCAGATAGCGACCCTCGTTGACGGCGATGCACGCCGCACATTGATTGCACGGACGCACATCTGGATCGGGATGCTGACAGTTGACCGCTTTCGCCAACAGGCGCGCGGTCGTGGTCTTGCCCGTGCCGCGCGGGCCACTGAACAGATAGGCGTGGCGCACGCGCCCGGACTTGAGCGCATTCCGCAGCGTCCGCGTGATGTGTTCTTGTCCGACCATCTCATCGAACAGGGCAGGACGCCACTTGAGATATAAGGCTTGTTCAGGCAAGGGGGTATGTCTCCTCACTGTGCTAGAGTCTAGCACTTTTAGAACAGAGCGGCAAGATCGGCGCGTCCGATTCTGCCCAATAAGCATCCAAAATTGCGTTTGCGACGTAAAGGAGGTAAGGTATCGTGTCAGTGAGTTCGTGCTATAATGATTTCAAGTTTTGAAGTGAAAAGGGTAATGTCATGCAATTGGGACCGACCGAACTGATCATCATTCTGGTGATCGTGCTGCTGTTGTTCTTCGTGCTATAATGATTTCAAGTTTTGAAGTGAAAAGGGTAATGTCATGCAATTGGGACCGACCGAACTGATCATCATTCTGGTGATCGTGCTGCTGTTGTTCGGCGTCGGGCGCGTCTCGCGCATCGGCGGAGAAATGGGCAGCGCCGTCGCCAACTTCCGGCGCGGACTGCAAGAAGGCAATAAGAAGACCGACGACGCCGTACAGCCGACGGAAACCACGACGCCGCAATAGTTTTGCGCGGCGCTTCAACCCAGAACACAAGCAGGGCGCACCACGATGCGCCCGTTTTAATTTGGATGCAGCGGGGCTGGAGCGACGAAATCGCTCTCGCTGCGCTTCAGCCGATAATGATCATCGCCTTGTGCGCGATGCCACGCGGCAGTTTGAGGTTGTGCGCCAGCGCGCGCTTGTTGAAGGCGGCAGCGTCGGCGCGGAACTGGTCGATGCGTGCCGGCGTGGTGTCGGTCGCTGCCATCAGGCGGCGTCCTTCGCTGCGCAAGCGGTCATATTCCGCGTCCAAGTCTTTCCCCGCTGCAATCCAATCTGGCATGATACCGTTGTCCTTCATAATTTTGTGCGCCATGCGGAGTTCATCGGGTACAGGCAGATCATCTTGCGGCAGCGGCTGTCCCTGACCGGGCAAATTGTCGAAGTCCCCGCGCTGCATCGCTTCTCGAATGATCTCATCCATCAAATTCATGCTCGTACCATCTCCAAGCTGCAATGGTGATTATTTTCACAATTAAAGCATGATTTTTAATACTTGTCAACGGATTATAATTTTTTCCAATTCCAGCTCGAAATCGGCGGCAGACACGCCCGCCCGACACGTGACGATGATCGACAGTGCGGCGTGATCGTCCAGAAAATCGCGGATCGTCTGGATGCGCGCCTTGTTGGGCAGCGCATCGAGGTCGAGCAGCAGCAGCGCGATCCGTCCGCGCCGCAAAAGCGTGTCCATGCGCGCATCCGTTACGCCCAACTCCGCGCGGACGAGCGATTTGAGCGTGCTGCGCTGATCTTTCCATTCGGACAAGCGAAGTACGACCGGCAGCGGCGCAGCGGCGTCCCCGTTCGCCGCCGCCAGCAACCGTCGGGCGCTTTTGGCAAGGGCGGCAGTCGTCAACGCGGGTTCGCCGAGCAAAATGGCGCGCGGCGGCGTCCGCTGGTCGGTCGCGCCCGCCCCGATCTGCGCGGATACGCGGAGCAAGTAGGCGAGTTCGGCGGCGCGCGCGGTGTCGTCACACAGCGGCTGTACGGCGTCGATCAGCGCGTCGAGTTCGTCGCCTTGTTCCGTGCCAGAGCGCGACTTCAGCGCCTCCATCAGTGGGATCAGCGCGTGCCGCCCGTCCGTCAGACAGCCAAAATCGAGCGCGGTTTGGACGATGTGGGTGGCGACATCGCGCGCCGCGCCGTTCGTATCGATCTGATCGCGTAAAGCTGGCGCGGTGACGCCATACGCCTCATCGACGAGCGCCTCGCGGCTGGCGACGACGCGCACTTTCGGCGCAAGCAGGCGGATCAAGCGCGGCAGGAAGTCGGTTGGGAGAACGCGCGACGGTGGCGTATTCGGCTGGGTCATGCGCGCGCCGCCAGCAGAGCGCGGATCGACTGCAAGCGGTCGCCGCCGCGACCCTGCATCAGCGCGTCGAGCAAGCCGAGTTCACGGCGGACAACGCCTTTGGCGCTGCAATTGTCGAGCGCGGCGGTATATTCGGCGTGCGCGGCGTCGAGCGGTTCATTTTTGCGGAACGCGAGTCCGGTCAGTGCCAGCGCCTTCGCGTACCGTGCCTCATAGTAACGCGGCGTCACGGTCAGGATCGCGTCGGCGTGGCGGATCGCGTCCGTGAATGCGGCGGATGCAGCGGCGTCGTTCAGCCGCGCGAGAATGATGCCGTGCAGCGCGGCGGCGGCATGATTGTTTTCGGGGGCATCATGCCTTCGCGCCTCATGGATCGCAGTCACAGCGGCGTTCAAATCGCCGGAGAGCAGATGAGCGCGGGCGAGATAGCTCCCGCCGTAATTTTTCTCGCGCGGTGACTGAACTTCATCGGCAATGTGAATATATTGACCCAAACGAGTGATGGCATCAACGTAGCGTCCGAGATCGGTCAGCGCCTCGCCAAGGTTGCCGAGCCACACGCCTTCGCCGCCTCGGTCGCCGATCTCGCGCGAAATCGCCAGCGCCTGTTCATGATACTCAATCGCGCGCTCCACCTGTCCCAAAGCGTAGTAGGCATTCCACAAGTTGCCGAGATGTCTGCCTTCGCCGCCTCGGTCGCCGATCTCGCGCGCAATCACCAACGCCTGTTCACAATAGGCAATCGCGCGCTCCACCTGTCCCAAAGCGCGGTAGGCAACCCCCAGGTTGCCGAGCCATACGCCTTCGCCCTCCTGATCCTCCTCCGCCCGTGCGGATGCCAGCGCACGCTCGTAGCAGCGGATCGCGTCGGTCATGCGCCCGACATCGGAATAGGCATGACCGAGAGTGCCGACGCTGCGCCGCGCCAACCACGATGCGACGATCTGCCCCTGCAAGCGTTCGTGCAGCCCGATCACCAGCGGCGCGTAGCCCCATAACAGCAAATAATCGAAGTCGATGTCCAACAGCAAAGCGGCGGCGGAGTCGTAATCCTCCAAATCGATCCGGTACTCGAATTCGGCAAGCTGTGGCTGCACATCCGCCAGCGTTTTCCATTGGCTCTGCGGCTTCCGCCGTTCCCGATAGTAGACGGCGGCGCGTTCCCTCAGGGCGCGGCGGCTGTACGGTTCGGCGTCCTCATCCACCAATTCATCCGCTGTTCCCGACTGGATGTGCGCGGACGCATAGGCACGGTCGAGCGAATGGAGGCTGTACACGCCGGACGCGCGGTTGAACGCGACGATGTGATCGTTGACCAAGCGATCCAGCCGCGTCCGCAAATCGTGTGTGTCCATGAATGGCGCCAGCAGATATTCCAGCGCCGTCAGTTCGACCGCGCCATGCAGGACGGACAGCCCTTCCACGATCCGGCGCGGAATCGGCGGGAGCGCATCAAGCGCCCGCTGGACAAAATAGCTGGTGACTTCTTTTTCCATCAGCGGCGCATCGGTCAGCAGTTCGGTCAGCGTCCCGCTCGGCGTGTTCTTCAGCCAGCCGACCGCCGCCTCTAACGCACGCGGAAAGCCGCGCGTCTTGTCAATGAGCGTCCGCAGCGGCGCGTCATCAGCGGGGAACAGATCGCCGCCTAATTCGCGCAAAAAGGCGACCGCTTCGCCTTCGGGCAAACCCTGTTCCAACCGGATCGGCGTGTCTTTGACGCGGAGAGGGTTCGGCAGTTCGACGGTGTACCATGATGTGATCAAGATCGAGATCATGCCGTTTCCCTGTGTCAGCACCGTCTCGATCAGTTCGCGCAGATCGTCGTTCAGCAATGCACCCGTTTCGGCGTGCTGGGCGACTTCGAGATTGTCCAGATACAGCACGATCCATTGTCCATGCAGCGCCTCGATCAGCGCGGCGGTTTTGGCGGCGGCGGACGTTTTCGGATCGCGGCGCAGCGCATCGAACGGATGATCGGCGGGGAGCAGGCGCGCCGCCATGTCGAAGATGCGATCCGCTGACAAACTATCGCCGCCGACTTTCTCCGCGCTCAAGGCGATCAGCCCATCGGGGCGGCGCGCGCTGCGCGTCACGTCCTCCAAGACCTTGCACGCCAAGCCCGTCTTGCCAATGCCGGGACGCCCGACGATGCTCACCAGCGGCTTGCGCGCGTGCAGGGCATTGGTGATCTGGGATTGTTCGGCGGTGCGGTCGTGGAAGGGCAGCTGATCGTAGCTGCGCGGTAAGCTGCCAATCGTGCGTGATCCGCGCGTCGGACGATGTTCGGCGGCGGTCTGCGCGGTCTGGGCAGCGACCAGCGCGTGCTGTTCCTGTGCGCGCGCTTGATGCAGTCGCCCTCGACCGCCGCGATCAACCCGTCGAGCGTCGTCGGATCGCCCATGTACTGTTTAAGGGCTTCCATCAGCCGCGCAAAGCCGTGTTCCGCATCGACACAACCGTAGCTGTAGGCTTTTTGCGCGCACAGATTGGCAAAGGTATGGGGATCGGCGCTCAAATCGATCTGGCGCATCAGCGCCTCCCCATCAGGGAAAAACGCATCGTTCAAGAGCGCCTGACGCTGATTCGGCTGGCGGACGTGCTTTTCGATGAATTCGACCGCTTGACGATATTGTTCTCGATTGATCGGCATGGACGCGCCCCATCTCGCTTCGATGTTAAGGGATGAGTGGATTATAACATAATTAGCGCCGCATACTTCGCCAGATACGTGAACAATTCCGCGCGCTGATCGGGCGGAATCAGCGCCAGCGCGTCGCGCAGCTTCGCCAATAACTCAGCGCTCACCGCGTCGTAGCGCGCGCTGCCCGCGTCGGTCAGCGTCACGTAGACCGAGCGCCGATCATCGGCGTTCATCGTGCGCGCCACCAAACCGAGCGCCTCCAGCCGTTTGACCAAGCCGGACATGGTGGGGTTGGTCAGCCCGTGCAGCCGCGCGATCTGCCCGATGGCACAGCGTCCGTCGTGTTCGGTCAGCGTCTTGAGGACGTAGAACTGGGGCGGCGTCAGGTCGTGCGCGTGCAGCACAGCGGAGAGTCGTTTTTCCCCGTCGAGTACCAGTTGCAGCAGCAGCGACCAGAACAACCCCACTTGTAGATCGAACGTTTCCCCCGCTCCATGCTGTGGAGCGGGGGTCGGGGGGTGGGGTGAACTCACGCCTTTTCGCCCAGCGCGTCCCAGACATCCAGCTTGCCCTTGACGCGGCGGATCACGTCGTCCGTGAACGCGGTCGTGGATGACTGTCCGCCCAAGTCGGGCGTGCGTGTCCCCTCGTAGACCGCCTCCATCGTCGCCTCGTAAATCGCGCGGCTGGCGCGATTGGCGGCGTCCGCCGATGCGCCGCGCACATGCCGCAAGAGCGCCGCGCCCGCCAAGATCATCGCCATCGGATTGGCGATATTCTTCCCGAACAGGCTGGGCGCAGTGCCGTGCGGCGCTTCGGTCAGCACCGTCTTGACCTCCAACTGATCGTCGAACGAATAGATGATCGACTCTGCGCCCGCGATGCTGCCGAACATCTCCAACACCAAATCGCTCAAGCTGTCGCCGTCGCGGTTGAGCGCCGGAATGACCAGCGGTTCGCCGTTCGTCTTGAGCAAGAGCGCGTAGGTCGCGTCGATGAGCTGCGGATTGTACGCCACGTCGGGATAGCGGTCGTGCGCGCCGTCCAGTTCCTCTTTGAAGATGCCTTCATAGGTCGGGCTGACGGTGTATTTGGGGCCCCCAAACACCTTGCCGCCCGTGCGCCGCGCGTACCGGAACGTGAATTCTGCCACCGCGCGACACAGCCGCCGCGACAGCTTGCGCGTGCTGTAGGCGACTTCATCGAGTCCCGCGCCCTCGCGCCATTCCTTCGCGCCGTAGGCATCTTCGACCGCCATGCGCACGACCGAGATGGGCGAATACACGCCCGCCAACGCGCGCACGCCGGGAATGCGCCGCCCGGTGCGCAAAATAACTTGACCGTTGATCAATTCGCGCAGCAGCGCGTTGGGGCTGCCGACATCGTTGGCGTCGGGCGGCGTGATGGTGGCGGCTTTGATGCCATAGCCCGTTTCGTT
>Ga0163147_10005025_pt1 | contig 16405 bp, 16 predicted proteins | sample OliLakLV19MP6G1_FD_148597 | JGI IMG/M metagenome (GOLD analysis project Ga0163147, IMG submission 148597) | Freshwater microbial mat bacterial communities from Lake Vanda, McMurdo Dry Valleys, Antarctica- Oligotrophic Lake LV.19.MP6.G1 | ecosystem: Environmental > Aquatic > Freshwater > Lake >...
TGAATGAGGTGCAATCGGTGTACCAATCCCAGGGGGTCGATATTTCCGACAAACACATTGAAGTGATTGTGCGGCAGATGACTTCTAAGGCGCGGGTGGATGATGGAGGCGACACCACGATGCTGCCGGGGGAACTGGTGGAAATCTATCAGGTGCAACGGTTTAATGAAACCATCTCGATTACCGGGGGCGCTCCGGCTGAGTACACGCCAGTGATGCTGGGAATTACGAAGGCTTCGTTGAACACCGATAGCTTTATTTCAGCCGCCAGTTTCCAAGAAACAACGCGGGTGCTGACGGAGGCAGCGATCGAAGGCAAGTCCGATTGGTTGCGCGGTCTAAAGGAAAACGTGATCATCGGTCGCCTGATTCCAGCAGGGACTGGCTTCAATGCTTACGAGGAAGCCAATACTCCCGATGTTGATCTCTCCTACGAAGGAACAGGAATGTTCGATGAGGAAGGTGACCTGAGTGATGTGGTGTTGGACGATCGCACTGCCCGCAGCTATGGCTTAGAGAACTTCGACGATCGCCCTGGTTTCGCCATTGTGAAGGAGGAGCCTGTGGACATCCCCGCAGCAGCTATCATTCTGGATGACGACGAACTGATTGACGATGGCTTCGGCACTCATGACAATGTAGTAGACGACGTGGTAGACGACGTAGTAGACGACGAAGACGACGACGCGGATGATGACGACATCGACGAGGACGAAGACGAGTAACCTCGAAGTCAACCTCTAATAAAAAAGGGTTCCATCTCAGAAGAGACAGAACCCTTTTTTCTTGGTTACACCAGGACTACAGCATTTTAAGCGGATGCCTGCTAGAGATATTTATCACAACGTTGTCAAAACCGCTCTAGTCAAAGATGGCTGGACGGTTACTCATGATCCTTTCAGAATTCGTCTTGCTAAAAATAAAAACTTATTTGTTGACTTGGGGGCAGAACGGCTGATTGCTGCCGAGTGAGGGTTAGAGAAAATCGCTGTGGAAATCAAGAGCTTTACTCGCGAATCCGATATGAAAGATTTAGAGGAAGCGTTGGGGCAGTTTGTTTTGTATGCACGTCTACTAATTCGCCATGCGCCTGAACGTACCCTCTATCTTGCAGTATCAGAAGAATTCCGAAGAAGTGTATTTGAAGAAGAAGCGGGTCAAGTTTTGATTGAAGATGGATTGATTCGACTCATGACATTTGAACCTAAAGAGGAGATTATTGTCCGATGGATTCCCTAGAAATAACCTATCAGACGATCGTGGAAAAAGTTTTGCATGAGTATGCAGAATACTTACGTCAGGATAGTAATGTACAAATCGAATTAGTATTCGATCGACCGCATGATCACTATCTACTAGTTGAAACGGGTTGGCAGAATAGCGATCGGGTTTATGGCACACTGCTTCACATTGACATCATTGACCACAAACTCTGGATTCAGCACGATGGCACAGAAGATGGAATCGTCAATGACCTGGTTGCCGCAGGTGTTCCAAAACAATCTATTGTCCTAGCATTTAGGTCGATCGAGCGGCGCAAGCTGACAGAATTTGCTGTCTCCTAAATTAGCTACAGAGAGGTCAACCGATCGATATTTTTGAGTATGTATATTCTATTTGAAACAAGTATTATTAGCTTTATCTCAACCTGCATCAATCACCTTAAATGCACTAACTCACGATCGAGCTTTCCGACTTATCTCCATCACCATTAATGCCTAAAACGATCGCCAAACCGGGTTACAAATCCCAGGCAGCAGACACCAGTATTGATGCAGACCTTCAGCAATTTAGCTTGTTGCGAAAGTGGAGCTTGGGCGATCGGTTGCAATTGAGCGCCAAACTTAGCCGCCACCTTAGAGCTTTGTGTTTAGCAGGCATCAAACAGCGGTGCCCCACAGGTTCAGCGTTGGAACGTCGCACCCAGTTCGATCGGGCAGTGTTGGCAGAAAAACTTCACCCAGGCTTTAGACCCAAACTAGTTGATGAAACGATGTGGATTCAGGATTCCATAGAACTAGCAGAGCAGCTTCACTCGATTCTGGAAGCGAACGCAATTCCTTACTACGTGGGGGGCGGGGTTGCAAGCTCAGCCCACGGTGAACCACGGGCGACACGGGATTTAGACCTAATTGTGCAGATTCAGCCAGAGGCATTGAGTGTGCTAGTGGAGATTTTGGAAGTTCATCATTTTTATTGCCCAGAAGGGGCCGTTGAAGAGATTAAGCAGGGCAGAAGCAGGATGTTGAATATCACCAACATCGAAACCTCAGCCAATGCAGACCTATTCATCATGGATGTGTCTCCCTTTGCCCAGTCGCAAATGGCCCGCCGATCGCTCATTTCGGTAGATGGAACCCACCAATTTTGGATATGCAGTGCCGAAGACACAGTGCTGCAAAAATTACTCTGGCGACGTAGCAGTCAATCGGAGCAGCAATGGCGGGATGTGTTGGGCGTATTAAAGGTGCAGGTTGACCATTTAGATTACAGCTATCTCGCGGAGTGGGCTGAGCAATTGGGCATTCTCGATGTCCTCTCTCAAGCATTTGTAGCAGCAGGGGTTTAACCTAATTCGATCGCAGTGCTGTTTCCATCAGAATCGCCTGACCACTCACAGCAGGACAATTCTCCCCAGGGTGTCGCTGAATATAACTGCCATCGGCTTGGAGATCCCAGGCGTACCGATTGTCTCCCATCATGATCCCCAGAATTTCTTGTAAGTCCTTAGCCAGTCCTGGATCTTCAATGGGGATCACCGCTTCCACCCGGCGATCGAGATTGCGGGTCATCCAATCTGCACTACCAATAAACACCTCTTCCTGACCTTGGTTGTGGAAATAGAAAATTCGCGAGTGTTCCAAAAAGCGGCCAACGATACTGACGACCCGAATCGTTTCGCTAACGTCAGGCACTCCAGGACGCAGGCAACAAATCCCGCGCACAATCAAGTCAATCACCACGCCAGCTTGGGATGCTTCATAAAGCGCCGCAATAATCTGGGGATCAACTAGGGCGTTCATCTTAGCCACAATCCGTCCTGAGGAACCTTGCCGGGCATGATCCACTTCGCGCTGAATTAGGGCAAGAATTCGATCGCGGAGATTCACTGGTGCCACCAGCAATTTCCGGTAGGACTGTTGCCGGGAGTAACCTGTTAAATAATTGAACAGATCGGTCAAATCTGCTCCCAACTCTTCACGGCAACTCAAGATGCCAACATCTGTATAAAATCGGGCGGTTTTGGAATTGTAGTTGCCGGTGCCAACATGGACGTAGCGGCGAATCTGCTTACCCTCCCGGCGCACAACCAACGTGATTTTGGTGTGTGTCTTGAGTCCAACCAGTCCATAAACCACATGCACGCCCACTTTCTCTAATTTCCGGGCCCAGTTGATATTATTCTCTTCATCAAAGCGCGCTTTTAATTCCACCAATGCTGCCACCTGTTTGCCATTTTCCGCAGCCGTGATCAGAGCATTCAAAATTGGTGAGTCTCCCGATGTGCGATACAGAGTCATTTTGATGGCTAAGACATCTGGGTCACTCGCCGCATGAATGATAAAGCGTTGTACTGAGGCGGAGAAAGATTGGTAAGGGTGGTGCAGCAGGACATCTTGCTTGCGGATAATTGAGAAAAAGTCCTCTTCATCATCAGCAGGAGTTCCCGCTCTTTCACTGACTCGCCGCAACTGTGGAGGGACGACGGGAGTCCAAGGAGCATCCTTTAAATCCGGCAAGGGCAAATCGAGCAAGGACATTAGGTCTCCCAGTCCCAATATGCCATCAACTTCGTACACATCCCGTTCCCCAAGCTCTAGCTCCCGTCTGAGCATTTCCCGCACTGGGGCAGGCATGGAAGCTTGCACTTCCATCCGCACCACAGACCCCCCGAAACGGCGCTTGCGGAGTTCTTGTTCGATCGCCCGCATCAGGTCGCCCGCTTCGTCTTCTTCCAGTTCTAGGTCAGCGTTGCGGGTGATCCGAAAGGGGTAGTACTCCTGGATATTCATTCCAGGGAAGAGAAATTCTAAGTTGTGGGCGATCGTCTGCTCCAAGGGCACCCCTACCCATACCGCAGGACTATCGGTGTCTTTGGGTGTGGGGCTGCCCATTTCTAGAGGCAAGGGTAAAAACCGGGGCAGCAGCTTCGGCACCTTGACCCGCGCAAAATGCTCTTCTTCCGTCTCAGCATCCTTCACCACCACGGCTAAGTTAAGGCTGAGGTTGGAAATGTAGGGAAAGGGATGACCGGGATCAACAGCCAAAGGCGTAAGTACGGGGAAAATTTGGGACTCGAAATATTGTTGTAGGTAAAGCCGTTGTTCCTGGTTCAGGTCGATGTAGTCGAGGATATGAATCCCGCGATCGGTGAGCAACGGGCGAATCACTTGCTCAAAATGTTGGTGCTGTTGCGCGACTAAGGGCGATAGTTTTTGACCGATTAAGTCCAACTGTTCCTGGGGAGTGCGCCCGTCAGGGGTAAGCTGGCTGACGTTTGCAGCTAATTGTTCCTTGATGGCAGCAACCCGCACCATAAAGTATTCGTCCAGGTTAGAGCTAAAAATACCCAAGAATTTGAGCCGTTCCAGTAATGGAGTGCGGGGGTCTAACGCCTCATGCAAAACCCGATAGTTAAACTCCAGCCAACTTCCTTCCCGACTGAAATAATACTGGGGATCACTCAGGCTAATTGAATTCGTGGTTTTCTTGGTTCTAGGCATGGCTTTAGGTTAGGGCAGCACAGCATTAACGAATCGGATCTGAAACCGGGACAAAAAGTCAGGGTGTGGCTCGGTAGGACATATTTGTAGCAGCATACCCCTCTACCGTGCTTAAAAGATGGTAGTACAGGATACATAGCCTCGGTCTCAATATTGCTTTGCCGATAAAATTCGCATAAAAAACAGCCACGATCGCCCGATCGCAGCTGTTTTTTACGGAAATAAAAGTTCAACAGGACTTCTGCACAGACTTGTAAAACAAGGGGCTTAAGCCCCTTGTTAGCGTGAAGTAACTTGAAACAACTTAGGCGGCCGCTAGATTTTGGGCGGCAAAGTCCCAGTTCACCATATGGTCAAGGAAGGCTTGAGCAAAGTCAGGACGACGATTCTGGTAATCGAGGTAGTAGGCATGTTCCCACACATCCATCGTCAGCAAAGCCTTTTGTCCGTGGGCGATCGGGTTTTCAGCGTTGGAGGTTTTGGTGACCTTCAGGGTGCCGTTGTCCAAAATCAGCCAAGCCCAACCACTGCCAAACTGAGTTACCCCAGCATTTTTGAATTCTTCTTTGAACTTCTCAAAACTGCCGAACGCTGTGTTGATCAAATCTGCGATCGGCCCTGTCGGAGTGCCACCACCACTGGGCTTCATGCTGTTCCAATAAAAGGTATGGTTCCAAACCTGAGCCGCGTTGTTAAACACACCCGCTTTGGCTGGATCTTTAAAGGTTGCTTGAATTACTTCTTCCAGTGATTTATCTGCTAACTCCGTATCCTGAACCATTTTATTGAGGTTCGTCACATAGCCAGCGTGGTGCTTGTCGTGGTGAAATTCAAAGGTTTGTGGCGACATAAATGGCACGAGGGCATTGTAGTCGTAGGGTAAAGCAGTAAGTTCAAATGCCATTGAATGAAATCCTCTCTAATTGCTTGGAGTCTGGTTATTGGGACGTACTTAGCGAAACAGCTAAACCTATTGACGAAATATATCTTTACAACTGGATCTTATCTCAAAAGCTGACTGTAGCAACACATACGGATTCATCAGTATCACTCTCTAGAGGAATGGAACGGCCCTTAAGGTGGCACCATAATATAGAGCAACTGTAAATATTTAAGTATCTGGAACTTATATGACTCGCTCAGCTTGCTTAATTTTCAACCCAGTTGCCGGACAGGGAAATCCAGAAGTAGACCTGGAAAGAATTAAAACCCTTTTGGAGCCTACGATCGCCCTTGATATTCACATGACAACGGAAGAAATAGATGCTGATCACCTCGCCCGTGAAGCCGTGAAACGGGGTGTGGAAGCCATCATTGCCTCTGGAGGCGATGGCACCCTGTCAGCCACCGCCGCCGCTTTGGTTGGCACTAATATTCCCTTTGGGGTCATTTCCCGTGGAACCGCGAACGCCTTTGCCAATGCCTTGGGCATTCCTGACACGATCGACGCAGCCTGTCAGGTTATTCTTCAAGGCAAAACTCAGGTGGTTGATGCCGCCTACTGCAATGGCAAACCAATGATTCTCTTGGCAGGGATTGGGTTTGAGGCAGAGGCCGTGGAGCAAGCGAGCCGCGAGTCAAAAAATCGCTTTGGCATGTTGGCCTATATTTTGGCAGGGGTGAGGCAACTGCAAAACTTGCAGACCTTTGAAGCCGAGATTGAGACAGAGGACAAGATTATTAGCGTGACAGCTACGGCAGTGACGATCGCCAATGCGGCTCCAAATACTTCAATTTTGGCTCAGGGGCCAGCGGGGGTTGTGTTTGATGATGGAGTTTTGGATGTCACGATCGTGGCTCCGGCAAATGTGGCAGGGGCGATCGCCGCCTCCTACAACTTGCTCAGAACGGCCTTCAGCGGGTTGGCCAGCCAACGGGATGACATTGGTTATCTGCGGGCGAAAAGTATTAAGGTCAAAACTGAGCCGCCGCAAAAAGTGGTGCTGGATGGCGAGATTATCGGGACAACTCCGATCGAGATAGAGTGCGTACCCGGTGGATTGACCGTGTTCGTTCCTACCGCTGAGGAAGAGGAAGAGGCTCTGTTGGAAAAGCTGGAAGGTCTACCTAACTTGGTCATTGAAGACAAAGTGATGAAGGCAAAGCCTGAAATTGAGGCTGAAGTCCTTATGGCTGGATAATAAGCCCTAAACTCCCTTCCTACAAATCAGTTTCGCCCTGAAAGGGTTTACTCAACAGATCTTTGAAAACTTCTTTGGCTGAAGCATCTTTGGAGCTTATTTCTCCTTGAGACTTAAGTTGTGGCTCTGTTTGACGTAGACGCTCCTCCATCTCATTCCGTAGCGCTTGCACTTCTTGGAGAATCATCTCGATCGTCACCTCATTTTTGAGGTTGACCTTGTAATCTGCCTCCGCACGGGCGCGGTCTCGGAGTCCTTCCCGATTCTGGCTCATCACAATCAACGGCCCTTGCAACGCCACCAATACCGCCAAAATCAGGTTAAAGAAGACATAAGGATAGGGATCAAAGGGATTGCCCAATAGATGTAGGGAATTGACGATCATCCACGTCACAGTCGATCCCAGGAGAATAATAATAAACGCCCAACTGCCATTGAGTTCAGCCACTTTATCGGCGATTCGATCGCTCCACGTCAGCGATCGTTCTATTTCCTCATCGACGTTTTTAGAAGTCCGTTGCGAAAGCAGGATATTTGTTTCCCGCAACCGCTCCGACATCGTGTGCAAAATTGCCAAAGCAGCGCGGGGCTGCAACCCAATGTAGGTCAGCAGCATATCTCGTGTTAGCTCCAGCAGATCCACATCGGTCACTGCGCGGGCACTGGCACTGCGCGGCTTGTCATCCACCAACGCCAACTCGCCAAAATACTCGCCCTGAGTCAAATCTTTGAGTGAAATCAGCCGGGATGCCTCTCCAGGCATGAAAATATTCACATGCCCCTTGACCACAATGTACATCGTGGTGCCGATATCACCTTGCTTGAAAATAATCTGACCCGCTTCGTATCTGTGTAAGCTGACTGTCCGAGCCAGGGTATTGAGATCTGGACCACTCAACCCTTTGAACAGGTCTATGCTCTGCAAAAGTGTGGCTCTGCTCATGAAGTTGCCAGTGGAGTTAGGAAGGACATCACAGAGAAACCAGCCATCTAATGGAGTAGCCCCGCTACCCACAACGGTTCAGATAAAATCTTGAGACATCCGATCGATGGGATACCCGATCGAGGGGATGGGAGGGTCGCAATCCCACAGAGTCCCAGGAGAATCGATCGCACATTGCTCTCGTTGACAAAGCCAAGGCTACATTATCCCATCCCAAGACTGGGTTTGGAAGAAACTCTTGAAGTCCTAAAGGATTGACAGTCCCAACTTGTTGCTGACAAGAGTTGCTGACAAGAGTAGCCTCTGACACTCGTTTTGCCTGCTAAAGAAACCCCAGAATGTCCAAGGGGCTGGAAACGCGATCGACGATTTTAGTGATCTATTGTCTCTACAGTTCAAAACTGGGGCGGGAGTTTTATGCAGGTAATTCAGTCACCTCTTAGCGACAGTATTCTCTAAAAACACCTTAATCTATTTCCCAAGACTGATGCCTAAGGGGAGGCATGATTCAGTCATTATTGATCCATCCATGATGTTAGTTGTGGGCGATCGTCTTCATCATCAATTCAGCTATTTTCATGTGACACTTCGAGAACAGACCCTAGTCTTACCAAGAGCTTGAATCCAAACGTTAAAACTAGGATATAGCAAGAGGGATTTGAGCTTACCTGTCATGGAGTTCCTTACCTCTAAGCTAGTTATAAGACTGCTCAACTGTCATGTAGCTGTGAAATAATAGGATTGAGATTCTAAAAACTCTTACTTCAAACTATTAGCGTTTTACAGTTGTAATTGACCTATCTTCTTTGGAACTTTTCATATTATTCCTCCGACTTTTAAGGTAGGAAGCTAACAGTAAACCCGACTCATTGAGGACAATGAAAATGAAATCTCTTAATCTACTTGCAGTTTCTGCTTTAGCAACTCTCACCCTGGTATCCGGCTTAATCTCTGCCAAATCTGCCTCTGCCCAACCCGCTGGGTTTGACGGGAGTTATGTTGGGGCTGGGGTTTCGGCTGGGGCAACCAGTGGCGGACAGGGCAACGACCCAGCGGCATTTGGTGGCAACATTCAGGGGCGGTTTGCCATTCCTCAAAGCCCAGTTTCGGTGCGGGGTGCCGTCCTTTGGACAGACCAAACCAGCGCCATTATGCCTATGCTCTCCTACGACGTACCTGTCAGCAATAACGCAAATGTGTACGTTGGTGGTGGCTACTCCTTCGTTGAATCTCCCGGCAAAAACACTCCCCTAGGAAACCGCAATTCCGTGGTCTTGACCGTTGGGGCAGAAGCCGAAGTTGTCAAAGATGTGGTGGTCTATGGCGATACGAAATTTGGGATTAATGCCTACCAAAATAGCCCTGCTTCTGCCCTGAGCTTCCAAGCGGGTGTAGGTTATCGCTTCTAATGGTGCAAGACAACGGTTGCCAAACAAACGTCGCGAAACAAAGTGCCAAGCGATCGGCCGATCGCTTGGCACCCAAAAAATTCCTCGACAAATCTCTACCCCCTAAAACCTCTTGTAACGTGAGTTACAGGAGGTTTTAGGTATTGAGCCAACGGGCAGCATCTTTGGCGTAATAGGTGAGAATCAAATCGGCTCCAGCCCGCTTAAACCCAGTCAGGGTTTCCATCACCACGCGCTCTTCGTCGATCCAGCCATTCAGGGCAGCAGCCTTGATCATGGCGTATTCTCCAGAGACGTTGTAAGCAGCAACGGGCAGATTTGTGGCTTCTTTCACCCGCCAAATGATATCCATGTAGGCGAGGGCAGGCTTGACCATGAGCATATCTGCGCCCTCAGCCATGTCGATCGCGATCTCCTTCAGGGCTTCTCGACCGTTGGCGGGGTCCATCTGGTAGGTGCGCCGATCGCCAAATTGGGGGGTAGAATCGGCGGCATCGCGGAAGGGGCCGTAGTAGGCAGAAGCATACTTAGCGGCATAGGACAAAATGGGAGTATCTTCGTAGCCTGCTTCATCTAGACCCGCTCTAATCGCTTGCACAAACCCATCCATCATCCCTGATGGCGCGATAATGTCGGCTCCGGCTTTCACCTGGGAAACCGCTGTTTTTTTGAGCAATTCTAAGGTGGGATCATTGAGGACACGTCCGGTCAAATCTCCCACTTGCAAGTAGCCGCAATGCCCGTGGGAGGTGTACTCGCAGAGGCACGTATCGGCGATGATGATCAGGTCAGGAACCGCTTCCTTTACAGCGGTGGCAGCGGTTTGCACAATGCCGTGATCATGCCAAGCGCCCGTTGCGTCAGTATCCTTGGTATCGGGAATGCCAAACAAAATAATGGCAGGAATGCCGAGGTTGTAGACTTCTTTCGCTTCTTCAACAATTTTATCCACGGAAAGCTGATAGACCCCTGGCATCGATCGCACTTCCTGGGAAAATCCGGTGCCGGGAACCGCAAATAGGGGATAAATTAAATCATTGGTCGTTAAAATCGTCTCTCGCACCATGCGGCGGAGTTGGGGATGGTTGCGGAGACGGCGGGGACGTTGGGTAGGAAACATGGAGCTTACAGGATTTTTTATCAGTTTAGGACGGGTTGGGAGTCCAAAACTCGCTCCTTAAGTAACGTTCTGTGTAGTGGTTTTTATAGAAGCACGATTTTTGCTGTCGGTATAAGGCTATTAACTGAATCATTGGCATTCCGCTGAAAAATCACCATGTTAGAAGAACTGGAATTATTATTGATTGAAAGTCTGGATGCTGCTGTACCGTGCCGGGTGTGCGGCGGGATGTCCTTGCCTAAATTTTCGCAACTTGTACTCGATCGTATAGAGGCCCACTATTACGAATGCTTAGAGTGTCAGACCCTACAGGTGATCAATCCAGACTGGCTAAATCAGGTTTATGTGCAGGATGATGCTGGGATTAGTGACTTGGATTTGGAGTTGGTACAGCGTTGTCTACAGCTTCGTCATCTGATACTAAATTGTTTTCAAGCTGGATTATTTCCTGGTCGCCGGGCGCTCGATTACGGAGCAGGTTCAGCCCTACTGGTTCGCTTACTACGAGATATAGGATTGGATGCTTATGGCTATGAACCCTATGTCAATCCGCTACATGCCCGCTCTTTTATGGTGTCAGACTTGGCTCCTCCTCCCTACGATTTGATTACAATGATTGAAGTTGTGGAGCATTTGGTGAACCCACAGGAGGTCTTGACCCAAGTTTCAGAGCTACTCTCACCAGGAGGCACCATTTTAATTTCAACAAGCCGCTACGATCCAGAGCGCCACGATCACACTTGGGCCTATCTTTGCCCAGCTATTGGTCAACACATTACATTTTACACCGATACAGCTTTTAAGTACCTAGCCGATAAATTGGGGCTGTCGCTCAGGTTCTTGAATGGTGGCTTGTGTCTGCTGACTAGCCGATCTTCCTCAGAGCAGTATCAGAGCTATTTGCAACAAGCAGTTCAAACCTATACTGAACAATGTCAAATTCTGGATCAAATGGGGTTAGGTTATGACTATTCCTACGCCGGGGCTGATGAAGAGCAAGTTCGGCAAAATTTGTTCTCGTAGACAAAGGCGTGGTTTGTCTACCCTTGTTCACAGAGGTTGCGGATTTTGCGGAGTGCAACTCCAATGAAAATCACCTTAGTAGGTATAAGTAAACTGGATTTTAGGATAGGGGCACAAATTTTTAAGCCTAAGTTTTAAGTAAGATTCCATGAATCAAATTGGATTCAATTTAGTCGCGATCGGCATTTTTTCAGTTACATTTTTCAGTTTGCTCGGCCCGTGGCTGCATATCTCGCCCGTGATTCCTGCTGTCACAACCTTTGCTGCGTTGGGATTGCTAACTCTCGATACCCTGACATGGCGGGGACAGGGCAGAGTTCTCCTACTAGACTGGTTTGCCCAGCAAGATAGCAGCCATCGGCAACGGGTGCTGCACCACGAAGCCGGACATTTTCTCGTTGCCTACTTACTAGAAATTCCAGTCACAGGATATACTCTGACCGCTTGGGATGCCCTGCAACAGCGTCAGACTGGACAAGGCGGAGTCAGCTTCGACTGCCAGGATTTGGACACAGAACTTCAGCAGGGTACCCTTTCCGCTCGGCTTCTAGACCGTTACTGTACGGTGTGGATGGCAGGTGTGGCAGCAGAAACTCTGATTTACGGAAGTGCTGAAGGGGGAGGGGACGATCGCCAGAAATTTCAAACTCTGTGGCAGCAGTTGCAGCGTCCCTTTGCAGAATGCCAACAAAAGCAACGTGAGTCAGTGTTGAAAGCGCAGGAATCGCTACGTGAGCATCAACCAGCTTACGAAGCTCTCGTTAAAGCAATGGGGCAAAGGCTAGAGGTATCTGAGTGTCTTAAAGCGATTCATTAACACTTATAAACTTCCAACTAAAAACTATCGTGAAGCTTTTTAGGGACGAGGCATCAAGATCAGGTTTCTTGAAATCATCAAAAAATTGTTTGCTGAATGCTTTGCCCCTATGTGTAGCTTGGCAACCAATACCTTTAATCGCCACCTACGTTGATATCAGTGCCGTGAATTTGGGCCCCAGTCAGGTTAACCTTGGCTAGCACTGCCCCCGCCACATCTGCATGATAGATCTGCGCTTGGCTGAAATTGACGCTGGTGAGATTCGCGTTTGTCAGACTAGCATTGGTGACCAAGGCTCCAGTTAAGTTGGCTCCTCGGAGATTCGCCCCGGTTAGATCTGCGCCTTCTAGGTTGGCGTTGGTGAGAATGGCTTGCTGCAAGTTGGCTCCCCGGAGGTCAGCCCCTAGCAGGTGGGCAGCGCTCAAGTTGGCTCCAGACAGATCACATCCTGCACAGGCTCCGGTTGACAGCAATTGCTTAATGTGGGCGGGGTTTGCTGCCATTGCTGGAATGGCTAGCGTGGTTGTGGTGATTAGGGTGACGATCGCAAAAATTCTTTTCATACGTCCCTCCAAGGGAGTTAGCAAACAATTCAGGTGCTTCTATGGACTAGCTTGCCTCAGCGAAAGTCTTTTTTCCTCATGCAACAGGAGGATTTCCGTTGAGGGATTGACTTGGCGCGGAATGCTTTCTCTAGCTACAATTTGCCCTCTGCTAATTTCGGCGCGCTAAGTTCGATCGTCTACCACAAAAAATAGCCTACCCAGCCCATACAGTACTGTTGCTCGATAGCGATAAAGCAGCAGGGTCAAAATAGGCACAACGAAACAACACGCCATGAACCAGCCTGCGACGACTGATAGATCAACCCGCAGATACTCAACGGCAATTCGCACAAAATCATTATCTAAGAGTCCGCCTTTGCCTTCTTCGTAATACTCCCGGAAGTCGGGATCGTAGATGAGTTGATAGGAAAATTTGATGTCGTAGGCGATGAAAAATAGCCCCAACATGGCATAAAGTGGGCGTTCTAACCCATAGCGACACCCGTAGCCACTGATAGCCCTATAGATAAAAACAATGGCAAACAGTAGCTCAAACCCATGACCCATAGAAATAAACAGAATTTCATGGAGAGCGGTGAAGGCACAGAAACTGTAGATAACAATGACAGCTAATAAAAATCTTAAGAATAAATAATTGTGACGGTAGTAGTAGTAGGCAAAACCAAATGCTCCGTAGGCGAGCAAAATAATAAGGTTGGAGCGTTCCATTTGCATCGTGACACCCCCACCATAGATAAAGTCAAAGGAGGGAATGGCGGGGTAACCGAAGATCCACGAAAAAAATGTGTGTCCCAGTTCGTGAACGATCGTTTTCAAAGGTTGCAACAGAAAGGCAGGTTGGCGGAGGGCAAAAATTAGAACTGTGAGAAAAAGTCCTGCACCTAGAGCCTTCCAGCCTTCTGCATCAATTTTTTGCACCGCCCGTTTGGGTGAACTATCTTCCACAATGACGATCGGAGTCGCAGGGTTGTAATGAGATTTAGGTGTTGGATAGGATGAGGAAATCGCATCAACGATCGCTATATCAAAGTCCTCCGTCCAATCAGGGAAATCTTCACCCTGCCGAATGGCAAACAGACTAACCGAGGTAATGGATTTGGGCTGTAAACGGGCAAGCTCAGCTTTTACCAACGCCGTGGAGGTGGCTTGGTGGGGAGTATCCAGGGACTCCAACATGACTTGTAGACAAGCTCCCTGACGGGTTGCCTTAGCCAAAATGCCTTGGGATTGCAGCCTCCGGTTAAGTAGGTGGACGATCGCCTCTGGATTGCCTTGTCTGGCTTGCTCCAGCAGATTGGGCTGAGTCATCAAAACACCTCATTTAGATAAATGGAAGGGGCTAAATAAAAACGATCGCCCTCAATGAAAAACGATCGTCCTATCACCCTAATTCTTCCCATCTAATCAGAGTTTGAGATCCCTGGCTAATCCATCGCCTCCCCTACTGACGCACTAATCACAACAATTTGCACGTCTAGTAGTCTGTCAATCATTAATTAACGTGTAGCTGAAAGCTGGGTGGTTAGTGGGAGTTAAATTTTGAGAGTCTTCGACCCCTCAAAATTTTCTTGACAGAACACTAATTAGTAGTCTGTCAATCATTAATTGACGGGTAGCTGAAAGCCGGGAGGTTAGTTGGAGTTAAATTTTGAGGGTCTTCGACCCCTCAAAATTTTCTTGACAGACCACTAGGGCTACAACGACCAGCAGTTGCGCTCAACAACTTCACTGCGACAATGTTTAATCACCGCCTGCTAGATAGTCGATGATTTGATCCTTGACAGCATCCTCCACATCACTCTCACTTACCCCCCCTTGCTCCCAAAGTTTGCTCGCTTGTTCGAGCTGAGCAGTGATCTCACCGTCTAGCTTGATTAGTTCACCTACTTCGCCTCCCACAATGGAGTCAAGGTTGTTTTTAAGATATTCCGTTGCCTGATAACTGCCATAGAGAGCAAGATACAGGAGTTTGTTTGTGGTGCTCATGTTTGAGCGAGCAACAGCAGCTAAGGTTTGGCTAATTTCCACTGGATCAACACCAAAAACCCTTGTCATTGCCCCTTGCCCGATCGAGGTGACTTGATCCCAAGCCCATGATCCCCATTCCGCTAGAGTACTCATGTAGCTTTGAGTTGCCTTGGCTTCCTCAAGTTTTTGTCTACGAAGCTGATTTCTATTTCCCTTTGTCCGGCGGCGCTCTGCTGCCCGCTCTGCTTTGCGTTTGTTAGAGCCTCTGAGTTGCACTACACCGGGCAAATTTTGGCTGGTTATAGACACCGATCGCCGTACCGCATCCCCAGTCTGCTGCACCACATGGGTCAACTCGTGGGCAATCAGTTCTTGTCCCCCACGGCTATTGGGATCATAAGCCCCTTGCCGAAAGTAAATATCCTGCCCCGTCGTAAATGCCTTGGCTTGAATCGATCGACTCAGGCGATCGGACTCCCCATCCGCGTGAATTTTCACACCACTAAAGTCTGCATTGAATGCCTGCTCCAGTGGTTGCCGCAGGGGACTATCAATCGCTTGTCCACTCCCCCGTGACTGTTGAATGGAGCGTTCCAAGTCTGGGGTCGCTGCCATGCCGCCATCAGTCTGAAGCTGGATCATTGGCTTGCGTCGTATTTCCGCAGGCTCTGGTGGCCCAATTTCCCATCGCAGGGTTGGCTTCAGTTTGCTCTCTGGTTTCCGCTGCACTTCCTCTTCATCCTCTGGAGTTTGCTGGCGTTGCACCGATTGTGGCGGAGCAGTCCTCACGGGTTCATTGATTTGCCTGACAACCTGTGCTGCAACGCGATCGGCTTCCTGTTCATATTTGTCTCCTGGCGCACCAATGGAGAGTTTGGGTTGAATCCGGGTTGGGTGGGGTTCGATCGACACGGTGGACAAACTATGTCCATGCTGAGAGATCTGGCTTAGTTGCTGCGACCAAAAGTCGCTCATTTTGGCTTGCAACGTCCCCAGATGAGCCTGCTCTTCTGGGGTACTTGATCCGTATCTCTGCTTAATTTCTAGTCTGGTTGCCTCAAGCTTATCTTGTTCAAGGTTCTGATTTTCCATCTCCACTAGTGTTGGAGATGGACCAGAATCCGGTTTGGTCTGAACTACGAAGGGACGGGATGCCAACTGAGGGGAGGTTGAGGCAACCGGAGAGTTCTGAGACTGAGATAATTCGGAGCGCTGGGTAGACATACACCTCTGCTTGTAAATTCTAGTGTGAATTACTACTTCGTACTTTACTGTTTGCTCGTTGCAAACCACTTTTAAACAGCTTAGACAGTTTTCACAAGTAAAGCTATCTACTTAGATAGAGGGCAAACGATGACAAAGCGCACCGAATGAATAAATTTGTAAACAATCATACGAAGCCTACTGACAAAAGTGGGCATTTTCGCAAACTCTAAGTGAGATTTTGCGCGATGTTGGTTTCGATATACAAACCTTTTTGATCATTTCCTTAGAGAACCCAGGTACGGACATCTCCCCTCTGATTGCCCCTGAGACCGATCGCGGAGGTTCATGGAAGACGATACATTAGAGAAGTGTCATGGGTTTTGGATTTCGATATGAAAAAACTATTTTCCTTTCTCAAGCCCCTCACTCGAATCCTGCTTGTCATCGGCTTAGTGCTTACCCTCTCCTTGGGGCAGGCAGATAACGCC
>Ga0163147_10005035_pt1 | contig 16381 bp, 15 predicted proteins | sample OliLakLV19MP6G1_FD_148597 | JGI IMG/M metagenome (GOLD analysis project Ga0163147, IMG submission 148597) | Freshwater microbial mat bacterial communities from Lake Vanda, McMurdo Dry Valleys, Antarctica- Oligotrophic Lake LV.19.MP6.G1 | ecosystem: Environmental > Aquatic > Freshwater > Lake >...
CCCTCACCTGACCTGTTTGAAGGGCTCGTCCACCAAATGCCCAATCTGCCGCCAGCTCGACGCCGGAAAGGGCCTCTCAAGTCTCAAGCCTTTACCCTGCCGACTGTCCCGGCTTAAATTGGTAGCCGCTCTGCTTATAACAGCAGGCTTCATTCGACAGTTACCCATTTGGCTTGGCCGCCTCACCCATAACATCACAAATCAACTCGGCGGAGTTTATCGAAGCTTTACTCCTTTCTCCAGAATCAGAACCCATGAACAAGAGTAGGTAAAGACCATGTTGTATTAATTCGGTCAGCTAGCCCCTTCGTTCATATTAGATTTACCATATGACCTGAGTGCCTCTCTAGAATCAAATGCCGCCAACGATCGCCTACCTGATCAATCAATATCCTAAGGTTAGCCATAGCTTCATTCGGCGAGAGATTGCTGCGATCGAAGCGCATGGTCTGCACGTCAGACGATTTGCAATTCGTGCTTGCAGTGTTGAATTAGTCGATCCAGCCGACCAAGAGGAGGTAAACCGTACTCAATTGGTACTGGATGTTGGGGCGATCGGCTTACTAGTCGCTCTACTCCAAGTTGTAAGTACTCGACCCCTCCGGTTTCTACAGACCTTGGGACTGGCTCTGAAGCTGAGCCGAGGCGCTGAGCGGAGTTTGCTGCATCATTTAGCTTACCTGGCTGAAGCGTGTGTGCTACTGGGCTGGTTTTCGCAAGCTGAAATTGATCATGTCCATGCTCATTTCGGCACGAACTCAGCTACCGTAGCGCTACTGTGCAGTGCATTAGGTGGACCACCGTATAGTTTTACCGTGCATGGACCAGAAGAGTTCGATAAAGTCAAAGCAATCTCGTTACCCCAAAAAGTAGCACGAGCTGCCTTTGTTGTCGCAGTCAGTAACTTCGGTAGAAGCCAACTTTACCGTTGGTGTTCAGTGTCGCACTGGTCAAAAATCCACGTCGTTCACTGCGGCGTAGACGCAGAGTTTCTTGCCTCTGCGCCAGCTTCTATGTCCTCAGAGCCGCGCTTGGTCTGTGTCGGTCGCCTGTGTGCTGAGAAGGGGCAACTGCTGTTACTTGATGCCGCCAGTCGCCTAATGCAGCAGTGCTTGCCCTTCAGGCTAACTCTTATTGGAGACGGTCCACTGCGAGGTGAACTGGAGGCAACGATCAAGCAGTTGAATCTAGATGACCATGTAGAAATCACGGGCTGGGCGGATAGCACTCAGGTACGTCAAACGATCTTAGCTGCTCGGGCACTGGTGCTTCCTAGCTTTGCAGAAGGTCTACCGGTAGTAATCATGGAAGCACTGGCACTGGGTCGCCCCGTGGTTAGCACCTATGTGGCTGGCATCCCAGAACTGGTTGAATCTGAAGTCTGTGGTTGGCTCGTGCCTCCTGGTTCTGTTGAAGAATTGGTAATCGCTATGCGAAAAGCGCTTCAAGCACCTGTCGAGAAACTAGAGCAAATGGGGCATATTGGGGCTGAGCGGGTTGCAAGCTGCCATGATGCGGCGATCGAAGCCAGTAAGTTAGCCAGTTTGTTTCGGCTCAACATTGAACAACAGTCGAAAAATCAGATGGTTGCTCCCTCATCCAAGCGTTTTAGACTTAAGCAAACGACTTAAGCAACCCGTAATTTAAGGTTTGTTGAACCATAGGTATTCATGTCATCCACCAGCACACCATCCATCAAGAAGCTAGCGATTCGAGGGGCAGTTTGGACGATCGTCGGCTATGGGAGCAGCCAAGTTCTACGCTTCGGTAGCAATCTTGTCTTAACACGGTTACTCTTCCCTGAACTGTTTGGGCTGATGACGATTGTGGGTGTCTTCCTAACCGGTTTACATCTGTTCTCTGATTTAGGTCTCAATGCCAGCATCATCCAGAGCAAGCGTGGAGACGACCCTGTTTTTCTTGATACTGCCTGGACACTTTCAATTCTGCGGGGAGTGCTCTTGTGGCTGTGTTGTCTTGGCATTGCTTATCCCGCTGCCCAGTTCTACCACGAGCCAAGGTTATTGTGGCTGCTCCCTTTGGTCGGTCTCAGCACCTTAATTGGAGGGTTCTGTTCAACGTCCCTATCTACACTCAATCGCCACCTAGCGTTGAGACAAATAGCGTTGTTTGAGTTAAGCGGGCAAATTGTTGGACTGATTGTGACGTTAGCTTGGGCATGGCTAAGCCCAAGCGTCCTGGCGCTTGTAGCAGGCGGGTTAGTTTCAGCCGTCTTTCAGTTAGTTGTGAGCCATCGACTTAATGGAAAACGACGCAACCGTCTTGCTTGGGATTCCAGTGCAATCAAAGAGCTCATCTCGTTCGGCAAATGGATTTTCCTCTCTACCGCTATCTACTTTCTCTCTTCATCAACTGATCGACTCATTCTTGGGAAGCTTTTCACCCTTCAACTGCTGGGGGTGTATGGAATCGCACTCACACTGTCAGATGTTCCCCGCCAGGTTGTTTTTGCAGTTGCGACCAAAGTCATTTACCCTGCCTACTCGAAATTTGTAGAACTTCCTCGAGCTGAATTTCGTGCCAAGATTATTCATCATCGTCGACCAATGCTGATCGTGTCAGCTATTGTTACTGCCTTGACAGTTGGGCTGGGAGACTTGATTATTAGTTCTCTGTATGACGATCGCTACACAGCCGCAACCTGGATGTTTCCGATGCTAGCCGTAGGGATGTGGCCCTTGGTACTGATCCAAACTATTGACCAAGGCTTATGGGCACTGGGCAAGCCAAACTATTGGACGTTCGGTTCGTTTCTAAGTTTTCTATGCTACGCCATAGGCATTCCACTTGGTTATCACTCATCGCTGCACGAAGTGGGAGCAGTTTTAGCGGTAGCAGTCAGCAATGTTCCAATTTGGTTCGTAGTAATGTATGGTCTCTGGCGTGAAAAATTACTGGCGCTTCAGCAAGACTTAGTGATGACAGTGTTATTTTTAACAGCTTTAAGCCTGGTGATTGCGATTCGTATGAATTTAGGGTTTGGCTCACCGTTTGATGGACTTTCCGTCCCTCACTAGCCGATCTAGTCTAGTGATAATTTATCAAGCTCAAAAAGTTTCGATTTGAACCTCTGGATGTTACATGCAAAAGCATAAACTTAGCTACAAAGGAAATACACCAACGTTTTTAGGAAAGCCGAACAGCGACAGACTTTCCATTGCTTACTTCACACCGGGCTGGCCACCCCAAACCTTCCCCAATGGAATTGTTACATACGTTGCATCAATGGTTGAAGGAATGCATCAGCTATGTCATCAGGCTCATATCCTAACGCCTTATTTAGAGCCAGCAACTGATTTAGCTTTCCATAGCCAGGATGTTCTTCAATTGTCTTCCCGTCGCTCGGATGAAGTGATGGGTCGCTTGTTCGATACGCTTTTTGCGCGTGTCCTACCAGAGCTGGCTTTTAGAACTTCCTTTGTCCGTGGGCTATGCCGGGGGATCAGTAATTTAACGACCAGAACTGAATTAGATTTGCTTGAAATAGAAGAGAGTTTTGGCATTGCTGGCTCTCTACGCGATCGCCTTTCCATCCCGATCGTGGTGCGCCTTCATGGTCCCTGGTTTATCAATGGAAAGGTTATGGGATTCTCAGAAGATGCTAGTTTTCTGCGTAGGGTTCAACTTGAGGGGGAGGCAATCGCCAACGCGTTTGCCATTACAGCACCCTCACGTGATGTTTTAGAGCAGACCCGTCGCTACTATAATCTCCCCTTGGAGCAGGCAGTCGTCATACCATGTCCAGTTGCCTCTACGCCGAAAGCACAGCGGTGGCGATCACAGGATTGTGAGCCAGACATGATTGCTTTTATTGGTCGCTTTGACCGTCATAAAGGAGGCGATCTCATCATTGATGCTTTCGCCCAAGTACTGCGAGAGTTTCCTAATACCCGACTAATTTTTGCCGGACCAGATAGGGGGTGCATTGATGACCACGGTCGCGTCTGGCATTTTGAGGAGTACGTGCACGATCGCCTTCCCGGAGCGCTAGAAGCAGGACAGATTGAGTGGTTGGGGCACCAGCCTCCTTCAGTGTTACGCGAGTTGCGTCGGCGTGCTCAGATCACTGTTGTTGCGTCGCGTTACGAAACCTTCTCATACACCACAGTCGAGGCTTTGAGTTTAGGATGCCCAATTGTAGGAGCTCAAGCTGGAGGCATTCCAGAAATCATCACAGACGAAGCCTCTGGACTGCTGTTTCAGGCGGGTAACGCAGAGGCGCTTGCTGCCCAGCTAAGCCGTCTTCTGAGAAACCCAAATTTGGCAGCTCAGCTTGGTCATCAAGCTGGTGAAGAGTGCGCTAAGCGATTCGCTCCAGAAGTGGTTGCACAACAATCAGTCGACTTTTATCAGACAACTCTGGAACTCTGGTCTGAAGCACAACTGGTTTGCCAGAAACGTTGAGGTGCTTCTAACTCGTTAAATTCTCGTGCCGCTATAGTTAATACCATTGCCATGATGTGTTGATTGCTCTTTTTGCATTGCTCAAGCTCTTGGTTAGCAAAAAGACAAGCCGCTGTTTAAGATGACTTTGCTTAAGGCATTCAAGCTGTTGAAGAAGTTCTAAGCTCGACTTTATCCATTTTGAAGAGGAGCTATTCTTGGCTGTGCCTAGATCGCAGACAGGGTCACAAACTTTTTCAGATATCCAGCGGTTGAACCGATATCAAGAAAAGTCGAGAGAAAATCCGACGTGCTAGAACTATTGGTGCTTCAGGGTTTCAGAAAATGGATAAAGTCGAGCTCAGCTCCTGTTGTCAAAATGTTGAACTTGCAATTGCTGTAATGGATGCCCATTGCTGATGAAACGCAAACAGTTGTGATTGAGCAGTTCTTCCAGCACTGTTGGAACACCGTGAGCTTTTAGGTAGGTCGATGAGGCGCACACCACATAGGGAATCTCTCCTAAATGTCTAAGAATCAAGCTGGAATCGTCTAACGTTCCCATGCGAATGGCAACATCAATGCTCTCTTCGACCAAATCGACAAAGCGATCGGTTAATCGCAAATCAATTTGTCATTCAGGATATTGCTGAAGAAAGCTGGGAATCCACTGAGCTAGAACCAGATGCCCAAAATCATGCGGTGCTGATACAGTTAGCTTGCCACGAGGTTTATCGCGTGACATAACGAGATCGTTTGCCTCATTGAGTTCGGCTAAAAGCTGTGCGACTCGCTCGTAGTAGGCAGTGCCGTCGGTTGTCAAGCTCAGCGATCGTGTCGTGCGCTGTAACAATCGGACTCCCAATTGGTCTTCTAACTTTGCCACCCGCTTGCTTACAGCAGATGGGGTTGTATCTAGAATCCGAGCCGCAGCACTAAAACTGCCTGCCTGCACACTTTGAACGAAGGCAACAAGTTCTGGTAATTGATTAAGAGTAGTCATCATTTGAGAATTTTAGGCACAAATGTTTTGCCCATTATCCTACTTCTCTTCGATCACGGAAAAGATTAACTTTAAATTAGTTCTCAAGTATTCAGGCATAACTGAAATGAAAGCGGTTCAAGTTAAAGAAGTCGGTGCGCCAGAAGTGTTGTGTTGGCAAGAGGTGCCGGAACTGCCTGCACCTGCCGCAGGTCAGGCACGAATCAAATTAATGGCAACAGGACTAAATTACATTGATGTCTATTTACGTAGTGGAACTTACCTGCAAGCGTGGGCACCGCCATTCATTCCAGGACTTGAGGGGGCGGGAATTGTGGAAGCGGTTGGGGAAGGAGTAGAAATCGTCAAACCAGGCGATCGCGTTGCCTACTACGGTGTACCCGGTTCGTATGCTGAAGCCAGTAATGTTCCTGTCGATCGCCTGATTCCCCTGCCGGACAACATCACTTTCGAGCAGGGTGCAGCCTTTCCACTACAAGGGATAACAGCACAGTACTTGCTTCATGACTACGTCACCCTAAAGCCGGGTATGACGGTCTTAATTCATTCAGCCGCAGGCGGATTAGGATTGCTATGTGTGCAGTGGGCAAAGCGACTTGGGGCGCAGGTGATTGGTACGGTTTCCACTGAAGCCAAAGCCCAGGCAGCCGAGGCAGCCGGAGCCGATCACATCATCCTGTACACTCAGCAAGACTTTGTGGCAGAGACGAAACGGTTTACAGGCGATCATGGAGTCGAACTGGTCCTGGATGGGGTAGGAAAAGCAACCTTTGCAGGCAGTTTGCAGGCAGTTGCAACAGATGGAACGGTTGTCAGCTATGGCTGGTCAAGTGGGCGACCCGACCCGATCTCGCCCACAGATCTGATTGGTCGATCGCTCAGAGTTGCAGGTAGTGATCTTGCCAACAAAGCCCCCACCCACGATAGCTTGTTACGACGAGCCAATGCTCTTCTAGAAGGGATTCAAGCTGGGTGGCTGCACTTACAAATCGACCGAGTTTTGCCACTTCAAGACGCAGCAGCAGCCCATCGCTTATTAGAAGGGCGAGCAACGATCGGTAAAGTCATATTGTCAACTAATTCGTGAAGCCACTGCATTCTAATTTGCCAGCCCTTCAGTGAGACAGGCTAATCGGGTAACCAGGGGATTTTCTCCCCCAGTCCCCACAGCACCCCGCATGCGGCTCCGCACGGGGCGCGTCCCCAGAAAGGGTTAGACGATTCAATCCTGAAGCATTGATGTCCAAGGCTGGTTGGGCAATGAAGCGCCGACTCAATCGCTCCCCCATCCGGGTTCATCGCTCAGTCGAGCTTTGCAACTCCTCCCCGCTTTCTGAAGTTCAGCCCTTTCGGATGGCAATTAAGCGAACGCCGATGATCGAATCACTAACAACCACTAGGAGGTTGACCATGAAACGCTTCATTCTTACTGGTTTAACCACATTGGCTTTCTGCTCAGCAATGGTTTCGACGGCAAACGCTGATCCAACGGCTTACAATCCCTACACCGCCGCTAACACAGCCAACGATCGACCTGCACCTTCCGATCTCGTGACGATGGCGCAACGGGGCTATCTGAAACAACAAGGGATTCCGGGCTATTTAGGTTTGGCTTCGGCCTATACGTTGGGTCAAATTGATGCCAAAGAAGTCGTGCAGGGTGCGGTTACAGCTCAACTGTTGCCCGCTGAGGCAGTTAATGATCAGGCATATCTAAACCTGGTTGATTCTCAATTGCGATCGCAGGTCAGGGTGCACTAATCAAAGCAGACCGCCGATTTCTTGCTGAGAGAGAGATTTCCTAGGCTGGGCAATAACGCATTGCGTCGCAGTTGTCCTTAAACGTCTATGAAATTATTGACGAAAGAGCAGTCAATGTTTAAAGCATCAGAAACCGGGTTTCTCCACCCAAGATCAAGGATTTAAGGCATCGATTTTCGCAAGAAACCCGATTTCTCGGCTGTTGCAAGATCTACGCCACCTCGGCAAATCAAGTTTTGAAATCAATTTAGGAGTTCGTATCATGACTGCTTTGCAATCCCTCAAACCTCGATTTAATTCTGCCTTTAAACAGCTCATGTCTGTGCATTGGTGGATGGCGGTGCTGTATGTACCGCTGTTTATCGTGGGTACGGTCATGTCTCAACTCGATCGCGGTGCCCCCTTCCGAGGTGAACTATACGGTTTCCACAAATCCCTGGGGGTCTTGTCCATGGCATTGCTGACCTGGCGCATTTTCATGTTGCTCCAGGTGTGGTGGAAGAAGTACACCAAGCGCTTCCCCAAGTTCAGCGGGGCTTGGTTGAGAAACGTCATCCTGCATAGTTCGCTCTATGTGTTTATGTGGGCAGTGCCGATCACTGGATATTTCTTTTCCAATTCGTTTCGCACGAATAATGTCAAGTTCTTTGGCATCCTGCTGCCCGATATTTTTCCTCAAGACGAAGCAATGGTGGATGTGGGGCGAAACCTACATTTCTGGTTGTCCTACACCTTTTTAGCGTTTATCATTCTGCACGCGATCGCCCAATGGAAAGTGGTTCGCGCCAATTGGCGACGCTGGCAGAGCTTTATCCAGTCCAAACGCAAGACAGCATAAACCAATCATGATTCAACGTTTTACTCTGGCTTGCATCTTCCTGCTCCTTCTGGGAATTTGACAAGATTCTCGGCGCGTTCAAGACTACTACATCCTGGTGGATGACACCGGCAGCGCGATGATTTATTCGGCAGATCGTGCCTGTCGCACCATGCCCTTTGCCGATTCAAACAGTCCCGTGTCGCCAACCAATAGCAGCGGCACTTTACCCAACGGTGAAAGCGCTAGAAACCAAGCAGGCTTCTGTGCGAGATCCACATATTCCCGCTCATGAGGAATTTGCTTCTCATGCAGTGTAATGACGGCTCGCTGCACATAAGGGCAGAGTGTATGGCTCACTGGCTTTAGCGAGGAAACAGCCATCGGTTTAAACGCCAACCCGCGATACGATTGTCTCATTGCAGCTAAACTAATTGCATTTGCAACTACATTGATGGTTTGTCACCAATGGCTCGTTTAACACCCGCTCAAAATAAGACCTGGTGCCTCTTCCTTAAAACCTATGCGGTTTTACTGGAGCAAATCGAGCAGACGCTCAAGTAAGCCAATCTGCCTAATCTCAGTTGGTATGATGTGTTGTGGGCATTAGAAGAAGCACCTGATCGACGCTTACGCTTACATGAATTAGCCGCTGCGCTCGTGTTGCAGCGCAGCAACCTGACTCGTTTAGTCGATCGCCTGGAACAGGCAGGCTTCGTCCAGCGAGAGCACTGTGCTAGCGATCGTCGGGGTGCTTTTGCCGCCCTTACTTCAGAAGGACTGGCATTGCGACACCAGATGTGGCAAGTTTATGCGCCAGCGATTTACCAGCATTTTGCTCAACCATTAAGCGAAGCACAAAGCACTGTCCTGACTCAAGCGTTTAGTTTGCTGTTGCAGACTCAGCCTTGATGTCGATTGCGTTTTCGCTCACTGCGCTAGCTTTTGCCAGAGGATAGGCTTTTACTACTCGCGCGCTAAGTCCCTCTACCGCTATAGAACCCATTTGAGATCTCAAGCAGAAGCTACAAGCCTTACAGCTAGACCGCTTTGCCCTTAGCTAGTAGAAAATGGCTCTACTGAACAGGCTTTGCCATCACGCTACTGGATAACGACTGCTTTCAAAGCTAAGCACCACAGTAAAAGATGTCAAACGGGTTTTATAAGGCTTACAGCCACACTACATTCACGAGGTGCTGTCAATTTTTGTTGGAGCAAATTGGTAGCCAGAGACAGGAAAACCGCTATAACCCTTGCCTAGCGGCATTGAAGGCTTTTGTTAGTATAACCCTGTATAACATAGCGTTATATGGTCTTATATTAAGCATATTCAGCCAATTTTGCCTGCCATAAGTACTTTTAAGCGGGGAAATAGCGTTTTAGGCTCTCTTACTGCTGTTTCCTCAAGTAGAGAAGAAAAAACTTGAAATTGCCGTTCAGTCGGTGGCGATAGTTAATAACAATAGTTGTTACTCTCTGTTATTAGGGTGACAATAGAGAGACCCAAGCTACACAAGGACTCAGGCATGAATGTGTCTCTCACACCGGAGTTGGAACATTACATTCAGGAGAAAGTTTCCAGCGGGCTCTATTACTCCGCCAGCGAGGTGGTTCGTGAGGGACTACGGTTAATGAAGGAGCGGGAGCAACTTCAGCAAATTCGGTTGCAGGAACTGCGGCAAGATATTCAGGTTGGTCTGGACAGCGGTGAGGCAACGCCCTTGAATATGCAAACAGTGAAAGAAAAAGCGCGGCAGCGCCGTCGGCAGAGGCAACCGCAGTAATGACGATCGTCATTAAGCGCCCTCGTGCTGAGTTAGACTTGCTGGATCTTTGGGATTACATCGCAGACGACAGCTTTGATCGTGCCGATGCGTTCCTCGACCGGATTGAGGGCAAACTGCAAACATTGGCTCAGAATCCAGACTTGGGCAGAAGGCGAGAGGAACTGTTAGCTGGTTTGCAGAGCTTCCCAATCGGCAGCTATGTAATGTTCTACCGAGCCATTGAAAACGGCATCGAGGTCATCCGCATACTGCATGGTTCACGGGATATTGCAGAGATTTTCAATCAGGGCTGATCCTTCACCAAAAAACTGAACATGAAAGAGAAAGCTGCTGTATGACGACTAAAAAGGGTTACGCAAAGAACCCTAGTTATGCTTCCCCCCTGCTGAGTTAGATTTGCTAGACATTTAGGATTCAGCACAGACGACAGCCTTGATTGTGGTGTCGGTTTCTGGAGCGGATTGAGGGCAGACTACAAACATTGGTACAGAATCCGGATTCTGCACAGCTCATCTAGATGCATCGCTAAAGAAGTAACCAGGAATTTGTATGGAAGCCCTTCGCATTGCAAGGCTAACTGTATGTCTCTAGACGAAGCAGCAACTAGAAAGGCTCTCATTGACCCAGCGATCGCCCAGGCAGGATGGAACCTGCAAGACCCAGAGCAGGTAAGGTTTGAAATTTTCGTTGCTGGTTATGATGCCGCCCCCTGGAATGGTGTGACCGATTATTGCCTCTACCGGTCCAACAGAGATGTCATTGCGGTCGTGGAAGCGAAGCGGCAAAGCCGTGAGCCGCAAGTGGCAGAACAACAGGTGCGGCATTATGTGACTGAGATCGCCAAACGGCAGAGCTTTCAGCCCTTTGCTTTCCTCTCGAATGGCAGAGAAACTTACTTTTGGGATGTAGACTTTGAGACCAAACGGCAGGTTGCAGGCTTTTTCTCACTCAAAGACCTGGAAAATCTGCTGTACCTGCGTCAGAACAAGATTCTTCTCCAAACTTTAGAGGTGAACCTGGCGATCGCAGGACGAAGTTACCAGCAAGAGGCAATCCGCCGTGTGTGTGAACGGTTTGATGAGGGATTCCGCCGTTCGCTGCTAGTGATGGCAACTGGCACCGGTAAGACTCGCACCACAATGGCACTGATTGACCTCTTTCTCAGAGGAAACCAGGCGCGGCGTGTGTTATTTGTCGCAGACCGAAAAGAACTGGTGAAACAGGCATTGAATGATGGCTTCAAAGCCTTTTTGCCCCACGAACCGAACCATTGGATTCGTAGCTACAACACGGATACCAGTCAACGGCTGTACGTTTCAACAGTGCATACCCTCTCAGCCTGCCGCAAGAAGTACACCCCCGGCTTTTTTGACCTGATTGTGTTTGATGAGGCTCACCGCTCAATCTTCAACCTGTTTCGGGAGGTCGTGGAATACTTTGATGCCAGGATTATTGGACTAACGGCCACCCCCGCTGGTTTCATTGATCGCAACACCTTTCAAGTTTTCCATCATCATGAAGACCCGCCTAAGCCTACATTCCTCTACGACTACAAGCAAGCGATCGGCGAAGGCGTTCTGGTTGATTTTGACATTTACCAGGCACGAACTGGCTTTCAACGGGATGGCATTCGCGGTGCAAATCTAAGTGAAGAGGAACGAAACGAACTGATTGAGGATGGCATTGAGCCAGATGAGGTTGACTACGAAGGCACAGAGCTAGAACGAACGGTCTCTAACAAAGACACCCAACGGAAGCAATGGGAAGAAATCATGCAGGTCTGCTATAAAGACCAATCTGGGCAGCTTCCAGGAAAAACGATTGTATTTGCGCTGACCCAGAGCCACGCTACGCGGCTGGCAGCACGGTTTGAGGAAATGTATCCGCAATACCCCAACTTGGTGCAGGTAATCACCTCCAAAATGGAGCGCACGGATGATTTAATCGAGAACTTCAAGAAGAACGATATGCCCCGAATTGCGATCTCGGTAGACTTGATGGACACCGGAATAGACGCACCAGAGGTCGTAAATCTGGTGTTTATGAAACCTGTGCAGTCTCAAATCAAGTTGACACAAATGATTGGGCGCGGCACTCGCAACCAGGAAGCCTGTAAGCATCTGGAGTGGTTGTCGGAGGGAAAGAAGGAGAGGTTTCTGATCATCGACTTTTGGCAAAATAAGTTTGACCGAGAACCGAAAGATGATGTCGTCAGCCAAGATTTGCCGGTGCTGGTGAAAATCTTCAACACTCGGTTAAAGCTGCTGGAGTGCTACCTACAAGACCCAGCATCGTCTGAACGTCAGAAAACGATCGCAGATGTACGATCGCAAGTCGCCCAAATTCCTCTAGATGCCTTTAGCGTGCAAAAGGTATACGCCGATGTTGAACCAGCCTGGACAGAAGGCTTTTGGCTCCACCTGACTCAAGTTAAAATCAATTTTCTTCGTTCTAAGGTGGCTCCGCTGCTGCGATTTGTCGCCGGGACGGATGTGCCTGCTGCCACCTTCATCAATAAGGTTGAACGACTGAAGTATGAAATTTTGACCAACGCTGTCAAGGACTCCACCCTAGAATCGATCGCGGAGGATGTTAGTCGCTTACCCGATTTTGTGCTCCAAGACCCGCAAAAACAGGCATCCGTGAGCACTTGCATGTCGGTTCAGTTGCGATCAGCACCCCCAGCTGCATTGAACCAGGTGATCGATGATCTGGCAGACCAAATGCGGAATCGCCGCGAGAAGCCGAATGCTTTTCTAGAACTAGACCTAAAAGACACGCTTGCTAGTAGTGGCTACATCACTTTGGGTGAAGGTGGAGAACAGGTTTATGTACAGGCATACCGCGAGCGAGTGGAGCGCAAAGTGCTGGAAATCGTGGAGAATCACCCGACGATTGCCGCACTTCGCAATGGAGAGACTGTCACCGATCTGCAACTGGTCGCTCTAGAACGAACCCTAAAGCAGGAGCTGGGTGACCGCGACATTCAACTCACCACAGGTAATATTCGCAAAGCGTTCAACCTGAAGGTGGGTAGCCTGCTAGCCTTTCTGCGGCAACAGTTCGAGATGGAAGCTCTGCTAGAAGACTATGAAACGGTGGTGCAGCGCAACTTTGAGCAATACATTGCCCAACGGCAATTTAACGCCGATCAGATTCGTTTCCTGCGATCGGTGCAGAATGTTTTCCTCCAAAAACGCCGCATCGAACTAGCTGACTTGTATGATGAACCGCTAGACCGTTTTGGAGAAGATGCTGTAGAGCATTGGTTTACGGAGGAGCAGGTGAATGAACTGCTGGCTCTTACAAACCAACTGGCGGCGTAGGAGAGGAATGTGCTAACTGAACCAGAACTAAAGTCGAAAGTCGATACGATTTGGGATCGATTGTGGTCGTCGGGATTGTCGAACCCGATGGATTCGATCGAGCAATTCTCTTACCTGCTGTTCCTCAAGCGGTTGGATGATGGGGAGAAGAAGCGAGAGAAGCTGGCAACCTTGCGTCAGAAAGCATTTGAACCCCAAATTGCAGCAGACCTGCGCTGGTCTCACTGGATCAACTTCAAAGCTGAGGATGCCCTGAAGCACCTGCGGGAAAGGGTGTTTCCCTACTTGCGAGAAATGGGAGTAGAGGGCAGTTCCTTTGAGCGGTATATGCAAAATGCTGAGTTCAAGGTCAACAAGCCCAGCACCCTGATCGAAGTCTGCAACTTGATCGATCAAATGAAGATTTCGGAGCAGAATCAGGATGTGCAGGGTGACCTGTACGAATACCTGCTGAGTAAGCTGAGCGTGGCGGGTCGCAATGGGCAGTTTCGCACGCCCCGGCACATTATCCGCATGATGGTGAGCATGGTTGACCCGAAGCCGAATGAGCGTATCGGCGACCTGGCAGCCGGAACCTGCGGCTTTCCGGTGAACGCCTATCAACACATTCTGGCGCGTCATCCCCTGGATACGTTGGAGCAGGAGCAACGAGACTTTCTGCAACAACTCGCCTTTACTGCCTATGACAACGATTCGGGCATGACAATGCTGCGGATTGGGTCGATGAACCTGATGCTGCACGGCATTCAGCATCCCCGATTCTTCTACAAAGACACGCTCTCGAAGGGCTTTAACGATGAGAAATCGTTGGATGTGGTGCTGATGAATCCCCCGTTCAAAGGGAAGATGGACGAGTCAGATATCAATCCACTGCTGCCTACCAAGGTCAAGAAAACAGAACTGCTGTTTTTGCATCTGATCTTGCGGGTGCTGGATATGGGCGGTCGCTGTGCGGTGATTGTGCCGGATGGGATGCTATTTGGCTCTAGCAAGGCACACACCGACATTCGTAAGAAGCTGATTGAAGAAAATCGGCTGGATGGAGTGGTGTCCATGCCCAGCGGGGTGTTTAAGCCGTATGCTGGCGTGTCTACAGCAGTACTGCTGTTTACTCGTGGCGGCACCACCGATCGCATCTGGTTTTACGACATGGAGCATGATGGCTTTTCGCTAGATGACAAACGCCAACTCACGCCTGACCAGAATGACATTCCCGATCTGCTGCTGTGCTGGCAACACCGCTTTGATACTGACTTTACGGATCGCCGCACGACTCGACTGGCAGCGCTGAAGCAGCAGATTGCGCCGATGAAAACGGAACGGTTGCTGTTGCAAAAGGAGATTAACCGTCTGATGTTTGAGGCAGCGATCGCCCCCGATGAGGATGAGGAAAAACAACAGGCTTTAGACACCGACCAGCAAAAGCTGACGACGCTGCACGACCAAATGGCTCCACTGCAACAGGAAATTAACCAGCTTAACCGCCAGTTTTGGGTGACGAAAGACCAGGTGAAGGCAAACAAATATGACCTGTCTGCCAGCCGCTATCGCCAGGTGGAGCAGGATGAGGTGTATTACGAATCGCCGCAGGTGACGATGGAACGGTTGCTAAAGCTGGAGCATGGGATGGCGGCAGAAGTGGCAGAATTGGAGAAACTACTGGAGGGATAGGTGATGGTCGCAACCGTAAAAAGTCTGACGCTGGAGGAGTTTTTAGAGCTTCCAGAGACAGAACCCGCCTCAGAATTTATTGATGGACAAGTGAGCCAGAAGCCAATGCCCCAAGGAAAGCATAGCCGCCTCCAATTAAAGCTATGCAATGTCATCGCTCCAGTGGTTGAGGAACCAAAGATTGCGGGTGTTTTCCCTGAATTACGCTGCACTTTTGGCGGTGCAACGATCGTGCCTGATGTGGTGGTCGTTCGTTGGGATAGAATTCCCCGTGACGTATCGGGACAGGTGGCGAATCGATTTAAGATTTATCCCGATTGGGCGATCGAAATCCTCTCCCCTGACCAAAGCCAAACGAAGGTGTTGGGCAACTTGCTCCACTGCTCTCAACACGGTGCAGAATTGGGCTGGCTGCTCGACCCAGAGGAAGACACGATCTTGATTGTGCTACCCGAACAACGAGTGCAGTTATTGAAAGGCTCCCAGGTGTTACCCGTTCTCGTTGGACTACCGCTAGAGTTAACGGCTGAACAGGTGTTTAGCTGGTTGGTCTTGTGACGCGATCGCAAAGCATATAGATAGAAGAGAATAAAGGAAGTAGATGTTTTGCTCAAATAAGAATGAATGGATAGAAACTAATTTATCTGATGCTTTTTGGTTTCAAGAAGGTCCAGGAGTACGTAATTGGTAATTCACAAACTCTGGTATCAAGCTACTCAACGTAGCCAACATAACCAAAATTGGAGCAATTGATTTATCTAAAACTGATAAATGTTTGAGCATAGAAGAAGTTCAACATAAATACAATCATTTTCTAGTAGATGCTGGTGATCTTGTTATAGCCAGTTCAGGAATTTCTTTTGACACAGATGGTTTGTTGCGGACGCGAGGAGCTTTTGTCAGCGCAAATCATTTACCTTTGTGTATGAATACAAGCACAATTAGATTCAAGGCAAAAGAAGGATTTTCAGATCTAAACTTCCTTAAGTTCTGGCTTGATTCGCTGGAATTTAGGCAACAAATTACACGTTTTGTCACAGGCTCGGCGCAGCAAAACTTTGGTCCCTCACATCTCAAAGAGATTAAAATTTCCCTGCCACAGATCGCAGAACAGAAGCGCATTGCCGCGATCGCTCAGAAGTGCGATCGTCTCCGCCGCACCCGTCGCTATGCCCAACAACTCAGCGATAGTTATCTGCGATCTGTCTTCCTGAAGATGTTCGACCACCAGTTTGAGAATGTATTGTTTGAAGAGCTTTTATCTGAAAGTCCTAAAAATGGTTTATACCTTCCCGCAGACAAATATGGTTCTGGTACTCCAATAATTCGCATCGGTAACTTCTATTCAGGAGAGCTTAACGATGCAAGCGAGTTCAGAAGGGTTCAGGCATCAGGAAAAGAAATTGATGAATTTGAAGTTAAGAACGGTGATATTTTAATCAATCGAGTTAACAGTCTTGAATATCTAGGGAAGTGTGCTCTTGTTAATAAACTTCAAGAGCGAACTTTATTCGAGAGTAATATGATGCGAATAAGGATCAATAGAAAGGCTCTTCCGGATCTGTGGTTGAAATCGTATGAAAGGCTACAAAATGCCGCCCGATCGACGGCT
>Ga0163147_10005043_pt1 | contig 16373 bp, 10 predicted proteins | sample OliLakLV19MP6G1_FD_148597 | JGI IMG/M metagenome (GOLD analysis project Ga0163147, IMG submission 148597) | Freshwater microbial mat bacterial communities from Lake Vanda, McMurdo Dry Valleys, Antarctica- Oligotrophic Lake LV.19.MP6.G1 | ecosystem: Environmental > Aquatic > Freshwater > Lake >...
CGGCGAGAAAACGCGGCTCGTCGCGCAGATGGCTCACCAGATCGTCAACGAATGCCTTGCGTCCAAAGAAGCGACTGCGGTCAGCGGCTTCAAAGGGGCGCAGTCCCTTATAGGGGTTCACCGGGACAAAATCGGCGGGTGGGGGCGGTGGTTCAGGGGTGAGGATCGGTTCAAACCCCGATGCTGCCACTTCTTCGCCGCGCAAGGAAGCGGTCAGTTCGGCAAAACTGGTGCGGTAAGCCTCAGCGCGTATATCTACAAACTGCGCTTTCACTAAGCTGAGCGGGGCGGAATCGCTCCATGCCTCGCCCGCAGCCCACACGCAGAAAATCGGCTTCTGTTTCTCTTCCGCGATGGCGATCTCTGCGCCGACATAGTTGGAATCAGCGGCGGCGGGCGAACCGATATAGATCACGCAGTCCGCATTCGCCAATGCCTTACGAATCTCGCGCTCCCAGTTCTTCTGCCCGACCTTCAAACCCTTGCGATCAATCCACAGGTTGAAACCCGCCGCCTGCAAATCAGCCCGCAGTCGTTCAACCACCGTCGAGTCGCGCCGTGAATACGACAGGAAGATCGATAATCCTTCCTCCGTCACCACCACATAATCGGCGGCGGGGGCAGCAACCGTGAACAGGGTCTCTTTCAGCGCGTCGATCTGCGCCTGTTTGTCAACGCCAACCTGTGTGCGGATGACTTCGAGCAGCTCCCAGAGTGCAGGTCGGTGGGCTGTAATCTCGCCGTAGTTGATCAACCGGAAGACGAGGCTGCGGCTGAATTCCAACGGTGCGCCGCTCGTGTCGATGTCTGGTTTGTTCGCTGCACCCGCGAAAACGGTGTTGATGAGGGCGCGGCGCTCGTTCTCTGTGGAGCAGAACGGCTCAACGAGTGTGACGATAGCGTTGATCTGGGCGGTGTTCAACAGCGGCATAAGCAATTCTCATTGAAGTACTATGTTATTTCCAATGAGTATAGCGCGAAACTCGTCTGATACCTTCATATTCACTTTATGAGACTCAATTTCTCCTTGACCTGTTCGCGTCCGACTTGCCGCCCGCGCTCGATTTGCAGCGCTTGACGGGCAGGTTTGGCGAGGTCGATCTCGCGGTACTTGCCTGCTTCAATCAAATCGCGTAGCAGCAGTAGATGCTCCACTGTACCTCGCTCTGTAGTGATTCTTGTCGCTCCTACATGTCCTCTGTTTCGAATGATGGATGGAATGGAAATTAAAGTGACGGTTGTCATACGACAACCGTCACTGCGTCGCTACACGGAACTAATCGTCCTTAGCTTTGAAGCCTTTCTCGGTCAGAGATGCGTGCGCTGCCGCCAGACGAGCGACTGGGACGCGGAACGGTGAACAGCTCACGTAGTTCAATCCTGCGCTGTGGCAGAATGTGATGCTCTTTGGGTCGCCACCGTGTTCGCCGCAAATGCCGACTTCCAGTTCGGGGCGAGTCTTGCGACCTTTTTCGACAGCCAACTTAATCAGATAGCCCACACCATCTTCATCCAATACTTGGAATGGATTTTCTGGCAGCAAGCCGTTTTCGATATAATAGAGAAGGAACTTGCCTTCCGCATCATCGCGGCTGATGCCAAATGTGGTCTGCGTCAGATCATTGGTTCCGAATGAGAAGAATTCAGAGAATTCCGCCATCTGGTCAGCGATGATAGCTGCACGAGGCAGTTCGATCATTGTTCCGATCTTGTATTCCAGTGTTACGCCGCTGGCTTCCATCACGTCTTTGGCAACACGCTCAATCAGGGCGCGCATGAACTTCACTTCGTTGGCGTGGTTGGTCACGGCGACCATTATTTCGGGGTGGACATCAACGCCTTCTTTGACCAACTGGCAGGCTGCTTCAAATAGCGCCCGAACCTGCATCTTGCTCAGTTCGGGACGAATGATACCCAGGCGTGTACCACGCAGACCGAGCATCGGGTTGAATTCCTGCAATCCTTCAACGGCGGTCATCAGTTCTTCAACACGGGTGAGTTCGTTGGGGCGATCCCCCATCAAGCGCAAGCCAGCCGCCCGCAGCGCTAACTGCTCGTGGGCAGGCATAAACTCATGCAGCGGAGGGTCAAGCAAGCGAATAATCACCGGCTGTCCATCCATCGCCTTGAAGATGCCGTAGAAATCGTCGTGCTGGAAAACTTGGAGTTTGTCGAGGTTACGTTTTTCTTCTTCGCTGTTTGGCTCAGAAAGAATCATAGCCTGCACGATGGGTAGACGTTCTTCCTGGAAGAACATATGCTCTGTGCGACACAACCCGACACCCTGTGCGCCATATTCGCGTGCGCGCCTCGCGTCCACTGGGTAATCCGCGTTCGCGTACACACCTAGGCGGCGGAAATCATCTGCCCAACTGAGTAATGTGCGCAAATAGGTCTCGTGTCCGAAGTCCGGTTCAACGCGCTTGATCTCGCCAACAAAGACCTCACCTGTTCCGCCGTCAATCGAAATCGTATCGCCTTCGACGACCTTAAATTCGCCGACCTTCATGACGCGCGCACGGACATCAATATCGAGCGCTTCAGCGCCGCACACACAGGGAACACCGAACTGACGAGCCACAACTGCCGCGTGACTGGTCGCTCCGCCGCGGCTGGTAAGAATACCCTTCGATGCCAGCATACCATGCACATCGTCCGGCTTGGTTTCAGGCCGCACCATAATGACGGCTTTTCCCGCCTTGCCCCATTTTTCGGCAACGTCCGCATCAAAAGCCACAATACCAACGGCTGCTCCGGGCGAGGCGTTCACGCCCTTACCAATGAGGCGGTTGGTCTTTTCAGCGTGGAGTTTTTCTTCAATGTCGAACTGAGGGTGGAGCAGTTGCAGGACATGCTGAGGAGAAATCCGTAGCACGGCTTCTTCTTTGCTGATGACGCCTTCGTCTACCATCTCAACAGCGATGCGAACGGCAGCGCGCGCAGTACGTTTGCCATCGCGGGTTTGCAGCATCCACAGCTTGCCACTTTCGATGGTGAACTCGACATCCTGCATTTCACGATACTGCTTTTCCAGTTTACGGTTGACTTCGACAAACTGAGCGTAGATCGCGGGATTTTCGTCTTGCAGTTGGGCAATAGGTTCTGGGGTACGAATGCCTGCAACAACGTCCTCGCCCTGCGCGTTCATTAGGAAGTCGCCAAAGAGTTTCTTTTCGCCAGTAGACGGGTTTCGAGTGAAGGCGACACCTGTACCGGAATTCGCGCCCATATTGCCGAAAACCATTGACTGAATATTGACAGCCGTTCCAAGGTCATGAGCGATACCGGCAGCATTGCGATAGTCGAAGGCACGCTTGCCATTCCACGAACGGAAAACCGCTTCGATGGCATGTTCGAGTTGTTTCAGCGGGTCGGTTGGGAAATCTGAGCCGACATGCTCACGGTAAAAACGCTTGAATTCCTGTGTGACCTGTTTCCAATCTTCGGCGCTCAGTTCAACATCAGATTTTACATCGCGCTGTTTCTTGATGTTGGTCAGGTAGTCTTCGAAAACATCATCGGGCATCCCCATGACGACAGAGCCAAACATTTGCACCAGACGGCGATAGGCATCGTAGACAAAGCGTGCGTCGCCGGTCAGCTCAACCATGCTTTCGGCAACCGCGTCGGTCATACCCAGGTTGAGAACCGTGTCCATCATTCCGGGCATCGAGAATTTTGCGCCGGAACGTACCGAAACAAGAAGGGGATTCTTGACATCACCGAATTTCTTGCCCGCTTTTTGCTCAACGGCGTGAAGCGCTTCGATAACCTGCTCCCACATGTCCGCCGGGAATTGGCTGCCTCCAGCCAGATAAGCATTGCACGCCTGTGTCGTAATCGTGAGTCCGGGGGGAACGGGCGCACCCGCACGCGTCATATCGCCCAGTCCTGAACCTTTGCCACCGAGCAAGGCACGTACTTTGTCCCACGAGCCGCCGACATCCTGTTCTGCTTGTGCCACTTCGTCAAATAGATAGACCCAACGTTTTGGCGCTTTATGTTCGTTGGGTTGTTTCTTAGTTGGAACTGATTTCGTGATTGTGACCATTTTCTATCTCCGTCTTCACTTATGAACAGTCTGTGGAAAATACTTTGTAATCATTGTCCCACGAACTTTTCTTCTTCTGTACTGATATTAAGCATCATCCTGGGTGACAGGTATAACGACTGTGGGCGCAAATATAGAGACAAACCTGTTGTTCACGCCTTTGGTAGGTGAGTCAGAAAGGAAGCAACTAACAGATACGGGGAAGCTGTTCACCACTTAACATATCCACAATACGGTTCGTACCAATAACGCTTTCCATCGTCACGAAGGTTGAGGCATTACTTTGCACCGTTCCAATGACGCTGGCATCGTCGCCCAGAATAGACTGCGCGTGCGCTGCCTGGTCAGCGGGTACAAAGGCGATAAAGCGTCCCTCATTGGCAACATACATAGGATCGAGACCCAAAATTTCACACGCGCCGCGCACATCTTCCGTGACCTGGATATCATGTTCCACAATATGGATACCCAGTCTGGCGCTCGTGGCAATTTCGACCAGCGCGCTGGCTAACCCCCCGCGCGTGAGGTCACGTAGGCAGTGAACGTCGATTTGGGCATCGAGGAGTGCGAGGACGGAGGCTGCCAGAGGCGCGCAATCGCTTATGATTTCACTTTCGAAGGCTAACCCCTCACGTGCCGCCATGATTGCCATTCCGTGCCGTCCAATGTCACCGTTGATTAAGATAACATCGCCGGAACGAACGCTGGCTGGCGCAATCGTCAGGTTATGTTCAATGACACCGACTCCGGCAGTATTGATGAAAATGCCGTCACCCTTGCCTTTGTCCACCACCTTTGTGTCGCCCGTGACGATCTGGACACCGGCTTCATGCGCCGTGCGCTGCATTGACTGTATGATCTGCCATAGGGTTTCCATCGGCAGTCCCTCTTCGAGGATAAATCCGGCGCTCAAAAAGAGCGGTCTTGCACCGCACATCGCCAGATCATTCACGGTGCCGTTGACCGCCAGCGTACCGATATCACCGCCGGGGAAAAACAAGGGATGCACGACGTAGGAGTCGGTAGTGAATGCCAGTCTCGCATTCCCCACTGGAAACACAGCGCCATCGTGCTGCGCTTCTAGCAGCGGGTTGCTGAATGCAGGCAGCATCATTTTGTCGAGCAGGCTGTGCATCAGCTTGCCGCCGCTGCCGTGTGCCAGCAGAATGTTGGGATAGTCAGAAATCGGAATCGGGCAGGAGACATTGAAGTTGATACCCTGTTCTGAATCCTGACCGCTGATTAAGTCATCATTCAGGCGAATGGTATTCATAATCGAACCTCCGCCTTTTTCGATAAGGCTGCCTTTTCTGGTGCATCAGGACGGCGGTAGCGATAGTAGGCTGCACACGCGCCTTCGTTCGAAACCATTGTCGCGCCCAATGGATGTTCCGGTGTACAGAGCGTCCCGAATGCCGGACATTCAAAGGGCTTCTTCATGCCCTGCAAAACCAGCCCGCTCATACAATCCGAGCTTTCTTCGACGCTGTAATCGGTCAGTCCAAAGCGCTTTTCGGCGTCGAATTCGGTGTATGCTTCGCGCAGTCCCAAACCACTGTGGGCGATTTCCCCGATTCCACGCCACTTACGCGGCACAATCGTGAAAATATCATTCACAAGTTTTTGCGCGGGCAGGTTGCCTTCACGGCGCACGCAGCGCGCATACTGGTTTTCAACTTCGGCGCGTCCCTGTTCAAGCTGCCTGATGGTCATATAAACACCCTGTAAGATGTCTATTGGCTCAAAGCCCGTGACGACGAACGGCACATGATATTTTTGCGCGAGGGGTTCGTATTCGGTATAGCCAACCACTGCACAGACATGTCCGGCGGCGAGAATGCCCTGAACGCGGTTGCCGGGTGCGGAGAGAATGGTTTCAATCGCGGGTGGGACAAGAACGTGCGAGACCAGAATCGAGAAATTGTGGATGCCGCGCTGTTTGGCTTGAAAAACAGCCATTGCGTTTGCTGGCGCAGTGGTCTCAAAACCGACGGCGAAGAATACTACCTGCCTGTTCGGATTTTCCTGAGCGATTTTGACAGCATCGAGCGGGGAATAGACCATGCGCACATCACCGCCTGCCGCTTTTGCTGACAGCAGATCGCCGTTTGTTCCCGGTACACGCATCATGTCACCAAACGAGATGAAAACCACATCGGGACGTGACGAAATTTCAACGGCTTTGTCGATCAACTCGACAGGGGTTACACAAACCGGACATCCCGGCCCATGCAGTAGGGTAATATCTTCCGGCAGCAGTTCATCCACACCATATTTGACAATGGCGTGGGTCTGCCCGCCGCACACTTCCATCAGAGTCCATGGTTTGGTCGTGATTTGCGCGATCGCATTGGCAAACTGCCGCGCCGCCTTCGCATCACGATACTCGTTAATATACTTCATCACTTACCTCACGATCACATTTTACAGAATAGAAGGGGCGCAGTACCCCACATGAATATATTGCGACGGTGCTGCGCCCCTCCAGAATATTCCGCTGTGATGTGGAACGTTATTTATGATGAAACCGTCGGTCTATAGGTCGTGAGCGCACGCATGTACTGAACGCGCTCAAAAGCCGACGGGTTTTCCGCGTGCATCTGGCTCACACTGCCGCGCATTTGCGACACTGATTCGTACTCATGCCGTTCCATCCAGGCTCGCAATTCATGCTCAACGACACTTAGATGACCGATGCCATTCCTGAGTAGAGCCGACGTCATCATCGTCACATTTGCCCCAGCCAAAATCAGTTTGACTGCATCCTCGCCGGAATGAATACCGCTGGTCGCAGCTAGGTCTGACTTGAGTTGACCGTAGAGAATGCCAATCCACGTTAGTGGCAGTCGCAAATCCTGCGCGGTGCTAAGCAGGACATGCGGCTCAACTTCCAGCGTTTCGAGGTTAATGTCGGGCTGGTAGAAACGGTTGAACAGTACCAGCGCATTCGCCCCAGCCTCATCGAGCTGAACTGCCATATTCGCCATATTGCTGAAATACGGGCTGATTTTGACGGCAACGGGAATGGTGACGGTTCGTTTGACAGCCTTCAGAATATCGATATAGGTTTGCTCAACTTGAGCACCCGTCAAGTGTATATCGGCGGCGATGTAGTAGATATTCAATTCGAGTGCGTCGGCTCCGGCATCTTGCAGTTTGCTAGCAAATTTTGTCCAACCGCCAATGGATGTCCCATTCAGGCTGGCGATAATCGGAATCTGAACCGCCTGTTTCGCTTTGCGAATCAACTCAAGATATTGATCCGGTCCGGCATGATACGTTTCTGGTTCTGGAAAATGGGTGAGCGCCTCGGCAAAACTGTCTGTGTCGTATGTCAGATGATGATAAAGTGTCGCGCGTTCCTGGCGAATCTGCTCCTCGAACAGCGAGAACAAGACTACCGCGCCCGCGCCCGCATCTTCCATTCGTCGAATGTTGTCAACATTTTCCGATAGCGGCGAAGCAGAGGCTACCAGCGGCGAACGCAAGTTCATTCCAAGATAGGTAGTGCTGAGGTTCACGATTTATCTCCTTCGCTGCTGTGACCCTTCGATGATTGCAGTTTCCGTGATGCCATATATTCGTACAACGCCCATCGTTCATTCACATCGTTCTGCGCTTCCGCGAACAGCACTTTCGCCACTTCTGGCTTGCTGAGTTCGAGCATCTTGAAGCGTGTTTCCATTTGCAGATAATCTTTAAGCGGGATTTTGGGCGCATGCGAGTCCAGCGTCATGGGGTTTTCGCCCGCAGACGTGCGTGTTGGGTTATAGCGATAGAGCGGCCATTGACCGGAGTCAACAGCAGCCTTCTGGTCTCTCAGTCCCCTGCTCATGTCAATTCCATGCATAATACAATGGCTGTAGGCAAGAATCAGCGAGGGACCGTCGTAAGCCTCGGCTTCGAGGAAAGCGCGCAAGGTCTGTTCATCCTTCGCGCCCATCGCCACGCGCGCAACATACACATTGCCATAGCTCATAGCCATCAGCCCCAAATCTTTCTTCCCAACGGGTTTTCCGCCTGCTGCGAATTTGGCGACTGCCGCACGCGGAGTTGACTTGGACATCTGTCCGCCGGTGTTGGAATACACTTCAGTGTCCAGCACCACAATATTGACATTGCGTCCACTGGCGATGACATGATCGAGTCCGCCGAAACCGATGTCATATGCCCAACCATCACCACCGACAATCCAAACGTCCTTCTTCACCAGTACATCGGCAATCGGCAGCAGACGGCACGCTTCATCGGACTGTAACCCTGTTAATCGAGCTTTCAGGATTGCGACCCGCTCACGTTGGTCATAAATACCGGCTTCGTCATGCTGGTCAGCATTCAAGAGGCTCTCGACCAATTCGCTGCCAATGTCGGCGGAAAGCTGTTGGACGAGTTCGAGTGCCATTTCATGCTGTTTGTCGAGGGCGACCCGCATTCCCAGACCGAATTCGGCGTTGTCTTCAAATAGTGAGTTTGACCAAGCTGGACCGCGTCCTTCGTTATTTTTTGCCCAGGGTGTCGTCGGCAGGTTGCCGCCGTAGATGGACGAGCAGCCCGTCGCGTTGGCGATGAGCGATCGATCCCCGAACAACTGTGAAATGAGCTTCAGGTACGGTGTCTCGCCGCACCCAGAACAGGCGCCGGAGAACTCAAACAATGGCTGCTGAACCTGCTGCTGTCGGACAGTGCTGACCTTGATATTGCGGCGATCTGTCTCTGGAATAGCGCGGAAGTACTCCCAATTCTGGCTTTCCTGTTCGCGCAGCGGCGGCTGGGGAGCCATATTGAGCGCCTTGAGATTGGACGCCGATTTGTTTTTTACCGGGCAAACGTCTACGCAGATAGCGCAGCCTGTGCAGTCTTCCGGTGAGACCTGGATGCTGTACTTCAAGCCTTTCCATTCGGTATCGCGGGCATCCACTGCCTTGAAGCTTTCGGGAGCGTCGTCCAGCAAAGCGGGTTCGTAGGTCTTGATGCGGATGACAGCGTGCGGGCAGACCATGGCGCATTTACCGCACTGGATACAGATATTGGAGTCCCACACCGGGATTTCCGTCGCCAGATTGCGCTTTTCCCACTGGGCGCTGCCCGTTGGATATGTGCCGTCTGCTGGCAATGCGCTGACGGGCAGAAAGTCGCCTTTTCCAGCGATCATCATGCCCAGAACGTTGCGTACAAATTCCGGCGCTTGGGGAGAAACGGGCGGTAAAAATCCGACGCGGCTCGTGACAGTTGTAGGTACGCTGACTTCAAACAGATTCTCCAGCGTCCGGTCAACCGCGTTCAGGTTCATCTCGACGATTTCTTCACCCTTCTTGCTGTAAGTCTTCTCGATGGAATGCTTGATGGCGGAGATGGCATCCTCGCGCGGCAGAACACCGGAGATGGCGAAGAAGCATACCTGCATGACCGTGTTGATCCGTCCCTTCATGCCTGCCTGCTGCGCGATTTTGAGCGCATCAATGACATAAAATTTGAGCTTATTGCTGATAATTTCTTGCTGAACAGGTTCTGGCAGCGTGTCCCAGACTTCGTTCGGGCCGTGCATTGTGTTCAACAGGAAAACGCCTCCCGGTACGATATTGTGAAGCATATCGTTCCGTTCCAGAAAGCCCGGTTGGTGGCAGGCGACGAAGTTCGCTTTGGAAATGAGATAATTCGAGCGAATCGGGTTCAATCCAAAGCGCAGATGCGATACGGTTACGCTGCCGGACTTCTTTGAGTCGTAGACGAAATAACCCTGTGCGTAATTGCTGGTATTCTCGCCAATGATTTTGATCGAGTTCTTGTTCGCGCCGACTGTGCCGTCTGCACCGAGACCGTAAAACACGGCGCGCACGACGGAATCCGGTTCAATCGAAAAGTCGGGATCATATTCGAGGCTGGTGTTGCTTACATCGTCCAGAATGCCGACGGTGAAGTGATTGTGGGGCTTGGGCTGCGACAGGTTGTCGAAGACTGATTTGATCATCGCGGGCGTGAATTCTTTTGATGACAGACCGTAGCGTCCACCGACCACGAGGGGCATACTTTCGTGCGCACTTTCTTCGAACAGTGCGGTCACACAGTCAACATAGAGCGGTTCACCCGCGCTGCCCGGTTCTTTGGTGCGGTCTAGCACAGCAATCGCTTTGACGGTTGCAGGCAGAGCGTCGATGAAGCCGCGCACATCAAACGGGCGGTATAGCCGAACTTTCAGCAATCCGACCTTTTCACCCTGTGCGGTCAGGTAATCCACTGTTTCATGGGCGGCTTCACAGCCCGAACCCATCATCACGATGACGCGCTCGGCGTCCGGCGCACCGTGATAGTCAAAGAGATGGTACTGCCGTCCAGTCAGTCCAGCGAATTTATCCATCGCCTTCTGCACAATTTCTGGGCAAGCCGCATAATACGGATTGACCGTTTCACGCGCCTGGAAATAGACATCCGGGTTCTGCGCTGTACCGCGCATGACTGGATGGTCTGGTGATAGCGCACGCGCCCGATGTTCCAGAATCCTGTCGTAACGGATCATCGCACGCAGATCGTCATCGTTGAGAAGTTCAATCTTGTTGACCTCATGCGATGTACGGAAACCATCGAAGAAATGAAGGAAAGGCAGCCGAGATTCTAGGGTTACAGACTGGGCGATGAGGGCGAAGTCGTGTGCTTCCTGCACCGAAGCCGACGATAACATGCCCCATCCGGTTGAACGTGCTGCCATCACATCGCTGTGATCTCCAAAGATGGAAAGTCCCTGTGCCGCCAGCGAACGTGCTGCGATATGGAATACAGCAGAAGTCAATTCTCCGGCGATTTTGTACATATTCGGGATCATCAGCAGCAGACCCTGCGAAGCGGTAAAGGTGGTCGCCAATGCTCCGGCTTGAAGCGCACCGTGAATTGCCCCGGCTGCTCCACCTTCGCTCTGCATCTCCACTACTTGCGGAACTGTTCCCCACAAATTTGGCTTGCTGCCCGATGCCCACTCATCCGCCCATTCACCCATCGGTGTGGAAGGCGTGATCGGATAAAGGGCAATCACTTCATTCAATTTATAGGCAATACGAGCTACTGCTTCGTTGCCATCTATCGTCGTTACCACACGTTCACTCATTTTGGAGTTCTCCTAATTCGCCCATTTCTTCCAGATAATCAAAAACCCTCGCTGCTTCAATCTCATCCACCTTGCTGAGGGCAAAACCGACATGGACGATCACGTAATCCCCAATTTGCGCTTCAGGAACGTAAGCCAGACTGACTTCTTTGACGACCCCGCCAAAACTCACACGCCCAGTTCGGCTGAGGGCATCGTCGCCCTGAATGCTAATAATTCTTCCTGGAACCGCTAGACACATATGGTTTGCTCCTTTAGCGCCGCTGCGATCTGACCTAAAGCGATGCCGCCATCATTGGGTGGAACAGCACGATGCCAGTAAGGCTGGAATCCGGCTACCAATAGGCGCTCTATCGTGCCTTCTAATAAAGCCTTATTCTGAAAGCAGCCACCGCTCAAAACCACCCGCTTTTCTCCGACCAACTGCGCGACAGAAACAATCATTTCAGCCAGTGTGTTATGAAACACCGCCGAAATTTCACCCACCGAGACGCCAGAACGGAGATCATCGATTATTGCCAGTACAGTCAACTTTAAGTCAAGTATGCGCTTTGAGGGTGCTGTCTCACTAGTGATGTCTGTAACTGCAAACGGGTAGCATTTGTCGGTGCTTATGCCATGATGGGCGAATTCCAACTCCATTGCCGCCTGTCCTTCGAAGCTGGCACGCTGGCGCAGCCCGATGAGCGCAGCAACTGCGTCGAAGAGCCGTCCAGCGCTGGAGGTGAGGGGCGCGTTTATCCCTTTTCGCAGCGCCGTTTTCAACAGGCGTAGTTCAACGTTGGTAAAATCCCGAATCGGCGGCAGATCGGGCGGCATGTCCTCGCCATAAATGGAGTAAAGCAGCCCCAGTGCCGAGCGTCGCGGCTCTTTCACGGCTTGATCGCCACCTGGCAGGCGAAATGTCGCCAGATGAGCGAATCGCTCAAAACCCCGATGGTTGACGAGTAAAAATTCTCCACCCCAGATCGTGCCGTCCAACCCAAAGCCGGTTCCGTCCCACGCTACGCCTAAGGCGGGCGCTTCAAGACGATTTTCCGCCATGCACGACAAAACATGAGCGTAATGATGCTGGACATGGATGACCGGCAAACCGAGGGCTTCGGCGTATTGCGTTGACCGATAATCGGGGTGCAAATCGCAGGCTACTGCCGTTGGTTGCAGTTCGTAAAGCTGCTGGAAATCGGCGATCACGCGCCGGAAAGCATCGTCTGTCTGGGGCGTTTCCATATCGCCAATATGCTGACTGATGAAAGCCATTCTGCCGTTTGTCACCGCTGCCGTGTTTTTCAAGTGTGATCCGGTTGCAAGCAGCACCGGCGCGGACTCTGGCAGTTCGATAGGAAGGGGTGCATATCCCCGTGCGCGGCGCAGCATCAGTTCCCGTTCGGCAGCAACTCGGATAATCGAGTCATCAACATGCCGCGTAATCGGGCGATTGTGGACGAGGAATACGTCGGCAACATTGCCCAACCGTTCCAACGCCTCGTATTCGTCTGTACAAATCGGTTCACCAGAAAGGTTGCCGCTCGTTGCCACAACTGGAAAGCCGAGTTCGTGCATGAGCAGGTGATGCAGCGGCGTATATGGCAGCATCACACCAAGATAGGGATTACCAAGAGTGACTTTGTTGGCAATGTCGCCGCCGGTTCTCCGCAGCAATACAATCGGCGCTTCCGATGAAATTAGCAGGCTTTCTTCGAGTTGCGAAACCTCACATGCGGCTTTGATGAGTTCTACTGAGGGGTACATTACTGCCAGCGGTTTTTCCTCGCGGTGCTTCCGCGTTCGCAGGTGAGCGACTGCTGCCGCATTCCGAGCATCCACCATCAGATGAAAGCCGCCCAATCCTTTAACTGCGACAATCCGCCCTTTCCGTAAAGCCTCGGCGGTCATCAGGAGTGCGTCATATTTTTCCGCCAGCACACGCCGCTGTTTATCCCAGAGCGCAAGCTGCGGGCCACATTTGGGGCAGGCATTCGGCTGCGCGTGAAAGCGCCTGTCGAGCGGATTATCGTATTCGGCGCGGCATTCATCGCACATGATGAAATCACGCATGGTGGTGTTGGGCCGGTCATAGGGGAGCGCTTTAACGATGGAAAAGCGCGGGCCGCAATCCGTGCAGTTGGTGAAAGGATATTGGTAGCGGCGGTTAGTGGGGTCAAAAATCTCTTTCAGGCACTCCGGACAGGTTGCCATGTCGGGCAGCACGATTGCCGTTTTCGCGCCTGCGCCATCGCTGTGGTGAATTTCGAACGAGGTATAACCCACTGGAGGCAGAAACTCAGTGTCGAGCGTCTGGATTAACGCATGAGGCGGCGGTTTCTGTTCGATGTCATGCAAAAAGTGTTCGAGCTGCGGGCGGGCTGCCTCAGCTTCAATCATTACACCCTGCGATGAATTGTTCACCCATCCAACTACGTCATGATCGGCGGCTAAACGATAAATAAAGGGGCGGAAACCCACCCCTTGTACAGCGCCACCAATCCTTATACGGACACGTTGAAGTATTGTCTCGGCTGTCATAGCGGCGTCACCTCTCCATGTGCAACCTATCGCTCGTTCCTACAGTTATCCGTAACCAATCAAACCAGCGATCTAATCCTTCTCCTGTGCGACAGGAGACTTCAAAGGTTGCAAGTCCGGGGTTGAGGATTTCTACGCCCTGGCGAAAATAGGTCATGTCGAATTCGATATAAGGCAGCAGATCAATTTTGTTGATGACGAGTGCGTCAACGCCGCAGTACATACCCGGATATTTATAGGGCTTATCAGCCCCCTCTGGAGTGGACGCCACTAGGACGCTCTTGTGTGTTCCAAGCCGAAATCCCGCCGGACATATCAGGTTGCCAACATTTTCGACAATAAGTAGATCAATGTCCTTTAGCGGCAGTTGGGAGAGCGCGTGCTGCATCATCACCGCATCTAGGTGGCAGTCCCCGCCGGTATTGATTTGGACGGCGAGTGCTCCTGCGGCACTGGCACGTTCAGCATCCAGACTGGTGGCGATGTCGCCGTCAATCACTGCAACGCGCATGAATTCAGCCATCTTCGGGACGGTGCGTTCAATCAGCGATGTTTTACCCGCACCGGGCGAAGCCATCAGGTTAATCGCAAAAACGCCTGCCGCATCCAGCCTTTCGCGGTTTTCATCCGCTAAACGGTCATTGGCACTGAGAATTTTTTCTACGACAGGAATGTGCTTTTTCATGTTGCCACCTCTTCGCTTGGCTCTACTTCAATTGAGGCAAGATAGAATTCCTGTCCCGCCACCAGGACACTTTCTGTACTTCCGCAGGTCGGGCAGGCGAATTGATCGGGTTTTAGAGCATAGCGGTGGCTGCAATTTGAACAGCGCATTTCGGCTGGTATGCGATGGAAATGCAGTTTTGCACCCTCAGCCACCGTATTCTGACTAACGATGTCCCAATAAAATTGAACGGAATCATCTATCATCGACGATAGTTCCCCAACAACAATATAAAGATCGGTGATTTGCCTGGCATGAGCAGCTTCAGCATGACGAACCGCGATTTCAAGTATGCTCTGGGTGATGGCTAATTCATGCATGGCTGCTCATCTCCGCCTCAACCAAGCGCTCGATCTTGCGGAGAACTTGCGGTACTGCGCTCGCAACGACTGTTGATAACACCTCTCCATAGTTGAACCGATTGGCGCACACGGAAAACATCACCGCATCAGGCGATGTGCCGTAAAGTTCCTTTGACCCAGCTAAAAGACTTGCCGGATTCGTGTGATGGGTAAATGAACTCATGTCGCCAGCCGGCACAATACGATAGTTTTCATACTCACCGGGAATCCCCTCCAAGCCAGCATCAACGAAGATCACAAGATCGGCACGGCTGATTGGCTCGACCATTTCAGGGGTAAGCTGATGACGGCTGAGAATCTCGACATCAGGGTTTGTAAGCCTCTCACTCAAGCAGTCAGCGATGTAGCAACCTACCCCGTCGTCACCCCGCAGAGTATTGCCGTAGCCAATAATCAGAATCATCGTCAGCGTCTCAGTTCATTTACGACCGTGCCATCAGGCTCGACCAGTTGGATATGTAGCGCCATCTTGCCGATGGCATGAGTCGAGCAGCTCAGGCAAGGGTCATAGGTACGGATGACTGCTTCAACGCGGTTGAGCATTCCTTCCGACAGATCATTCCCCTTAACGAAATGTTTCGCGACTTGCAGAATACCGCGATTCATCGCCAGATTGTTGTGTCCTGTGGCGATGATCAAATTGGCGTGCGTAATCAAGCCATTGCGGTCAATCTGGTAGTGATGCGTCAGTGTCCCGCGTGGTGCTTCGCTGGTTCCAATGCCTTCCGATTGGTTCGGCGCAGCATAAGCCCGCACACGGTCACTCAGAATGTCCGGCTCTTCGAGCAATTGCCCAATCTGTTCCATGCAGTACAGGATTTCAATCAAGCGGGCATAGTGGTAATGAAAAGAACTTTGCCGGTCAACCTTGCGGAATTGGGTTAATTCAGCGTCAGCCAGCGGCGTCCCACATTGTTCGACGATATTCAGGCGTGCCAGCGGCCCAACCCGGTATATACCATCTGGATAGCCGAGCGGCATGTAGTACGGTGACTTGAGATAGGAGAACGGTTCAACCGCTTCGCCAATATTATCGAGATGGTGATCAGGCTGATCACAATCCGACAGAATCTTTCCCTTCGAGTCAACGATCCGTAAGATACCATCGTAAAATTCAAGTTTATTGTCCGGCGTCACGAGGCTCATAAACAGCGTCGGGAAATTGGCGAAGGTGGCGATTTCTTCTTCAAATTGATCCAGCGCGTTCTTGTACCATTTGAGAGTCCGTTTGGCGATTGCCAGACCATCCGGGAGTAGCTCTGCAATACGATCCTGCTTTTCGGCAGTGAGCCGCTCGCTCACGCCGCCTGCTACCACCCACCCCGGATGTATCCGTTTGCCGCCCAGAATTTCGATGATTTGCTGTCCAATTTGCCGCATTCGTACGCCATCCTTCGCCAACAACGGATGACTCTGCGCTACACCGAAGATGTTACGTACAGCAGGGTCGGAATCCATACCCAGCAACAGGTCGGGTGCAGAGAGATAGAAGAAACTAAGCGCATGAGACTGGACAATCTGCGCCATGTTCATGATCCGGCGCAGGCTCTTGGCTGTCGGCGGGATGGATACCGCTAGCAGCTCATCGCAAGCCTTTGCCGATGCCATCAAATG
>Ga0163147_10005049_pt1 | contig 16361 bp, 24 predicted proteins | sample OliLakLV19MP6G1_FD_148597 | JGI IMG/M metagenome (GOLD analysis project Ga0163147, IMG submission 148597) | Freshwater microbial mat bacterial communities from Lake Vanda, McMurdo Dry Valleys, Antarctica- Oligotrophic Lake LV.19.MP6.G1 | ecosystem: Environmental > Aquatic > Freshwater > Lake >...
CCTCTGGTTGTATCATTCCCTCTGGGCATAAAACATATTGATAGTTGCCTAATGGAAATGAGCAAAACTCTTTATATTTTTGTGAACGGCTACGAAAGTCGGTGCGAGATACTTTTACCTCAATAGCCATAGAGTTATAATCTCGTGATTTACTCATTCCCCAAGCGTCGCAAATACCAACAGGCATAGGAACTTCTTGCCCACAAATCCAATATCCCTTATTCAGTAAGTATGCTTGTGCTTTATCTTGAAGTTTTTGGTGTAAGTCGCTTTTCATAGTTATTTCTTTAGGTCGTTAGTGTCTAGGGAGGAGAGGAGGCCAAAATAGTTTTTAATTTCTTCCAACTTATCTTCTGCCGATATTTCTTCTTCTAAGATGCTCCCTATATCATCTTTTGTAATTTCTTTATCTTCAAACTTTTCTTCAAACAAATTAAGGACTTCAAAAGCATGGGTGTTTGTTTTACTAATCATTCCACCAGAAACTCCCATATAAACTTTTGGGGCTTCTTCCATTAGAAAGTGAAAATCTGATAATTCTCGTTGAACCTTATCTAAATTCAAAACGCCATTTGTTTCAACAATATCCTTCCAAAAGTCGGCATAAACTTTTTTATAGTCTTTTTCTTCTTTCATATATCTTTATTTATCTGTTAGTGGGTATCTTATTTGATTACCTTCTATGTCAAGTTCTAAGGGAGTTTTAACGTAAAAGGGTTTTTGTTTTTCTGGTTTGTCTAGGGAGGAGAGGATGTCTTTTTCAATTCTGTCTTGTAGATAATCAAGGGCTTGGTTAGATTCTCCTTCCATTCCTCGTATCTCTTCAATTAACCCCACTACCCTCTTCAACATCTCTTGCTCTAAGTGTTCTGCCATTTTAGGGTAAACACTTGCAAACGCAAGAAACATCTTTTCATCTCCCAATGCACTTCTTTCTAAACTTTTAGGTAAATTATCTGCTATTTCTTGCCAAAATATAGCAAGCTCCGCTAATCTCTTTTCTGTGTTGTTCATATATCTTTAGGGTTAGTGTCTGGGGAGAGGAGGTCTGATAATTCTTCTCTCATTGTCCTTATTTTCTCCCTTACATTTTGTTGCCCTTTAGAAAATTCTGCTGTGTAAGTGGGGTGTTCCTCTCCAGTTTGATACATCATTTCGTGGTATTCAATATCAAATTTCAATTCTTGTATTCGTTTTATTGTTTCTTCGTGGGGCATATATCTTTATTTATTTTGTTTTTGTATTAAAAATCGTCTGGCAACCCGTTATCTATACCAAATTCGTCCTTACGACCCAGATCGTCAAAGTCGCTATCGTCGTCCATTGCTTCCTCTATGTTCTCCTGCTCAAGACATACGCAATCTCTTGTGTGTTCGTCTACAACGTCTCCTCCACGCTGGTATGCTGGGGTTACTATTTCGCCTGTCCCTTCACAAAACTCACAATTTGGATTTGGTGTTTTTTTCATATATTTATGGTTTGTCCTCGCTTCGCATATTCATAGTGCCCCCTAAACGACCAGAGAGAGCGTCCACTACCCATTGTAAAGCACCGCGTATATTCCCAAGTGTTATATTGACCGCTGAAATGTGAAATTCTTTAACACTAATTGGATTTGTTAGTACCTCACTATCAAAGGTAATGACCACACACCCCTTTGACTTTGTTTCCCGAAGGATAGACTGAAACAACCAGTCTGGCACATTCTTATCTTGTGCCTTCTTGATTAGCTCGTCTACTGTTTCTGGTGTCGGCTCAACCGCTTTATTCACTCTTAACTTCTGAAGGAATGGCGATAGTATGGGTTTTTTTTCCGCAGTTGACCGTAGTAAATGACAATGCTTACATTCCTCGTTTCCAGTCAGCGTCAAAGTAACGTATTCGTGCTTTTCCGTTGGACTATTTTTGCATTGTATTGTTGTTTCCTCTTTCATACGTTTGATAAGAAGTGCTGGATCGGGTATTTACCTTCGCTGTACTAGTCCACTTGGATCGGTTAATGGGTGATTGTGCGTTGCCCTACCACCCCTTACCAAATCTTGGTGGAATTGAACCACCCGTACGCGTTATTAAATACCCAAATCAACACTCCCTACAAAAGTACGACTAAACTGTGCTGTGTCCTGTATTTTCGTCTACTGGAGCTTCTGGTGTACTTTCGTCTACGACAACGTTTTCGTCTACGACAGCACCTGCACCTGTTTCACCCTCCTCAGTTGGAGCTTCTGGTGTAACTTCTGGTGTTGGTTCGTCTACTGGACTAGGACTTGTGCCTTGTGTGTTGATATGGTTTCTTAGCATAGCAACCCTTTCCTCCTCAACACTAAACTCTAAAACTATCTCACTATCTGACTGACCTGCTACTATTGCGTCGCAAACCGCTCTATCTTGTGCGTCTAAATTTTCGTATGACATTTTTTTATTTAATTATTATAAACCCTCTAGTAATATCTCAATTATATCATTGTTCTGCAAAATACTTATCCACAGTTCTATGATACAAGCCCTAACCTTCGCAATGCTTCATTCACCTTGTCTATACCCGCTGTTGTTGCGTTACCAGTGTATCCTAACTTGCGTGCGAGGACGGTTTGGTCGCGTACACCTCGCTCCCATAGTCGTTTTATTTTCTCGTCTTTTTTATTCAGCCCCATACTATAATTCTGATAACCCCTCGTCTAAAGTCTTTTTGGCTGAGTAGAAAGGACTTTTTTCCTGTAAGTCTCGCTTCTGCTGTTCCGCCTTTCTCTTAGATCGGCAGGAATGGCAACGCTTTGGGACTTTCAAACCTTTGTCAATATAAAACTTAACGTCCTCCGCCAAAACTGTGAACGGCTTACCACAATTACTCTCAACACACTTACTTGTTATATCCTTGTGTTCCATTATCTTATTGCTAAAACCTTAATGTTAATTTCTCTCACTCCCCACTCAAACGCCTCCGCTTTCGTCTCAACCCATATATCAAACCTTTCCTGTGAGCGATAACGACGGTTCATTCTGTCATTGCATTTGTATTGCCGACCTTCAATAACAACTACTGTGCCAAAATCATATTTAGAGGGACAAGCTATCGTTCCGTGTGTTGTTCGTTCTCCCGAAGCTGTAATAAAAGGTTCGCTGTCCGTTTCGTCTATACTAGACGTGTATGCTGTAATTGTTGCTACAACTACTTTGTGCTCCTGTGGTGGTATTGCCTCCGCGTAGGTTGTGTTAATGAAATGCACTGCTGTTAAACTTGAAAGAAGTCTATGCACTCCTTCAACAACAATATACGCTGACAAAAAAACAAATATCATTACCAAAATTGGTTTGCAAAAACTTACTTTCCCGCGACGGGCTATTCTTTGTTTGCGTCGCTTTATGTCGTCAATGAGCCATTTGTCTAATTCCATAGTTGTCTTATGGTTAATTTTAATAGTGGTATTCAGACACCCTGCTCCCACAAGTGCCAGTCGTACAAATGACTGGTGAAAGTCTTTAATATATTTCCCTTGCGGAAAACATTTTGTACATAAAGACTTTCTGTTCCATACTGTTTGAGCCATAAGCTTAAACAGTGAGAGCGGAATATCTGAACATCACTACACTTATTTTACACCTCAGATAAACAGCACGCAATAGAAGTTATCCACACCCTAGACCAACACTAACAATCCTTCTGCGTTTTGTTTCTCTCTATAACTGTTCTTACTCTTTTGTAAAAAGATAACAACTTCTCGTCTTTGATATTCTCTGCTTTTACGTCTGGTGCAAGGCGGTAGGCGTAGTATCTACTACCACTTTTACCTGTTACTTTTTTCCTTTCAATTAACCCAGTGTTATCGTCAAATACTTCAAACGCTCTGTGCACACAGGTATAGCTCATATAACCCCAAACACCCAACTCCTCTAAAAATATCTCTCCTATAAACTCCCACACATTCACAAATCGCTCTTTATTTAACTGCCTTTCTTTATAGAGTTTGTAGAATACTAGCTCTTTTTGTGTTATTTTTTTTAGTTTCATATTCCTAGTATCGCCATATCTTTGGCGTGCTTTATTCTCATAAGTCCTAGTAGTCTCGGCATATCCTCCACCTCCTCTTTGGTAAGTGGTTGCATAAACTTCTCTATCTTGCGTGCTTTGTCTTGGTTAATAGCCCGAACGTGAGCGTCTACCACGTCGTCGCCTTCGGTTATGTAGTAAACAATATCCATATCATTCTTTTGCTCTGGGCGGTCAATTCTATTCTCGGCTTGGATATTATTACTCGGCACAAAGTCCATATCCACAAACAGACAGACGCTCGCTTCTGGTATATTCCCACCTTTACCGTGTGCTTTTATGCGTCCCACCAACACTTGCTCTGTGCCCGCCTTATACTCCTTCACTTCGTCAAAGGTTTTGAATGTAATACCGTGCCCTTCTAGCTCGCTTTGTAATACTTCGTCAGTCTCCAAAAACATAGAAAATATAATTATTCTTTTCTTGCCATACACACCGTCAGCAATATCCTGTACCACTTGTTTAGCTTTCCAGCGTGAGTTCACTTGGTAGCATTGCCCATTCTCAATTAGATTTTGTAACTCCCTCGCGTTTTTCAAATCAACATTGCGTGTCTTAGCTTCGTCGTAGTATTTGTCCCACGCCTGCGTGTACTCAGCCAACCACTGCATACCCATAGGCACACGCCGTAGTGTTCTAGTTTTCTTTTTGAAAACGTCCGTGTCTCCTTTTAGCATAAAAAAGAAATGCTCGTTTATAAGATAACGAAGCTCACGAACATAGTTTGCTCCTTTTGCCCACCAAGTATAATCAAGCCAAAACCTCCCTGTGTTCTTTATTTTCCTGTAATGCCCGCCAGCAAACACCGCTTCAAATGCCTTCTTTGCTCCAGCACCCTTACCCGCGACCATTGGGTGCTCTAGTAGAAGTAGTGGTGCGTAGAGTTCCGCCGATCCGTTCATCATAGGAGTACCAGAGAGTAGTGAGATATATTCCATTTCCTTGCACACCTTTTGTACCCTCTTGAAACGGTCTGTGGTCGTCGTCTTGGCTAGAGTTGCCTCGTCTATGACAACACTATCAAATAGTCTCAGAATGTCCTTGAGCGAGTGTTTTGCAAGCCCGTCGGGGTTAATTCCGCACACCGCACGCATACTACCCTCCACAGAGGGTTTGCCAACTTTTGTGAAAGTTAAATCTGTATCGCGAAGTGAGTAGTAGGTCAAGTCAGGAAAGTGTGTTTCCACCTCCTTTTTAAAATTCTCTGAGTTCACTATCTCGTTTTTCTCAGCTATAAGTAGAATATGTTTCTTTCCGTTCTGGTACGCCGAAGCCAGCGAAGTCAGTGTTTTACCCATTCCCATATCAAGAGCAAGGTACACCTTCTTTTTCTCAGCTATAAACTCCACTGCTTTTTGTTGGTAAGGAAATAGGTTCATTTTTTATCCATTGTTTTTTTCTACCTTTTCTAATTCCTCTCTTACCTCAATAATTGCCTTCTCCAAAAGCACTAGAAAAGTCTTTAGCTCCTCTTTAATGTCGGTACGGAGACTAAAGTTCAATCTAACTCCGTCTTGTAAATAGTTAAAATTTCTATTGTTTGTGTGTAAGGTTTGTAATACTCCTTCTGTTTCCTTTTCCATAAAATTGTATTGATTATGTTAATTGTTAATCTAAGTGGTGTATAACAGTGGAACGATCTTTGCCTATCCTCCGAGCGATTTGAGCCACAGGAAAAGTATCTTTCGCCATTTCTTTGATAAGAGTTTGTAATGCTTTTATCGTGCTCTCCTTCCTATCCTTCGGAAGTGCTAAATATCTCGCTTTGTATTTATACTCCCATAGGCACTGAAGGTTTGCTTCCGCCTTACACTTTCGTATCTTGGCGACGTTGCCCCCCTCAATACGCCTTACAATTTCATATACCCCATTTCTGGTGATACCAAACTCGTTAGCAACTTCCTGCACTGTTTTAGAGTGGTCGGTTTTCATTAGAACGTATGCTTGGTATATTTTTATTTCATTCTTATTGGTTGACATATTATTTCTTTAATAATTTAGCTTGTAACTGTTGTATACTGACTTTCTTTGCTTCCTCGTACCCGTGTAGCCCGACCATTTTCCAAAACTCCTCGCTGTTAGGAAACTCAAACCCTGCGTGGTCAAAGACTGTCTCCTCCAGCATTTTCAAAAACTTGTTCCACGCCTGCACACTTTTGAAGTCTGTTGTGGATTTTCTCATACGGTGTATTTTCTTGACCCCGTGGTAGTCGTATCCGAGCATTTCGTCCAGCAAGTCCTCGCGGTACTGTTTCAACATTTCATTACTCGGTACACCCACAGTCATATCCTCATTCTGTATCGTGTAGTAGAGCACGCACACCCCATTGAAAAACCTTCGCATATCCTCTATCGCTGGATCGTACAACTCATAAATCACTTTTATAATTTTAGGTTGATAGTCCGCTTCTACTGTTTTCTGGCACTCTTTTATCCACCTATCCTTTCGCTCCATTTCAGTCAGTGCTGGAGGAATGACCTCGTTCTGGGTTATCTTATAGAATAATGTTATGTGTGTTGTTCGCATAATTATAAATTTGGACTAAAAAGGAATGTCCTCTGGTGCTATGTCGTTTGACGCCGGTGTTCCATTCCCTGTTGGCGTGCTTTTTGGACTTGGCGAAACACTACCAGCCGACCCTCCACTTCTTGTGATATGGTTTGTTTTTAGCAAATCCATAACAAATGCAACATTAGCGTTTAGTTGATACACGTCTAGCTTGTTCTCCTCTGTGTCGTCAAAGCTAAAATTAAGATACTTACCTTCTTGAGTTATTTCTGGTGCAACGTCGTCGCCAACCTTCCACGCCCAAGTTCGCTTATTCCCGAACCCACCTATCCACTGCATATTTCCTTTACCGTCCTTGTGTTCCTCAAACTGGACGATAACCTTTGCGTATGGGTTGCCCGCCTTAGAAAGTTGCACTGATTTTTTGATTTTTATTATTATCATTGGAGTTTTAAGTTATGCACCACGTCTCTTGCTAACTGTAATCTTTTTCTGGCTTTTGCTTGTTTCAATTTTATGTCTTGCTGTTTTTCGTCTAGCTCTATGGTTTCAATAAGGGCATTAGATAGCTCCTCGCACGCTTTTTGAACTTCTGTTTTAGTTATTTTGTCCATATTATTTCTTTTGAATAAAAATATACCTTTTTAATTTTTCCCAATAGCCTAGTGTTTTTCCGTCTGATATTAGTTCTCCATTAGGCATTAAAATTGCTTGGACATACACAAGTGTAATCTCTGTTGGTTTTGTTTCTAATTTATCCATTTTTTTTTATTTTTTTAGCCCGAAAACCTATTGCCTTCGTTTCACTTATTGGCACATTCTCAATCTCGTAATTTTTCTTTACTATGGACATTGCCAGCTCAACCTTCTCTCCTTCCGTTAGTGTCATAACACTACCGTCCTCTAGCTGAAACTTTAAGTCTGAAGGGTACTCGTACACCTTTTTAGTAGTGAAATAAAATGTTCCAAACTCTGTTTCGTGGCTCAATACTCCGCCAAAAGCTAGCTGTTCGCCAATGCGTTCTTTGATCGGTTTCATTTTCTCCTCAACAGCTTTCTTTTCTAGTTCCAATTTTGCGTACTCGGCACAGTCGTCAGCACTTATAGAAGCACTAGACGCTTCAAGAAACTTTGGGTACTCCGCATTAACTTCATTTATTGTTTTCAAAATAACACCAGTGAAATCAAAGAGTTCTTGTCTAGTGTAGGTATGCTCAAGACAAATATGTTCCTCGTCTGTCGGCACTAGCTCTACACCATTCCACTCCGTGCCTATCCACTCAATTATTGCTCGTATGCTTGTGGCGTTTGAGTTTGCTTGTAAAACAAGCCAAGCTGTTGTTCTCATTTTTAAGTCAGTAGCCAAGTCCTCTTGTGTCCAGTGATTTTCTTGTCCTGTTTTATAATCCACAAAAGAAATAACTTCTTTATTAGTAGACAACTCATAACTATCTGGCTTGCCTAACACTTTCACACCTTCAGCAGTTATCAATGTAAACTCTAGTGTTTTTTCTGCTTGCCCAAAGTTGTGTATCGTTGGTAGAAAACCCGCTTCAATAAGCCCGTGTATTTTTGTGCCTGCTTTCATTGCCCAAGTCTCTGGTGTTTTCTCTCCCTTAAAATAAGAGCGTATAAAACCAGAACGGCTATTGTGCCAACTCGCTAAAGCTGAAGGACTTATGTGTTTTTTTATATCTGGGTAAAACATATTAGTTTCCGTTATAGACACCTAACTTCTTATAAATTATCGTGGTAGTTGGTGTATGGTTTAGCAGATACTCGTCCTTTGTCTCCTCTGTCCAACCAAGAGATTTGAGATAAGTAATAAACAATTCTCGCTTATCTAGTCGCACTCTCTCGGCTTCGTCAGCAACCTCCTTCTTTATTCGCTCTATTTCTGCCCTAGCTTCAACTTCTTTCTTTTCGCGGGCTTCCCGCTCAACTCTCTCTTTCTCGCGGTTCTCTGCCCTCTCACGCTCGTCTAGGCGTGCTTTATCCTCCCTATCGCGGGTTTCTGTTTCTCGTTTCAAAGCGTCCTCCTTTTCTTTTAATTCTTTATCCTTCCTCTCATTCTCTAGTCTGACTACTTCGTTTTTCTCGCCAACTTTTTGGTTGAGTAAAACAATAAACTGTTCGTCGGTCAATTCAACTAAAACTTCCTCAGAAATTACTACTCCTTGACTTACCATTTTCTCACGTCTCATTGGTAATATAGCGATACGCTCCGCACGTTCCTTATTCGCTTTAGAAAGCTCCTCAATTTCCTTTAGTCTCACTTCCTCTGGCTCAATAATTGCGATAAGTTCTCGCTCTTTTGCAATTATAGCTTTTCCAAATGCTGTGGCGTCCGCACGAAGTTCCAAACCTTTTTCTTTAATCTTGTTGCGAGCGTCTCGCAATGCTATGCGGTTTTTCTTAACAGTCTCTAACTGGTTCTTGTCGTTAAAGTCAGTAACAGTGATCTGGCTCGTTATTGAAACAAGCTGTTGCAAGTCTGCAACTGTCGGGTCAAATTTTGTTATATCTAAATTATTCATTACAGTTTTTGTTCGTCTGGTACGACGGTTGTATCATTTTTGCCGACCTTTTTATCCTCTGCAACTTTCAAAAGCTCACGGTACTGTTCTGACTTCAAACCAAGAGACGGTGCTTTTGTTCCTTTGCCCGCTTCTAGTTCCTCGGCTAGCTTTAACTCTTTTTGGAGAAATACTATCTGCTCGTCTAACTTATCACCATTAGCTATTTCCAATGTTCCTTTCGCTGTTCTGAAAGCGTAGTCGGCTACATTTTTACTAGCTTGGTCAAACAACTCTGCGTCCTTATCCTCCTCTGACGCAATACCAAGCACTAGACCAAGAGTATAGCGACGACCATAAGTGATTTGCCCTCCTACGTCTTTCATTTCACCTTTCTTGGTGTCAATCAAAAGTTTCCCAGAACGTATTTCGTTGGCAAAATAACTAGGTCTGTTAGTTGTCTCTACAATACCACCATCAATCTTTCTTATTGCTCTTTCTACACTCTCCTCTCCCTTCTTTGTTGTCTCGTGTGTCAAAATACATTCCACACTATTCTCACCAAGTTCGTGGCGGACTGACAAGCCATTCTTTGCAAGTAACGGATAAATTAACTCCATTACTTTATCAAGTGTAGTGTATTTGTAATTAACCACCTCTCCTGTTTTAGTCTTAAAATCCACTGTACCATTCTTTTCTATCGGCTTTAACTCCCCTTGAAATGCTGATAGAGCACTGTAAATGTTTTTATGTTCTATTTTTTTTTCCTCTGTCATAATTTTTATTTCCTCTTAATGATAATACTCCCATTATACGCCCCTACTTTGTGTTGTCAAATTTTAATGTGGATAACTATAATGAAGTCCACACCCTCTTACTTTCTGCCAAACCCTTAACCTCCGCAATCAACTTTGGGTTCATAGGTAAAGACACCCTATTTGGCTCTTTTATCGTCAGTTTTATTTGATCTATAAAAATACGGTATTCGTCTACCCTCTTACCTATCTCGTTCCAATCCTCCCCATTTAACTCATAGTCTCGGTTGTAGCCCATAACTCTATTCCAGTCTGGCAAGACAGCGAGTATGTTGTTTCCTGCGATAGACCCTCCTTCACTGAACAAAGCCACGCTACCATTCACTTGAGCACGGATAGCTTTCGCGACTTCGGTCTCGTCTATCCTTATGTAATCTGTTTTTCCAAAACCAATTTTAACTTTAAAGTATTTCATATTTTTTATTGTTAGACTTCTAAACCTCGCCCCTTACTAACTAATTCCCCTTTCTTTTGAGCTAATTTATCTTTCAAAGACTGGTACTTTTCCCATAATTGCAACGGGGTGTTTATTGCGGGCATATAACTCATTTTATTAGACATTGGTAGAAATGCTATAACTTTAGACACTTGCTCAAATCCATAGGTCTCAATGAGGTTGTGGCACGCCCTACGCTGTGTTTGGTTGTTATAGTAACTCTTACACGAAGGATTTACCGTCTCCATAAGAAAAATGACTTCTGGTACAAGCGGGCTTTGCCCGCCCTCCCCCCTTTCTTTTGTTACTTTCTTTAATCTTTCTTTTGTATGTTGCTTTTTTGCTACTGGCTTATTTGCTTTTTTGCTAATGATTATTTGCTTTTTTGCTACCCCCCGTAGCTTTTTTGCTAATGGCTTCCACGTCTCAAAATCCTTATTTATACTGTACTTATTGGTCTGCCCAGTCGCTTTTTTGCTAATGACTTTTACTATATTCATAAGAACAGCTTTATTTATAGCCCTACAAACGTCTGGTCGTCTCATACGAGTTATAGCACAAAACTGTGAAAGAGAGATATAATCCTCCTTCTTTGAGAAACCGTATGTCTTACGAATAATAGTGTCTATCACTTGTCTGGCTTCCCCACCAATACGAATACCGCAAAGAGCGTCAAGTATCTCGTTGGCTATTTTTGTATACCCGTTTTCAATTTGAGGAGAAGCCATATTTTTGTAAGCAAAAATCGTTAGACAACTGGAAAGGGGTATTACTCCCTAAATTGTCTAACGACTTCTGCCAACAAACTATTAAAATGTTATGTAATACTTTTTCCATACTCAAATAATACCACAAACTTAATTTTTTTATGTAAAGCAAAACTGTGGATAACTCCCTTTACACAAAACCGCCCTAAAAGAGCGGTTGTGCAGTGGAGAGGAAGCCACCTAGATTGTCAAAAAAAGGACAACCCTGTGCCGTACGGCTCTTAGATTATAACACCAAAACTAGATATTTGCTTCTTAAAAAATCGTATTTTATCCACATACCATTCGTCTGGAAAACGTGCTTCCTGCTTTCCTCTTTCTATCAAACTATCAACTAGCTCGTCTCCCAAATCGTCCCGAAGGTTCTCCTCAAACGCTTCCTCCATTCCGTCTTTATTCATATTACAAATGTAACATTGCGGTCGGCAGTTATCCTCACTCCAACGAACAGAAGTATGCCCGCGTCTGATAAAATGTCCGTTCTGTGCCTCCTTCCATTCAAGCCGTGAACCGCAAGTATAGCAGGAAACGTAGCCCGCGTGATCGGCGTGGGACACTCTTGTAAAAATAGAAAACACTCGGTCAAGCTCCTCTGCTTTATGGTGCATATACCACAGTATACGTCAACAAAAAATCTACCGCAAGGATAGATTTTTTGGACAACAGTCTGTCCTTCAACAGACTACTAGTAGTATATAATAGATTTTCGCTTTTGTTCAAATATAGTTATCCACACTACCTCGGCATAAATTTTTTATACGCACCAGTTATGTATGAACTCCACAACTTTAGATTTCCTTTTTTATATTCTCTTACCATTATTCGCACGTTCTTTTCTGGGCTATCTAATACTTCGTTAATATCTTTAAAGTCAGCCCCGACACCTATCCAATACGCCTGCCCAGTAGTTTTGTTTTTCCCAGTATTGTATTGACATAAACCATAGTCCACAGTCCCGTTAGAGTTAGCTTTCCCGATAGCTCTTGGGTTAAATTGGCTTTCTTGTTGGATACAAGCACACAATAAATCCTTCTCTCCCCAACGTAGCCCGTATTCGTCCATTATAACGCGACAGGAGTGCCGTACGTTGACTTTATTATCCCAAAGGTACTTCTTATTGACTGGAAAGACCACAGGTGCGGGAGGAATGTCTGGGTTTGTTAAACCTTGTCTTTTCATAAGCCCAGTTAGTTGGAGAATATAATTCATAAGCAAATGGGTTAGATAGAACCTCGTCTCAACTGGTGTATTAACAAAATCCAAAAGGACTTTCTCTGGTTCCCCGTTGTAGAAATATTTATGGGTGTTGTCTGCTTTACCTAGAAGTAGATATATAGCGTGAGATATTTCGTGGGTAGTAAAAACAACAAAAGAGTTGCCTAGATTTTCCCCGAACTGGTAAGAGTTGCTAAACTCCTCGCCTCCAAAAATAGTACATTCTACCACCCCTTCATTTGCGTCTCCTTGTATACCAAGCGAAGTAACGTGCCCTGTTTTGTCAGCTTCTGATATACAAAAAACTACAATGTCGTGCCCAGTAGCCAAAGGAACTACCATTTTATCATACCATTCGTTAGTGATATTTTTTGTCTTTATGGTAATGTTCTCTATCCCGTGGATAGCTTCAATAGTCTCAAAAGGAATGTTAGTAAAATTCGTGAACTTCACTTCACTTCTTATTACCACTGTCGGGGCATAGAAGTCTTGTATCTCCTTTATTTTCTGTGGTATAGAAGTCCAGTTGTTGTTGTTAAAAACAAATAATATTTTAAGTTCCATATATTTTAGATTAGTCCTAGCTTAATTCTAATAAATACCTGCACAAACGTTATAATAAATATCACTACCCAAACAAGAACTCCGAAAAATACTCCTTCCAACATAACCCCCCCTAGTGTTTTTAATGTTTTCATATACTTATACTACACCAAACATAAACATACCGTCAACTAAAGGTTTCGTTTTGCTCGCTGGAAGTCTTTGAGTAAAGCCCCAGAGATCATACAGCCAGTTTTCTTGGAAGTGTCCGAGCAAAGGAAGCGGTCTTTGTATAGTTGCACCACTTCTTTATAAGCTACATCAGCCCCGACTTCTTTAGCGTACTCAACCATTTTATCTATTCGGACTTTGTTTTTATCCTCCTCAACAATAATCTGACCAATAACACTGTTTGGGTACTTTTCCCGAAGGTGAGCCAGTGCTTTTATTTCTCCTACCTTCTTGGCTCGGTATTCCTCCTGTGCTTTCTCGTCTCGTTCACCTTTAACATTGTTCCATTCGTCGGCATTAGTGAACTCAGCGATTTTTTCCGCGTCTAAATTGCCCGACTTGATACCTTCTTGCACCATTCTTTCTTTGGTGTTCTCAACCGCCTTTTCTCCACCAAGACTTTTTATAAAACTAGGAACAACTAATTTTTTAGCCGTAGTGCCTGCCTTCCAGTCCCCGATACTGTAACCCTTACCGTCTTGTTTGTACTTCTCTTGTTTTAAAATCTGCAAGAAAAGCACTTGTAGGTTTAGAAGCTCTCGGAATAATGGAGCTTTGCTTTCCAAATTGAATACAGAACCGAATGCTCCAAGAAGTGAGTTCATTTCCCGTGTAATATAGAACCAAATATCTCTATCGTCGTCGTCATTATCTCCAACTCCCGCCTTGATAGCCATTCCGATAAAATACATAGAACTCATAACAAGCACTGTCTTTCCTAAAGATTTAATTTCCTCACTGGTTAGACTTTCTTTGGCACTTCTCTTATTAACATTTTTTAATAATTGGTGTAGGTCGCTTATTGTTGTAGTAACAATAGGAATTGCCCAAGAAGCAAACTGGTTAAATGTTGAAGCGACCGCAGTCCCTCCAACAAGGGATTTACCATAGAATGGTGTCATTCTCCACTTACTCATTTCCTTAACTATCTCAACCATTCTAGGGTCTTGTACTACCTCATTTTGCCACTCTGCTTCTGTCATTTTCGCTCTCAGATAAAATCTGTTGTTAAAGAAACTAGCAAGCGAGAACAAAACCATTGCCGCGTTTTTTACTTTCGTAGTAACTCCGTGCTGTGGGTCAAACAATTCAACTAACGGATTTCTACCAGTGAAATATTCGTGTGCTTGGTTTATATTGTGAGACTTTTTTAAATCAAGTGTTCGCTTAATACCATTCCACGCTTCTTTTGGTGTGGTTGCTTGTATCGTTCCCACGAACTCACCTATAAAGTTCACTAATCCTAATATTGGTCGGAAACCGAGATACTTAAATGCAGTCCACGCTACACCTAGACGTAGTGCGTTGTCCAAACTATCACCTTGTGTAGATACGAAGTCTATCTTTCTACCCTTTGCGTCATTCAAGAATTGGTCTATGAATGTGCGGACAGTAGGGTCGTCTGGTAGTCCTTTTGGAGTATATCCACCTATCTCCTCCTGTACCTTAGCCAAAGCTATTGCTTCTGGTATAAGTTCGTCTAATGCTAACTTGTTGAAGTATGCTGACGCATAAGCCAGAGACGCTTTAGCCACGTTCTTTGTTGGCACTAATCCTCCAGTTCTAGGCATTGCAAACTTAAACCATTTTTCAAATGCTAATACCTCCCCAGTTTTTCCTCCGAGTATCTTAAAGACCGCCTCGTCCTCTCTCTGTGAAGTAAGGATTTCGCGGACAGCTTCAACTACTCCCGCTTTTACACCTCGCCCAGCTTTAACCGCTGAAACAAATGTTTCTATAATTCCGCGTCGTAAGTGAGTAATGTAGTTTTGTCTATCTTTCATTCCATACTCAGTGGTCATATACTGTCGTGCTGGTTCAAACAAACGTCCAATAAGGAAGTGAGCAAGGGTTAATTCCTCTTGTGTCATACCGTTATCTTTTATAAACTTCGGTTTGTTCTCGCTTTCAATATAATCAAATACGACGGTGTCAGTAGGAGCGAGGGCTTGTGCTACCTTTTCCCCAGTTGTTTTGGCACGGGATTTTCTCGCCGCTCTGACTAGCGGGTTCATTTCTTTTTCAAACATTACTTTCTCTGCTTCGCTTTGTATTTTTGCCTTAAAGCGTCGGTCTACCAACCAAGCAAATACTGGATTACTTCGTGATAAGACGAGCCAGTTCTTAAACTTTTGGAATGTACGGTCTATCTTTATGTTTTTCAAATCCTCGCGAGTAATACCTGTATCAGCAAATATCTTTGCTTGCATTTCTCTTTGTGTTCTGACATCACCCCAGTTAGTTCGGTGTATAGTTTCAAGCTGTCTTTTACTTAGGAAAGTGTCCCCCATTTCATATTTAGAAAGTATATCCTCAAATATGCTAGCTTGTTGCTGGGACATTTTACCGATAGTAGGAAACGATAGGGACTGACGTACATTATCCTCACCTTGAAACTGCATTTCTTGGATATAAGCTCGCACACTGTCTTGTGCGTCTAGGGCACTTACAATATCTCTACCGCGATTTACAAACTCAACCATAAAGTCATTGAAACCTTTTTCAGACATCAAGTGTATTTTCTGACGACCTATTCCACCGATCAACTGCTTTGCCTTCGCGTCTGATAGACCGATAATGTCTTGCATTTCATTAAGTACAAGTCCACGTCGTCGTATCATTTTCATTTGCTCTTTTTTACCTCGTCCTATACCCAAATTAACATTAAAATCTTTTGCTTCAAGTAAATGCTGACGTAGTTTTAGCTTCCTTTCAACGTCTCGCAATGTTGCTTTGCTGACTTTGTTGTCTTTCTTTGCTTGAGATATTTGTCGTCTCAAAGTACGCAAACGGTTTCTAGTTTCAACCAGTTCTACTTTTTGTTTTAGATAAGCACTTATTTCCTCCTGTGCCTCCTCCTTATTAGCAAACTCTAGTGTTTCTGCCATTTCCTCGCCTGCCTTCGTGAGCGTGCCCACAGGAGGTGCTTTTCGGTTTGTGAACCTAGACAACTCTTTGACCTTTTCCGACGTGTCAGCGACCACAGGGGCTATCTCCGCCTGCTTTGCAAGCTCTTTGTCCATATCTAACTTCCACTGTTCAGTGCTTTTAGCTAATTTTTCGGTTGTATCAACTAGGTCGTTAAATGTACCTTTCAAATCCCTCATTCTCTTGTCGCCTTCCTCTTTTAGTCGGAACTTAGTAACTTCCTTATCTAACGCAACTACCCAGAAATCAACTTCCTCTTGGCTCATTACTTCGGAGACACGTTGTGCCTCTGGAGTTCTGGCAAAAGATAATGCTTCCACGTCTGTCATTTCTCCTAGTATTTTCATTCGTTC
>Ga0163147_10005057_pt1 | contig 16340 bp, 10 predicted proteins | sample OliLakLV19MP6G1_FD_148597 | JGI IMG/M metagenome (GOLD analysis project Ga0163147, IMG submission 148597) | Freshwater microbial mat bacterial communities from Lake Vanda, McMurdo Dry Valleys, Antarctica- Oligotrophic Lake LV.19.MP6.G1 | ecosystem: Environmental > Aquatic > Freshwater > Lake >...
ATCTGGGGCGGGCTGGGCGAAGACGGCTTGATCGCCATGGAACACCTCTTCTGGTGGGTGGCGTTGGGCGGCATTTTCCTGTTTCTGCCGTATTTCCCGTATACCAAGCATTTGCATTTGTTCATGGCTCCGTTCAATTTCTTGACACGACCCCGCCGAACCTCGCTGGGCGAAATGGAAAAGATTGATTTTGAGGACGAGAGCCGTGAACAGTTTGGCGCGAATAAGCTAGAAGATTTGACGAAAACCAACCTTGTGGATGCATTCGCGTGCATCATGTGTAACCGCTGTCAGGATGTGTGTCCGGCGTATGTCACGGGGAAAGAACTGTCACCGGCGGCGTATGAGATCAACAAGCGGTACATGATCAAGGATCAGATGAGCGAACTGGCGGCGGGCTTACCGTCTGCGAACCCGCTGATGGGCTTTGCGATCAGCGAGTCGGCGGTGTGGGCGTGTACGTCGTGCGGCGCGTGCGTGGATATTTGCCCGGTGGGTAATGAACCGATGTTTGACATCCTTGATATTCGCCGTGATGCGGTGCTGACACAGGGTGAGTTTCCGGCAGCACTGCAAACCGCGTTTAACGGCATGGAACGTCAAGGCAACCCGTGGAATAACCCACGCAGTGAGCGCTTCCGCTGGGCGAAAGATATGGATGTGCCGACGGTGGACGATAATCCCGATTTTGATGTGCTGTACTGGGTCGGGTGTGCGCCCTCGTATGACCCCCGCGCACAATTAACGGCGCGGGCGTTCGTCAAGGTGATGCAAGCGGCGGGAGTCAACTTCGCTGTGCTGGGCGAAATGGAGAACTGTACGGGCGATTCGGCACGGCGGGCAGGGAACGAGTATCTGTATCAAGAAATGGCGTCTAGCAATGTCGAGACGCTCAATGAAGTGTTTAACGATAAGCCGCGCCGTGTCGCGGTGACGTGTCCGCACTGCCTCCACAACATCGGCAAGGAATATCCGCAGTTTGGCGGCAATTACGAGGTGGTGCATCATACCGAATTGATTGATGAACTGATCGCGGCGGGTAAACTGCCTGAATCGGCACACCCCAAGAAGATGAGTAACGTCACGTTCCATGATCCGTGCTATCTGGGGCGGCATAACGATGTGATTGATGAGCCGCGTCATGCGCTTACAGTAGGTGCGGGCGTAGAGTTGATCGAAATGCCGCGCAACAAGAAAAACTCGTTCTGCTGCGGGGCGGGTGGCGCTCAATTCTGGAAAGAAGAAGAACACGGCACGAAAGCGGTCAACGTAGAACGTTACGAGGAAGCCAAGAACACGGGCGCGGAGATCGTCGCCGTCGGCTGCCCGTTCTGTATGCAGATGTTCGAGACGGCGAAATCGACGTTGGGCGAAGGTCCGGTGGTTAAGGACGTGGTGGAGTTGATCGCGGAACGCCTGCCTTAAGAAAGAAAAGAACAAGAGAAAAGAAAGAAAAGAAAGAAAAGATTCAACGCAAAGACGCCAAGACGCAAAGGCGCAAAGTGGTAGGAGCAGGAATGACGCTGTTTTGTAGTGATTGTTCGCGTGAGGTGGGGGAGCAGTTGTTTGCGACGGCTTCCCGTGTTGACCAGTGGCTGCTGCTTGAATATGCGGGGGCATGGGGCGGGAAAGCGATCCCTGAAAGCGACCTCGCGCCAGAGATCAAGGCGCGGCTGATGGGGTGGGCGAGCATCATGCCGAACACAGAAACGTCTTTTATCAAGCAAGGGGATCAGCAAAAAACAGACGCGAAAATCCGGTTTTTCGTCGCGCTGACGAGTGAAACTTATCCCGTGTTGTATAAGTTTGAACTCGATACGTATGAGTCGCTGCTAACGTTTGACCTTGAGGCGGTGCTGCGGCGCGATTCGCAGTTTGCGGCGAACATCGAACGCGACCCGATCCTGCTCATTTGCACGAATGGGCGGCGTGATGTCTCGTGCGCGAAATATGGGCTGCCGATTTACAATGCTTTCGCGGCGCAGACTCCCGGTTGGGCGTGGCAAGTGACCCATTTCGGCGGGCATCGATTCGCAGGGACGCTCACGATGCTGCCCGATGGAATCATGTATGGGCGCGTGGATGTGGATGATGTGCCAGCTTTGATCGAGGCACAGCGAGATCGCTATGTGGTGATGGAGAAACTGCGCGGACGGTCATGCTATGACGAGCCGATACAAGCAGCAGACTATTATTTGCGCGGGATCACAGGGGAACGAACGATCACGGGTTTACGCTTCGTGAGTATCCGCGAGGAAGGCGAGTCGGCGTGGTCAGTGCGTTTTGACTCGCTGGCAGATCATCAGCGTTATGAAGTGCATGTGCGGAGCGAACTCTCGACATGGGTGAGCTACAAAAGCTCATCTGACCCTGAGCCGCGTCAACTGCCACAGTTCCACTTTGTCGAACATCACGAGGTCAAGCGGAAAGCCCCCAGATGTGAGGGGTGAGGTCACAAGATGAGACTTGAACTGTATCAAAGGGTGATCATTAACCGCGATATTCCTGACGAAAACCTGAAACAAGGTGAGTTACCTAAAACATCCACAAGGCGGCGAAGACGGGGCGGTCTTGGAAGTATTTAACGTGCTTGGTGAGTCAATTCGCGTGGCAATCGTGCCAGTATCCTTTGTTGAAGCGTTACGGGCGGAGCATGTGCCGTCGGTTCGCATTCTCGCATAAACTAGACAATTCGAGGGAAAATGGCACGTTACCTACTTATGCAGCAGGTGAAGTGAGACCGCGAAAAACCGCCTCACCCCCGACCCCCTCTCCGAAAAAAGGAGAGGGGGAGTCAGTCAAAGCGTGTTGGACGCTTGAGCAATCAGAGGTTGCCGACGCCGACATAGGTAAAGCCGCAGTTTTCAGCGGTGGCGCGATCAATGACGTTGCGCCCATCGACGAGAATACGGGCGCTCATACGGGCGGCAACCGCCTGTAAATCAATTTGCTTGTAGACGCTGTGCGCCACCATGATGATCAGCGCGTGCGCGTCTTGAGTCACCGCCTCAACGGACTGCTTATGTTCGCTCACATACGGGTCTTGGATGGCGGGTTTCGCGCCGCGCCGTTCCAGTTCTGCCACCATGTAGGTTGTCGGGCTGTCGCGGTCATCGTCGGTATCTTCGCGGAAGGCATAGCCTAGCACGGCAATTTTCGCATTCTCAAGCGCAATCCCCTGACGCCCTAACGCCGCTTCCACTAAATCGACCATGTGCGAAGGCATACGACTGTTGACTGCCCGTGCGCTCGGAATCAACTGCGGTTGTACGCTGTCGCGCACGTTGGCGATCAATAACCAGGGGTCTTTGGGGATGCAGTGTCCGCCGACGCCCGCCCCCGGCATAAGCATCGCCCGTCCCGGTGATTTGTTGAGCAGGGTTCGCACGTTGTACACGTTCGCGCCTAGCGCCTCGCAAATCAGCGCGACTTCGTTGGCAAAGGCGATTTGCACATCACGGTAGGCGTTTTCCGCTGTCTTGACAATTTCGGCGGTCAGCACATCGGCAGGGTCAAGGTCGCCTGTGACGTAGTTGGCGTACAGCGACACCATCGCTTGCGCGATCTCTGGCGTCAACCCACCTACGGTGCGATTCATGTGCGTGAGGTTGTGCAGCAGCAAACCGGGCGTGACCCGTTCGGGGCAGTGTCCCACGTAGAAATCGACGCCCGCACGTTTGCCGCTGGATGCTTCTAAGCCCGGAATCACGATGCCATGCATTGTCCCCGGCGCGATGGTCGACTCTACGATCACGAGTGCGCCCGTCGCCAGCACGCCGCCCAATCGTGCCAGCACCGAACGCAGCGCCCGGTAGGAGGGCAGATGGGTATCATCGTCAACGGGGGTGTCCACGCAAATGATCACGACATCAGCGGCGCGGAGTTCGTCGTAATCGGTTGAGGCGCGGAGTCTGCCGCCTGTGACTACCTCTGCGATCAAGGCTGCGATGCCCGGTTCTTCCCCGCCTATGGGGGATTCGCCCCGATTGATGGTCGCAATCCGTTCGGCGTCAATATCAATGCCGGTCACGCGGAATCCACTTTTCGCCATCATGGAGGCGACGGGCAAACCGACATAGCCCAAGCCGATCACGCTGATATGGGCAGTCTTATTCCGAATTTTTGCGGTGAGTTGGTCGATCATAGTTCGATTACCTGATGCGTTTGCCCGGACTCTACGAGCGCATGGGCAATGCGGAGCGCCGCGAGGCTGTCTTTCCCTGTCACGAGGGGGGCGCGTCCTTCACGGACTGCGCCGATAAAATCTTCGAGTTCGAGGCGGAGAGGTTCGCGCTTCTCAATCCGTTCGCGGATCATGCGCCCTTCGCTGACGCCGCGCAAAAGCTGCAAGCTGCGGAAGTCTGCTTCTAGCGCCGCGCCGTTCTCATAATAGGTCAAATCCTGCGTGATGTAATCGACCTCGTACATGCCCGCCGCACCTAATACGGTCAAGCGGCGGCTCTTGGTCGGGGTTAGCCAATTGATCTCCAGCATGGCGGTTGTCCCATTGGCGAAACGCATCATGCCACTGAGCATATCCTCGCGGGTGCTGTGAATATTTTGCTGTGTTTCTGCGAACACCCGAAGCGGTGCGCCTCCCGCTAAATGACACAAAATGTCGATGTCGTGGGTTGCTAAGTCGATGACTACACCGACATCACGGATGCGGGCGGGGAAGGGTCCCACACGCTGCGCCCGCATTTGAAAAATTACCCCTAACTGCTGCTCGTCAATGATTTTCTTGAGGACGCTGATAGCAGGGTTATGCCGTTCGATATGACCGACAGCAAGCACTACATTGTGTTCCTGTGCAAGATCGATCAATGCTTGACCGTCTACTTCAGTTTCGGCAATGGGCTTCTCGATCAAGACATGGATGCCGCGCCGGATTGCTTCACTGGCGACCTCGTAATGAAGCGCCGTTGGCACTGCAACGGTGATCAAGTCGGGAAGTTCGGTATCGAGCAGTTGGCGATAATCGGTGTAGCCGCGCACGGCAGAACGCTTTGATAAGATGGCACACTGTTTTTCGTCGGCGTCAGCAAAACCGACGAGTTCAATGCCGGGGATTTCGCGGTAGACGCGGACGTGATGCTGTCCCATGACGCCTGTGCCAATTACAGCGGCACGTAGTGGTTCGTTCAAGTTAAATCCTCATATTCACGGACACGAACTATAGCGCGTTTCAGGGGAGGTGTCTAAGGTCTCCGGGTCGAGCAGCGCATAGATAATTGGATTGGCGATGGGGAAATTGACTTCCGGTAGAAAGATACGCGGGAGCATCAAACGCATAAATTGAGCATAGGCGATACTCGCGCCAAACTGCCAGTCGGTTTCAAATGGCTCTAACGTGAGGGACTCGCGGGCAGCATTAAACTCTGCCTGTGCTGCTGCTTCGTCTCCGTTAAAACGAGCGAGACAGGCTTCGCCGTAATGCGCCCATGCCGAATCGCCCTGATCGTCAATCGACGCCTGCGCTGCGATTAAGGCGGCACTGGCAGATTCGCTATCGCCTTCATGGAGCGCCAATAAGAGATCAACTACATAGACGCTGGGTTGGCTGGGGTTAGTGAGTCGATAAATGTTGTCAGTCCACACCTGACGGGCGGCTGACAGATCACCACTCTGGATCAAGAGGATGGTTTCGCCCGCGCCTGAGAGCGGGGGCAAGTCAGTAAGGACACTGGCACGGATCGGATCATCATCCCATGTGGGCAGCAAACTCAGATCAGGGGAATTGATCAGAGTCAGTCGATAATTTTCACGGGCGCTGTCCTCATCACCGAGGATCGCATAGGTTTCTGCGAGGTCATACGAGATCATGGCATCAAAGGGACTGACCCGCTTGGCGTTCTGAACAGCCCCTAACGCCCGCTCAAAATCGCCAGTTTCGGCGTACAGAGCATATAGATTGAGCCAACCAAACGCATAATCTGGCTCTAGCTGTGTGAATCGCTCGAAGGACTGGATCGCGGATTGAACATCACCCGCTAACCCGTATAACAATCCCTGCTCATAGACATAAATGGACGTGTTCGGATCGGCATCCACTATACTTTGCAAGCGACTCGCGCCCTCAAGAGGGGTGATTACCCCGCTTGCCGTCTGCGTGATGATCGCCGCGTACTGCTGGTAAATCAACGTCGTCCACATGCCAGCAATGACCAATGCCGCCGCCGTCAGCGGAATGGCGATTTGCAGCACTCGCCGTCTCATCGTGATCATCGGGACGGGTAGGGTAGGGGCAACAGCGATCACCAGCGCGATTAGACAGGTGAGCGCAATGGCGGGGTTCATCGTCGGCACATCGAACAGGTGATGCACAGCAAAGGCACTCACACCGCCCACCCCCGCAATGACAACCGGATCAATGCCTTTAGATAGGTTGCGCCACATGCCCCGTGCTGTTAGCCATGCCAATAACGCCAGCGCGATCAAGCCGATGACGCCTAATTCTGCCGCAATATGCAGAATCAAGTTGTGAGCGTGGGTGTGCGGCTCGTAAGGGGGATAGCCATTGTAACGGGCTAGTCCTGTGCCAAACGTGAACAAACCAAACCCGCTGATAGGCTTTTCGGAGAACATCCGTAACGCCGTGTTGTAAATCCAGACCCGCGCCTCGCTGGAACGTCCGCCGGGACTCAAATAGGATCGGGCAATGATAAATCCGCCGCCTACGAGGATCACAACGACTGCGATTGCCACGAGTCCCATTGCAGCGCGTTTGAGCGTGTTCTGAGTATTCCAAAACAGTCGCAAGCGGTTGATCGACAGCCATCCACTTTTCCACACCAGCAGCAGCACTTGAATCCCCACGCCTGCCGCCGCGCCGACCCATGCGCCGCGTGAGTAGGTGAGTACAAGCAAGCCGCCTACCAACAGTGCGTAGATGAGCATCAGCACACGCACAAACCGTTTGCCTCCGCGTGCGGCTTCAAAGGTGAAGGGCAGCAGCACGGCGAGAAATGCGCCAAGCGTGTTCGGATTGCCTAATGTACTCACGGGGCGGGGGAGTGATAAATTGAGCGAACCGCTTAAAAGGGTGGGAAGGCTGGTCATTAGCCATGTCCGACTTTGCAAATAGCCGAACGCGACGATCAACACGCCTGTGATCAGGAGCGCATTCATCAAGACACGGCGTGCAATCACATGGTTGGCGAGAAGGTCATGCAGGAGAAACCACGCAAGGATGTACGCCCCAACAAACCATCCCCCCGTCAAAATGTGCTGCCATGCGTTGAGGTTGGCGATCAGGGAGACGCTAAACGCGCCGATCCACATGAGGATCGCCGCATCAATGCTTGTACTGTGCCAAGTCCAGCGCCGCCGCCCGATGAGCCATGCTAGCGCGATCCCCATCATGCCCACGATGCCGACTAGTCGGCTTTGCGGCTGTACGATCCCCGTAAAAGTTGCGCCGAGCGTCAAGTAGAGGAGACAGAAGGCGTAGACGACGGCACGAGCGAACACAGATTATTCCTTCATACTGCAAAACATATTGCTAAAAATACAGCTCACAACTCGCCCTATCTTAGCAGTGAAAGGACAAATCGTACACGTTAAAGGCGAGACTCTTGCCCGATAATCTACATTTATGGCGTCTCGTCTGTGTGGTATCATTCGGGGGGCAGGGTTGCAATGAAAGGCTGACTCAAGTGGACATTCAAGGAAAGCGCCTGATGGTCATCGGGGGCGCGGGTTTTGTTGGTTCTCACATCGTTGATCAACTGCTTGATGAACAACCCGCAGAGATCATTGTTTACGACAATTTCGCACGGGGGACTCGCGCTAATCTACAACAAGCGTCCTCCGATTCTCGTGTCCGCGTGGTCGATGCTTCGATTACTGATATTCCCACCCTGCGCCGCGAAATGGATGGCGCAGACGGTGTGTTTCACTTAGCGGCGTTATGGTTGGGCGAATGTGTGGACGATCCTCGTTCGGCGGTTGACGTGAACATCGTCGGCACCTACAACGTGATCGAAGCTGTACGCGATCTCGGCGTTAAGCGACTTGTATACTCCTCCTCCGCCTCGGTGTACGGCGATGCGATCAGCGTTCCGATGACCGAAGACCACCCGTTCAATAACCGCACCATGTACGGCGCAACCAAGATCGCCGGAGAGCAAATGCTCCGCGCCATTCACGAACAAACTAAACTGCCCTATGTGGGCTATCGCTATATGAACATCTATGGTCCGCGTATGGATTACAAAGGCACCTATGTTAGCGTGATCATGCGGGTGTTAGACCGGATTGCGGAAGGTAAAGCGCCCGTCATTTTCGGGGACGGATCGCAAAGCTACGACTTTGTGTATGTGTCTGATATTGCGCGTGCCAACGTTCTGGGCATGAAGTCTGACGTAACCGACCAATTTTTCAATATTGGAATGGGCGTGCGGACGACGATCAATGAACTGGTCGATATGCTGCTGGAACTCACCGGGTCGAACCTCAAGGCGGAATACAAACCACAGGAAAAGATGTTTGTACAGCATCGCATCGGCAGCGTCGAAAAAGCAGCAGAACTGCTCGGTTTTACGGCGAAAGTCCCGTTGATCGATGGGCTGCGCGAACTGGTCAACTGGCGCATCTCTCAGGGATTGAACATCAAACTTGTAGACAACGGTTCATAACAAGGTGCTGCCGTGAACCCCTCCCTGTTTAATCTCTTAGTTGATCCCCGTGAGCGTTTGCCACTCCGGTTGCTCGATGAGTCCTCAGAGGGTGATGAGGTCATCCGTGGTTCGCTTGTGGGGGCAGACAGCACCGTTTATAAAGTTCACGCAGGTATTCCGCGTTTTGTGAACGTGGATGATGATAAACAGGCTCAAACACGCGATGCTTTTGCCTTCAAATGGCAAAAACGCGAAACTTATGAAACGCCAGAGTTTGAGGCGGTTTATGCGGCATGGCTTTGTGAAAAGTATGGTTTCGCGTCTCTGGATGAGCAAAGCGCGTATTTTGATGGACGCAAGCGCATCCTTGATATAGGAACGGGCAGCGGGGGCGCATCACTTCCTTGGTTAAGACACCCTCGCTGGACAGGCGCTGCCATGTGGGTCGGTGTGGACATTTCAGCAGCGATTGACGTTGCGAAAGATCGCCTCGGCGGTAGTGCTAATACTCATTTTGTGCAAGCCGACGCGCTGCAACTGCCCTTTGCCGATGGCGCTTTTGACACCCTCCTGTCGGAAGGGGTGCTGCACCATACGCCGTCGACTCGTGCTGCGATCTTATCAGCGGCGCGGGTGCTTGAAGTCGGGGGCGAATTTCATTTTTATGTCTACCGACGCAAAGCACCGATCCGCGAATATACAGATGATTATGTTCGTGAGGCGATTCGCGGTTTGAGTGACGAAGAGGCATGGCACGAAATGCGGTCGCTGACTCAGTTAGGGCGGGCGCTGGCTGAACTTGAAGTACAGGTTGATGTGCCTGATGTTCCTCTGCTAGAGATTAAAGCTGGACGCTATGACGTACAGCGATTAATCTACTGGAATTTCGCTAAGCTATTCTGGAATACTGCGCTGTCCTTTGAAGCGAATGTACATGTCAACTTTGACTGGTACAGACCTCAATACGCGCATCGCCAGACCGAGGATGAAATCAGGACTTGGTGCGCCGAAGCAGGCTTGCGAATTGAGCGGTTACACGAGCAAGAAAGCGGTTATACCGTCAAAGCTGTGAAGGAATAACCCATGTGTGGAATTGCGGGCGTATTTCGTTTCGATGGACAACCTATTTCGACCCCAACCCTCAAACACATGTCCGATGTGATCGCACACCGGGGACCCGATGGGGAGGGACACTATACCGATGGTGCGGTTGGGTTAGCGCATCGACGCCTAGCGATTATTGATCTCTCGCCGGGTGGACGCCAGCCCATGTCAAACGCCGATGGCAGCGTGATCCTCATCTACAACGGGGAATTGTTCAACTATCAAGAACTTCGCGTTCGCTTGCAAGCGGCGGGTTATGGTTTCGTGTCGCAGTCGGATACTGAAGTCATTCTTCACGCTTACGAGGCATGGGGGGCGGACTGCGTGAAGCAGTTCAACGGGCAATTCGCGTTTGTGATCTGGGATCGCCCCCGTCAACGGATGTTTCTGGCGCGGGATCGGTTTGGCGTCAAACCGCTGTACTATTTTCAGGATTCTGAGAAGTTCGTGTTTGCGTCCGAGATTAAGGCTATCCTCGCTTACCCGAATGTGTCGCGCTCGGTTGATGTTTCTGCGCTCAACGAATACTTCACGTTTCAGAATGTCCTGACCGATCACACCCTGTTTGACGGGATTCAACTGCTGCCCGCTGGTTGTTTCCTGACAGTAGATGCGAACGGCGTGAATCAAACCCGTTACTGGGATTATTGCTTCAGTGATGAACCGCTGTCGCTGAGTGAAGATGAAGCGGCAGAAGAGTTGTTTCGCCTGTTCAAACAGGCGGTCACTCGCCAGTTGATCAGTGATGTGCCGGTTGCGTCTTATTTGAGCGGCGGCATGGACTCTGGTTCGATTACGGCGATTGCACGTCAGAATCTGGGTCGCATCATGACGTTTACGGGCGGATTTGACCTGTCGTCGGCTTCGGGGCTTGAACTTGGTTTTGATGAACGCGCCCGTGCGGAAGTCATGGCAAATTTGTTCAAGACCGAACATTACGAGGTCGTATTGCACGCGGGTGACATGGAACATGTGATGCCGGAACTGATCTGGCATCTTGAAGATTTGCGCGTGGGTCAGTGTTACCCGAATTACTACGTCGCTCGCCTCGCGGGGAAGTTCGTCAAAGTGGTACTGTCCGGCGCTGGCGGGGATGAGTTGTTCGGCGGCTATCCATGGCGCTACTATCGTGGGATGCAAAGCAGCAGTCAAGCAGAGTTTTATCGCAATTATTATGCGTTCTGGCAGCGTCTCACCCCCGACGAGGACAAAAGTCAGTTGTTTGCGCCGGGTGTGCATCGGGCAATGAATGGGCAGTCCACCTTTGATGTGTTTTGTGGGGTTATGGAACCCGGTGGTCTACGCTATGAAACCAGCGAAGATTTTGTCAATGCCTCGCTCTACTTTGAGATCAAGACGTTTTTACATGGGCTTCTGCTGGTTGAGGATAAAGTGAGCATGGCACATTCGTTAGAAGCGCGTGTGCCATTCCTTGATAACGATCTGGTCGATTTTGCAATGCGTGTGCCAGCGCGTTACAAGCTCAAAAGCCTGAGCCAATCGGCGTCTCCAGTTGATGAAGACGATGTTGTCAAGCGACAGCGTTACAATGCACAGACGGGCGACGGCAAAGCGATTTTGCGGAAGGCGATGAATCGGCACATGCCGCCGGAGATCGCAGACGGGGTGAAGCAGGGATTTAGTGCGCCGGACGCGAGTTGGTTTCGCGGGGAAAGCATCGAGTACATTAACGACCTGCTGAGAAGCCCACGCGCCCGCATCTACGATTATTTGCAGATGCCGTATGTGACTAGCAAGTTGGATGAACATACGGCGGGGCAAAAGAATAACCGCCTATTCATCTGGTCGCTGCTAAGTTTTGAGTGGTGGTTGCGGAAATTCATAGTGTGATGAGGAAAAGCTAATCCATGTGTGGTATTGCTGGTTTGATCAGTTTAGATGGCTCAACGATAGACGAAGATTCTTTGCGCCGTGTCAACAATGAATTAGCACATCGCGGTCCCGATGGGGATGGAATTTTTTGTAACGCTCAAGTAGGATTGGCACACCGTAGACTCGCAATCATCGACCCCAGATTAGGGATACAACCGTTTATTCGGGACGGGATAGTTCTCACTTTTAACGGCGAAATCTATAATTATGTAGAAATTCGTAAAGAATTAGAAAGTCGCTGTACATTTTCAACCCACTCTGATACCGAGGTGCTGATTCGCGCTTTTCAAATCTATGGGATTGAATGCCTTCGCCATTTTCGCGGCATGTTTGCGTTTGCGATTTATGACCCGTCACAGCATGTCGTGTATATTGTTCGGGATCGGCTAGGTATTAAGCCACTCTACTACTATCAAGACTCACAACAGTTGGCTTTCGCTTCCGAATTGACTTCGCTGTTGGAGCTTCCGGCTATCCCGCGCCGAATCAATCCAGCGGCTGTTTCTGCTTATTTCAACTATCAATACGTGCCTACGCCTTTAAGCATTTACGATGATATTCATAAGCTGGAACCGGGTGCTTATCTGCGTATTGATCTCGATAGTGGGCATGTAGACAAACAGCAGTACTGGCAAATGGACGTAAATGTTCATGCCTGCAATGAGGCTGAGGCACTTGAAGAACTTAACAGTGTTTTAGACGAAACAATTCGAATTTATACACGCAGCGATGTCCCCTTTGGGGCATTTTTGAGCGGCGGTGTTGATTCCAGCCTTGTCACAGCGATTATGAGCAAGCATCTTTCTGACCCAGTGCGTACCTTTACCATTGCTTTTCGGGAAGAACAGCACTCTGAAGCAAGATACGCTGCGGAAGTTAGCAGGATTCTAGGAACTCAACACACGGAAACAACTGTTACTTTCGACATGGCACTGGATAAGTTGCAACTGTTTGTCCGACATTTCGGAGAGCCGTTTAGCGATTCTTCTGCGATACCTACCTATTTTGTTTCACAAGCGGCAGCAGCCCATGTAAAAATGGTGCTGTCGGGAGATGGTGGTGACGAACTCTTTGGCGGTTACAACAGTTACGCCGACATCTACAAAACGCTCTCAACGCCAATGTTGACTCATCTTGCCAACGCTGCACGTCCCTTTATATCATTACTGCCTTCTATGCGAGCGCAGCAGTTTGTTGAACGGCGAAGCGCGACTCTTGCTGAACAGCATCGACGACATAGGGTCATATTTGACGATAACGCGCTGGCGAAACTGCTTGTTCGGTCTGTGGATGCGTCCTGCGTTTCGGGGATAAGACGAGGAGCTATCGACCCGATCACACAATTTCAAGTGCAGGATGTTCAAACGTATCTTGTCGATGACGTATTGACCAAAGTAGATCGCATGAGTATGGCAAATTCACTCGAAGTTCGCGTGCCGCTTCTCGATCATGTCGTGGTTGAATTAGCGTTTCGACTGCCTTTGGCGCTCAAACTTAAGGCGATGAATGAAAGTCGACTGCCCCGACAAAAGCATCTGCTCAAACGAAGTGCTGAACGCTTTTTTAGTCCAGCGTTTCTTGATCGCCCGAAACAAGGCTTTGGTATTCCCATTCACGAGTGGTGTCAGGGGGCGTTCAAAGAGCCTTTAAGAGAACTCGCTGCGAATGCAAGCGACCCGATTTACGAATGGATTGTGCAGCGCGAAGTTAAGCAGTTATTTGCCAATTTCTTCGCTGGTGCGACGTATGAGGCAGGACGTGTATGGGCTGTTTGGATGTTTGCTCAGTGGATGCAGACCGTTCACAATCGCACACATGAGAAGATACGATGAAAATCAAGCGGGTCTTACAGACGTTAGCGCCTATGGTCTATCGATTTTCTTTAGAGCTGCTGTATCCGCTTAATCTGTTATTTGTGTACCTGCGTAAAGATGTGAAGTACCCGAACTCGGTTTTACACATCTCTTATATGGTGCATATTCCGTATTACACCGTCTTGATTTTGCGCCGTTTGGGAATGAAAGCTGATTACTTGGCGGTGGGAAGCAGTAATCTGTGGAATCGTTCTGATTACGTAACCCCCACATCACGCCTACCGTTTGTGAAAGCGTGGCTTGAATTCGTGTTTTTCTGGCGTATTATCGCCAAATATGAAGTGTTACATCTCCACTTTATGAAAACGATGTCTCAAGATGGTTGGGAAGTGCCGCTCTTAAAGCAGATGGGGCGTAAAATCGTTATTCACTATCGGGGATGCGAGATTCGTGAACGCGAAAAGAACATGGCGCTTCACCCGAAAATCAATATTTGTTCGGAGTGTGAGTACAACCCACGCCCGTGTGAAGGACAGGAAGCGCGGCGCGAACTTGCACGATGGTACGGCGATCACTTTTTCGTGACAACCCCGGATATGCTGGACTTTGTGCCACAAGCCGAATACATGCCATTTTTCCTACCCGAAATCGATTTTGATGCGTACCGTATTCGTGAGCGCAACTCGAAACGTTTTAAGATTGTTCATGCGACAACGCATCCGGGTATTGAAGGAACATCGCATATCAAGGCGGCGATCCAACGTTTGCAGGAACGCGGCTACAAGATTGAGTTTGTTTTCTTGCACCTTGTTTCGCCTGAAACCATTTTGCATGAGTTTGCGAGTGCAGACCTCGCTATCGGTAAGATGAAGATGGGATACTATGCGAACGCACAAATTGAAAGTATGTTTCTGGGCATTCCGACGATCACCTATGTTCGATCCGAGTTCATGACAGATGAGCTAAGGGAGTCTGGCTTTATCTTCTCGACGTTAGATGAATTAGAGCAAACCCTCGAATACTATCTTGTGAACCCCGATGCCTTAGCCCAAAAACGAGCGATTGCACGGGCTTCTATTCTTCGACTGCACGACAATGACGTGCTTGGCAGACGGCTAGTCAATTTATACGATCAGTTGAAGTTGAATTGATAACCTATTGACTGCCAACCATTTGTCCCTGGAGGATTGAAAATGATCGAAGATATTCTTGTATGTCCAGTGTGCCACCATGACCTACCTTTGAAAGAAATTAAGGCAAATGGAAAGGGCAAATGTACAAACTGCGGGGGAGATTACTCGTATGATAAAGGCTTCTTCTATTTAATTCCGACGCCCTTTCCAGATAAGAACATCCAGGAAAAAACGGATTTGTGGGAGAAATTGCAGGAGAACGGTGCGATAAGCTATTCGCTGTTACCTGAAACAAACCTTGCAGTAAGCGAACGCGACGAGATAAAGCGGTTTATGGAATTTAGCCAAATCCAAGGCACTGTTCTGGATGTAGGGTGTGGACCACAGGCGATTCCATCGTATGCGGTGAATTTTATCGGACGTTTTGTGGGGATCGATCCGTTGAAAGGTAGTCCTGAACGCGAGTTTGAATTCGTTAATGCTGTGGGTGAGTATTTGCCTTTTCGGGATAAGACATTCGACTGCGTATTGTTTGCAACAACCATTGACCACTTTCTTGATGCGGTCAAGGTGCTGTCTGAAACCCGACGTGTTCTAAAACCCGGTGGTGCCGCAAGCATCTGGTTTGCCGAGTACGTCGAACTACTGCCGCCTGATACCACACCGATTATTATTCTTAAGCTGCGGAATGCCTTCGATTTACTGCGTCATTTTGAGGTAAGCGAATTTTCTCGTCGTCTAATCAAACAGTTCCGCAAAAGTAAGGAACCGGCAGTGGATCCACGTGTAGAATACCTTTATTCGCTACCTGCCCCTCCCGGTGCCTATAACGCTTTCCATTCTGTTCGTCCCACATTGCCTGAATTACGTCAGTGGCTGACACTGGCAGGTCTCACTATATCGCATGAAACTGAACCCGATCATGACGGAAACATTTACGTGAAAGCAATACGATTGCCCGAATGATCGGCATATTCTACATGCCGATTGCGAATCGGTTTTTCATCTACTGCCCTCTACGGAATAGACGATTATGATCCGCAAATTTCTTGGTGATTTCGCCGCCTACGGGTTGGGTGATCTCATCATCAAGGCAAGCGTGTTCATTACGCTGCCTGTGTATTCGCGTGTTCTCACCACCGAAGATTACGGCGAGTGGAATATCCTTGTGACGGGTGTCGGCTTGTTGAGCGCGTTTCTTGTGCTGGGTGGCGATGCTGCGTATGCACGGTTGTTTTTCACAACCCAGAGCCATGAAGAACAACAGACCATCACTTCGACATGGTTTGCGTTTCTGGCATTGTGGAGCAGTTCGCTCGTTTTGATCTGTGTGTTGTTTAGCAGACCGATTGCGGCGTGGGCGCTTGATAAACCTGAACATGCCTCGCTGGTAATACTGAGTCTGCTGGCAGCACCTTTCGGCTTAATCAACAGCATGTGCGCTCAAGCGCTGCGTAACCGCTTTCAAGCGCGGCAATTTGTGTTCTGGAATGTAACATCAGCGGTATTGAGTATTGGTTTCAGCGTGTTTGCCGCTGGCGTTCTACAGTGGGGCATCGGCGGGATACTGGCGGGTGCGCTGCTGGCGAACGTCCTGATGCTGCCGATCCGGTTGTGGACAATACGAGACTTGATCCGCCTTCGCTTTTCGTTCGACATTCTAAAGCAATTGCTCAAGTTTGGCGTGCCGCTCGTTCCGACTTCGCTGGCATACTGGATTTTTGCCAGTTCAGACCGGATTCTGCTCGGTCAGCTTGCCGATTTAAGCCAGGTCGGGC
>Ga0163147_10005059_pt1 | contig 16333 bp, 20 predicted proteins | sample OliLakLV19MP6G1_FD_148597 | JGI IMG/M metagenome (GOLD analysis project Ga0163147, IMG submission 148597) | Freshwater microbial mat bacterial communities from Lake Vanda, McMurdo Dry Valleys, Antarctica- Oligotrophic Lake LV.19.MP6.G1 | ecosystem: Environmental > Aquatic > Freshwater > Lake >...
ATATAATACTAATAGGGGGATATATAGGGAGAGTAGGAGAGTGTGAGAGAGGCTACTAGTAATAACAGGGAGGGACAAAGAGAGGCAAAGGGTGTAATGGGGCACACGTTACAGTGTTACACTGCTACATGACTTACAAAAGGAATCCTGTTTAGTCTTCAATACTGGTAGAATCATACTTATATAATCATACTGCTAGAATCTACTCCCAACTAATACTATTAAGTAGCCGGGTTCCGCCGCAGAATATGTAACTAATTGTTTCTTATTACCAGAATCTCCAGGATTTCCACAAACCTTCCAATTTCCACACTTGTCTATTTTACATTCCAACCCCGGACTGCGCCAAGAGACTGCTAACAGCAGAAACTGCTAACAGCAGAAACTGCTGACAAAGCAAGACTCGTGCCAGCAGTCACTGCAAGCAAGAATCATGCCAGCGCAGCAACAAGCACGAATTGTGCCAGAAACCCGCTAACAGGGAGAAACTGCTAACAACAGCCTGAAACACTCTGTTACAAAATACTTCGATTGCTTCCGACAGACGGTACTTGACAGCTTAGAAACCCGTGAGAAAATCAAGAGAAAAAAAGAAAAGGCCCGCAGTCATCGTGCTGCAACAAGCCCGCACATTAACAACCTAGATTCGCTTTGCGCTACTCGCTGAACTCGGCAAATGCCAGCAGCGCACCCGCAAGGCCCGCAAATCGACTCACAAGACTGCGGAAAACTCCGACAGGGTTCTATCACCTAGAACAGAATAAACAGCTTAGAACCCTGTTAGGGCAATTCCGCCCACGACAACTAACCAACCTGAAAGCCTCAAATGACAGTCATAAATGCAAATGAGATCACCGTTGATACAGTATCGACGGCTGCGAAACTTGGAGAAGTCATCGTCAGCGCCGACAAGCGCTCTACCAGTGAAACACCATTAACCGATGCGCAGCGCATTCGGCGGGTGATTCTTCCCGTAGGCCATTGGGGAAACCTAACGGCTGGAACTGTAGGACTTGACGACAGTTATAAAAAGGTCCAAGGATTGACAGACATCCTGACGGCAGGAATGCGATCAATCGCAAACTCCTACCTGAAGGAAATGCTTTCCGAAAACGACAGCTTGAGAACAGTAGCACTCGCAGACTTCACGGTTTCTAGCTTGCTTGCATGGAGCACAGAGACAGCCGCAAGCCGGGGCGCACTCACAGTGACTAAGGAAGAAATCGAGAAATGGTTTCCAACCTCTAAGCTGTTCGGAGTGATGCAAGCACGTGGAGTAACCGAAGGTAAGGGAACAGCTTACACAGACTTCATGGGCAAACGGCTGTCCGCATTGGCAGCAAAGAACCACGGCTTAGAGAATGACGAGGGAGCTAATAAGCTGATAGTTTTGTTGGAGGCTGACGCCGCAACAGCAGGAGACAGTATTGCTATCGAACTGGTTGGACGGCTCGCTAGCATAGCCAAGAAGTACTTGGCAAAGACAAAAGAATCTGCGACTGCTATCAACATGGACAACCTGTAAGAGTATGGACACCATGAACACCAACACGAGCGAAATCCTTGCACGATACTGGCAACATCGTGCCGCAGGCATCCGGCCGTGCGAGGCTTGGAGACTTGCCACTACTGCAACCAACTAAGGAGAATGAGAAATGAGCCAATTGCATGATGCTCATGTGCTGGCGTGGATAGTGGCTACTTGCCCATATACCACGCTGCCTTACCGCAAACAGGCATGCTACGTATGCCCTGCACTTAGCCTATGCATGAGCATGCACGGATAGTCCCATAGGCCCTAGGCCCTCCTGCTAGTACCTTACCCCATAGGGTACTAGCCGGGTGATCCTGCCCATTGACTCCCATTAACTAAGAGAACTGATATGAACAAACAGCAAGCTACCAATGCCGTAAAGGCCACCCTGGCATCACTCAATGATACCGAGAGGGATTACTCCCCGGCCACCGTGGCCGAACTTGTTGGCCTGCCAGTCGCAGAGGTTGAGGGCCTTATCGTCAAAGCCGGATGGTGCGAGATGGGACACGAGCATTCGGCTCTCGGCTTCTACGAGATGCGCGCCAACTAGGCCATCCTGATAGTCCCCTGCCTACCACTAGGGGACTATCCGGGTAATCCTGCCCAGTAAACTAGAGAATCTGATATGAACCTGAAACAAGTGAACATGGCCACCGTGGCCCAACGAGATATCGACAGTATCGTATCCGTAGTGGGCAACGCCACGCATCATGTGTGTGTTGTTTTGCACCAGAACCAGTGCGATGCAGTGGCCAATGATGACATGGCGGTCTCCGCCAGGGTTGAAGTGGTCCTGCAACTCCAGGCACTGCTCCAGGCTATCCAGCGCGCCAGCAATCGGCAGATTCGCCGCCTTGGACCGACAGGCGCTAGGGACTAGACTCCCTGCCACTGCTACCAGTAGTCTCTGCCTGCCATGGCATGCTACTGGTGGTAGTGACTGCTAAAAAAAATCGCTCGCTTCGCTCGAATACCAACAGCCAACAACAGGCTTCAGCTGGCGTCGCTTCGCTCCTTGCCTCAGCGGTACCAACAGCCACGTGACGGCTCGCTTCGCATCGCTTCCACTAGCTCCCCTGTATACCCCGGGAGGCCTTTTTACGCGTGGATTACATTTTCTTCCTAACCACCGAACTTCGTGCAGCTAAAAATTTACAAAATTTAGAATCTCCCCAGAACCACCAGCTTTCTTTCCTTCCTTGACACTCTTGGATTCTTTTTCCTTCTGCACTCTTGGATTCTTTTTCCTTCCTCTGTAGCAAACCCTAGGACTACTAAGGTATACTGGCGCCATGACCTCAAGTAACACTCCGACCCGGCCGCCGTCGCAATTGCTAGCGCTACTCGCTTCTGGTGTTCCGGCGGCGAATGCAGCGATGGCTCTAGGGTTGACCGAGCTAGAAGTAGCGACAGCATTAGCAGACCCGGAGTTTTCTGCGGCGCTTGCAGCTGAGCGTGGCGAGAAGCTAGAAGCAGCGATAGCTCACGACAGCAAGATAGAATCTGTGGAAGAGAAAGCGCTGAGAGCTTTGGAGCAGAAGCTGCCATTTGTGCGAAATCCTCTGGAAGCAGCCAGAATTTTTCAAATTTTAAATTCTTCACGCAAGCGTACTGCTACAGATTCTGGCGCACATCAGCAATCGCTGGGAGCACAGTCAGTAAACATTGTCCTACCAAAAGCAGCCCAGGTGCTCATTACTATGAATTCACTTAACCAGGTGATTGAGGTTCAGGGGCGCAGCATGGCAACACTGCCGTCGAGAAACCTACCCGGTTTACTCATAGATTTGAAAGACCAGGAGCGGGCGACTGCTGTCTTAGATCGTGTCGAGCCGCTGAAAACTATTATCAACGGGGTTGAAAGAGTCTTGTGAGCAAAGTAATTGCCTGGTTTTCTTGCGGAGCCGCATCTGCAGTCGCCACTAAAATGGCCTTAGCAAAATACTCTGAAGTTGAGATTAGGCGCTGCATTGTCATTGAAGAGCACCCAGATAATGAGCGGTTTTCAGCTGACTGTGAAAAGTGGTTTGGGCAGCCAGTTCTACGTTACGGAAATGCTGAATATAAGAACAGTGTTTTTGAAGTAATACGTAGACGGAATTACACTAATGGGCCTGGAGGCGCTCCGTGCTCTATGTTGTTAAAAAAGCAGCCTAGAAAATGGCATGAAAAGGCTGGAGACATAAATGTGTATGGTTTTACTTATGATGAAGAGGCTCGCTACGACCGATTTTTAGACGCTAATAATCACACCACGTCAGAAGTACCATTGATAGATGCTAAGATATCTCACGCAGGGTGTTTAGCTATCATTCAGCGCGCAGGCCTAGAATTACCTGTGATGTACAAACTGGGATTCGAACATAATAACTGCATAGGCTGTGTAAAAGCTGAAGGCGCAGGCTACTGGAATAAAGTACGAAAGCACTTTCCTGATAGGTTTCAGAAGATGGCAGAAGTGTCCCGGAGTATTGGATCTAAGATGGTAGTAGTTAAAGGACAGCGCATGTTTTTAGACGAACTGCCCCCAGGAATAGGAAATTATCAAGACGAAGCTAAGATTTCCTGTGATGTATTCTGCGAACAAGTGGCTCGCGTATTGTGAGCACTTCACCGGAAGCAATGGAGCAGCTCGTAGCAGAGGCTGGGATCCTAGACGTAGCGTCAGATCGCGCGAGTATCACAGAAGCTGCGCGCCAAAGTCTCGACTTCCTAGCAGCTTTGATTCTTACAGACATCTACGAATATGGATACCCTCCACTATTCCAAGCAATCTGGCAGCTGATTTGCACAGAAGCCATGCAGCCGAATGGCAAACCTAAGTACGCATTTGGTATTCCTCGTGGATTTTCAAAAACACTAGTCTTGAAACTCTACGTAGTGTGGCTAGTTCTCTTCTCAGACCGGCGATTTATCCTAGTAGTCTGCAACACTGCGAAACTAGCAGAGAACTTCCTCTCTGACGTTGCAGACATGCTGAACAATCTCAATATTGTTAACATCTTTGGGCGCTGGGATGCTACTATTGAGCAGGATACTCTTGCTTTCAAGAAGTTTGCTTTCCGTGGACGCAGCATTGTCCTTGCAGCTCTAGGAGCAGGCTCATCTCTGCGAGGACTTAACTTGAAATTCGTCCGTCCTGACTGTGTAATCATGGATGACTTGCAAAACAGAGACCAAGCAAGCAGTCCAGAACTCGCAAAAGAGCTGCTGATCTGGATGCTAGGTACCCTGATGAAAGCTTGTCACCCGCATCGGTGCATTTTTATCTTTGTAGGAAACATGTACCCTTTCGAAGGGAGCATACTCCGCAAACTGAAGCTGTCTCCTGAGTGGATCAGCTTCATTACTGGTGCAATCCTGGCAGATGGAGAGAGTCTTTGGCCCGAACATCGCAGCACTGAGGATTTGCTAGCAGAATTGCGATCAGACACCGACATGGGACACCCCCAGATCTTCTATTCAGAAGTAATGAATGATGAAGAATCCGGTACAGTCTCTGGCATTGACATTTCTAAGATTCACACTTACCCTCCAGAGCTGGAATACCTAGAAGCTCAAGGTGGATTTATTATAATTGACCCATCCCTAGGTAAAAAGCAAGGTGATGATCTTGGCATTGGTGCATTCTTGATCTATGATGGCATTCCTGTGATGAGAGAATGCATAACTGAGAAGATGGATCCGGGCCAGACCATCAGGCGCGCCACCATGCTAGCAAGCAAGTATAACATGCAGCTGATAATCTGCGAGGGTGGCGCTTACCAGGCAACTCTGATCTATTGGTTTGACCAGGTCTACACACAGCTTGGCATTTCTGGCATCAACGTCGGAGAGATTACTACAGGGAACATTCAGAAGAACTCTAGGATTATTGCGGGACTCAAGCAACTGCTGACAGGAAAGATCTACCTGCATCCTACTGTACGCAACGCGGTAATTTATCAAATCACTCAGTGGAATCCATTAAAGACTCGCAACAAGGATGAACTGTTAGATCTGATAGCTTATGCTTACAAGGTGATTGAGCTTTACCCCGAATGGCTGCCTCTGTTGATTTCTATGGACCCAGAGGATACAATGGGATCAGCAAGTCACACACACGATCTAGCACTTCCGTTTTAAGGATACACCATGGGTCCAATAGATAAGCTATCTGCACTTGACATAGAACGGTTTGTAGAAACGTTAGCGCGTACTCAAGACACCATAAATGACGTTGACGGTGTAATGCAATACAGTAGCGAGTGGACAAAGGGTGGAAAGGCTGTTACCAATCCTGCTAAATCTAGGGCGTCTATGCCAGTGTTTGATATGCAGGCGCACGACATTACTGCGAGTCGCAGAGCTGCAGCTGTTGAGCAAGCAGCCGCTCGGGCAGCTTTGGCACTTGGGGATTTTGATGATTTTGGCGATCCTAAGAAGCCTGGAACGCGCACTCCACGAATAGCAAAGCCTCCTGGAGCTTTAGGTGTCCCTCTTTTGATATTCTTGGAACTTTTGATGCAACACACTGGGCTTAATGTTGGAGAAGACCGAGCCCTTGCTGACAAGCGTAATGAGCCTACGCCAAAAGAGAAGACTGCTGCAAATAACGAAGCTAATAACCAGGCTGGTATCAATGCGCCTGGCATGAATCAGCTTTTACAGCTTTTGATGTCAAGGTAAAAACAATGGCTACCTCCCCTAACACCCCAATGTCGCTGCCACCGCTTGCTCAGGAGGCAGTGGTAAAATACATCAACAGCGCTTTCGAGATGTATCGCAGCTGTTATCCCATTCGTGATAGTCTCATGGTGCGCGACCGTGCATATCTGAGGACAACCGACACGAGTTTGGCCCAGCGTCGCGCCAAAGCAGCGAATGATGCAGGAGACCCTACTAAGCTCCAGAACATCGTCGTGCCAGTTGTGATGCCGCAAGTAGAATCAGCACTAGCAGACTTGCAAGAGATCTTTCTCACAGGATACCCAATCTTTGGAGTAGTCGCGCCGCCAGATCAGCTTGATGCTATGTTCCAGATGGAGACTCAGATCGGTGAGAATTCTATCCGAGCAGCTTGGCCCATGCATTTGGCGCAAGCAATGCGAGATGGTCTCAAGTATGACCTCGGGGCGGTAGAAGTGTGCTGGGAAAACAGGAAGATCTTTACAGTAGCTACTCCTTCTGAGAAGAATCTTCAAGCAGGGGTGGCTAAGGAAACCTACTACGCAGGCAATTTCATCACACGTAGAGACCCCTACAACCTGATCTTAGATTCCAGAGTCTCTCCTGAAGTAAATCACATCTCTGGCGAGTTTGCAGGCTACGTAGAAGTGGTCTCTCGGATTGAGACTAAGAAGCGCATGGAGAACCTGTCACCGCTGGGGTCTATGAATTTCAGGAAAGCATTGGAAGCGCCAGGTCCTGGAGATAACATCTTCAATGACACCAATGGCGACTACTTTGTACCCGATGTAAATCCTGAAGCGTTGATGCCAAGCAACATCACTCGCAATGATCACAACTGGATGAGCTGGGTTAATGCTACGTCTGGCAATAAGAAAGCAACTGGGATCAAGTACAAGAATTCTTACATCTGGAAAATCCTGTATGCTAGGATTCTCCCGTCAGACTTTGAACTCAATGTTGCCAACCCCAATCACGTACAGATCTGGAAGTTTGTCCTGCTGAATGGGGTGCCAATCTTTGCTGAGCGTCAGACTAATGCTCACAATCTCTTGCCGATCATAGTCTGCAAGCCTAGTGCTGATGGACTTGGCTGGCAAGCTAAAGGCTTTGCAGAGAATGCTACTCCGGCGCAGACCGTGGCTACTGGTCTCATGAGTTCAGCGATTGAATCTCAGCGGCGGAAGGTCTATGACCGTATTTTCTATGATTCCAAACGGGTTGAAAAGAAAGATATCGACGTAGTCTCATCTGTGGCAAGAATCCCAGTTAAGAATAACGCTTATGGCAAGAACATAGCTGAGGCCATTTATGCGGCGCCGTATCGTGATGATGGCGTAACTGAAGTCCTGTCCATGAGTCAGCAAATTGCTCAAACTGGTGACATAGCAAACGGCCAAAATCGCGTGACTCAAGGGCAGTTCCAAAAAGGTAACAAGACGCGCAAAGAGTTTGATACTGTGATGGGCAATGCCAACAGCCGTAGTCGCTTGCGTGCGCTTGCTCTTGAGTTCTCATTCTTTGTGCCAATCAAGGAGATTGTTAAGAGCAACATCTTGCAGTTTCAGCCGCCCGTGTCTATGCTGAATACCAACACTGGTCAAACTGCACAGATTGATCCAGAAGCACTGCGTAAAGCTAGCGTCAGCTTCACACTTTCTGATGGCTACATGCCGTCGGAGAAGTTGCTTAGTTCTGATAACCTTGGTATGCTTTTCCAGGCAGCTCCAGCAATGCCCCAGATTGCTGTTGAATATGATCTGATGGGAATGTTTATGTACTCTATGCAGCTGCAAGGTGGTGGCTGGATGCGTCAATTCAAGCGTACTCCTGAAGAGCAGCAAGCACAACTAGCACAAATGCAGCAAGCCACACAAGCTGCAGGAACTACAGGTTCACCCCCAGCAGCAGGTTCACAAGGAGCGTCACAATGATAGCAGCAGATTTAGACCACATGGTTCAGCGTTACAAGATGACCCTCGCAGAGGTAGAGCGAGCTAAGATGCTCTCGCCTGAGACTACTGCCAGACTCAAAACTATGGCTGCAGAGATCACCGAGGATCTAGCAGACTACCGATTTTCTGGTTCTCCAGAAGAAGTGCAGACTAAGATGCTTAGCCACGCACACACCCAAGGGCAGCGAGATACCTTGCTGCTATTGTTAGATGACAGCGCAAACGCTTACGGCACTGCCACTGAGCACAACTTTCACAACCCTGGAGTCCCATCATGAGTATCTTTTCAAACCTGTTCCCACGTACTAGCGGCACTGCACATAACGGCCCGCAGCCGCCACCTGCTCCGGCGCAAAAACAGGCTGAGTCTGCAGCTGCTGCCACTGCCGAGCCTCCTAAGCCTACTTCCTCTCTTGATAAATACACGAGCCTGTGGCAAACTCTTACTACAGAGGATGGGAAACCCGTACCACTTCCTGTTGACGCGTTGAAGCAGCCGATGTTTAACTTCGATGCAGGTAAAGTAACCGAATCCGCAGGAAAGATGGACTTTACTAGTGGCATTGATCCAGAACTGTTGACTAAAGCTACTAGCGGCGACCAGGAAGCATTTTTGGCGGCACTCAACCACGGGATTCGCAACGCTGTAATTGGTATGACCATGTCAAATGGCAACCTTATCAATACAGCACTGCTTCAAAACAACGAGAGGATCACAGCCTCTCTGCCAACTCATATCAAGGGAGTTCATCTCATGGAGATGGATCCTACGGACAACCCGGTGTTCTCACACCCAGCAGCCCAGCCTCTCGTACAAGCACTCAAGAAGATGGCTTTTGCGCGAGATCCTAATGCTGACCCCAAACAGATCAATCGTGACATTGCAGGCTATTTGTCGGAGTTTGCGTCAGAGCTGACTAGCTCCACTCCTACTGCTGTTGCCGCTAAGAAAGTGGCAGCATCAAAAGAGACAAACTGGTTGCAATTTGCTGGTGTTAAATAATCTTTTTAGGAGTTTCTTATGTCGATGAATAAAGCGCACTTGGACGCCGGAGCTAATGACGTCCGACGTCAAGGGCCGGGTGATTCTATCATGTCAATGTCGCAATCAGCGTCTATTGCTACTGTGGGTGATGGCACTCTTACTGCGACAGCGATGCTTGCCGGCATTGTTGATCGCACTGGACCTACTGGCAACTACATTGACACGTTGGATACTGCAACTAACTTGCTGGCAGCTATTGGTAATGCGTCTCCTGGGGATAGCTTCGAGTTCCTGTATCGGAACACCGTTGCGGTCACCATGACGCTTGCTGTTGCTGTCGGTGCTGAGCTTGGTGCTAACACTGCGATGATTGCATCTAACGTGCGGCGGTATCTTGTGACCATCATGTCTACGAACACTGCTCAGGTGTTTGCAGCTAACACGGTCAGTGGAACTGCTGTCATCAGTGGGCTGACTGCTGCTCAGGTGCAGAAGTTGCAGCCTGGGATGGGGATCAGCGGGTCTGGAATCACTGGTGGCACCAACGTGCTCTCGGTTAATCCAAATGCTGGTACTGTCACTCTTGATGCTAATGCTACTGCCACCGCTACATTGGCGGCGTTGACTTTCTTCCCGCGATACATCATCCGGGGTCTGCACACGTCTGCGCTGTAAGCAGTTCGTCCCAGTCTGTTCCAGTTTCTTTTCAATCTTTAGGAGTTTATCTCATGGCTGTTGGTGCTTTCAATACTGCGCTCATCCCCGATGATTTGGCTGAAAAGTCTTTCGCCGCGATGATTACGCGAATCATGCCAAACGGTTCCGCGCCGTTGTTTGGTATCAGTGCTCTGTTGTCGCAGGAAACTGCTAAGCAGATCGAGCATGGATTCTACAGCAAGACCATGCTGTTTCCATCAGTTAAGTTGTCTGTGCAAGCAGCAGTCTCTGACACCACGTTTACGGTAGTTTCTACGTCGAACATCCTGCCAGGCATGCTGCTGCGTGCGGATACTACCAACGAGAACATCTTGGTTACTGCCGTGCTTTCGCCTACCAGCCTTGCTGTGCAGCGTAGCATTGGCACTGTGACTCCTGCCACGATTGTCACCAGCACCAATCTGTGGATGGTAGGTAATGCTTACGAAGAAGCATCGCTGCGTCCAGCGTCTCTCATCATCATCCCGGAACGTGTTACCAACAACACGCAGATCTTCCGGAACACCTGGGCAGTTTCTGAAACGACTCGTGCTACGATGCTGATCGCTGGTGATGTTGCTGTTGCTGAGTCCCGTCGCGAATGCTCTGCGTTCCACGCGATTGACATTGAGAAGGGCCTGCTCTTTGGTCAGCGCTTCTTCGGTACTCGCAACAACCAGCCGTTCCACACGATGGATGGTGTCATCAATGCTGTGACTCAGCGAGTTCCTGCAAACATCACAACGCTGGGCAGCACTACCAACTACACCCAGTTGGAAGCCGCACTGGATCCGGTGTTCAACCAGGTGACTGATCCTACCAGCATTGGCGAGCGTGCTCTCTTTGTTGGTGGTTTCATGCGTCGGGTGTTGCATCAGATCTTCCGGGCGAACGCTACGTACTTCATCGAAGATGGCCAAACCACCTGGGGCTTGCAGTTCGACAGTTTCAAGATCCCTCGCGGCCGGTTCAACATCGTCGAGCACCCGCTGCTTAATGCTTATGGGCAAGCAGCATCTTGGGCTAAGATGGGAATTGCGCTGGATTTGAACACCTTCTGCCTGGCTCACATGACTGGCCGTAACACCACGAACAAGGAGTTCAACGTCGATGGACAGACTCCTTCGGACAACGGTGTTGATGCTGTCGGCGGAACTCTTACCAGCGAGTTGACTTGCTTGGTTAAGAATCCTGCGGCTGATGGTATCCTGTACAACGCCACTGCTGGCGTGGTAGGCTAAGTTTCTCCAGTGAACGCATCTTAGGATGCTTGCAGGGAGGCTTAGCGGTCTCCCTGCTTTTTGTCAATCTGTCAGTTCAACCTTGAAAGTTCAACCATGAAAACCTTCCACTCCATCACAGCTGGTTCCACGTTTATTACTCCTAAGGGGGTTGTTCGTACGTTTGCAGGTAAATTTGGTGGCACTGGCACTTACGTTGCTAGCGACCCTGCGGAGATTGAAATGCTCGAGGGCATGGTAGCATCTCCTGCTGCTCAGATTTATGCTGAAGGTGAAAAGGCTGAAACGAAAATAGATCCGACTGTGGCACTTGCTGCTGCTGACGCCTATGCAAACACAGCGCTGGAAACTGATGCGAAAATCTCGGCACTGCGAGATAACCTTGGCGCCGTAATTGCGTCCGCCAAGAAAGCTTAAGCGATGACTGCCCTCTACAGCGCCATACTGGCGGATGTAATTGCTATTACCAACCGTCCGGAGTTGGTAACAGAGCACGCGCTTGCCATTAGAACTGCGACGCGTGCTGCTCATTTTGGCAATACATACTTCCTTGACGCTGTAGAGCTAGATTACACCTTGCCTGGTGGTCCTGCCTACACTGCGCAGCTGAATAAGACCACCATCGGTGCCGCAAGATTGCGAGCGCTGAACATGATACAGCTGATAGATGCTACTAGTGTCGTAGTCTATAAGCCAGAGATTAAGGTGGTAGAACTAGGAGATATCCTAGATGTAGAATATCGCACGATAAAGAATAACATCGCATACATTGCTGGTAATGTTATCAATATCCGCAGCTCTCTTGCTGCCAGCGGTTTCCGGCTTACGTATTTCCAGTCCCCCAATGTCACTGAGGCAACCTACGACAGTTGGATTGCTAACTTGGCACCAGACATTATCATCTATGCTGCTGCAGCTAACGTCAGCATGATGACAGGTAACGCTGAGAAAGCCAAGCTGCTTAACAAGTACGCCTTCGAAGATCTTCGTGAGCAGCTTGATGAGAACTTTTTGACTAGCAAACAACGGTAATAGTCATGGCATATACTCCTAATCCCACCAACGCAACTCAGCCTATTGACTCTGTTAAGGCGCGCACAGCTGCTGCTGAGTTCCGTGCACTTAAAGGTTATATTGCAACCCTTTCTGGGCTTACTCCCGCAGTCAACGGCCTTACCAGCATCAACGGCGGCCAAATTGCTGGAGTTCGTAACAGGCTTATTAACAGCTGTTTCAACATCTGGCAGCGGGGTACTAGTTTTGCAGTTGCTGGAACTACGGCAGTTTATGGTCCAGACCGCTTTTTTGCAAACAGTGAAGGCGCGCAGGCCTGTACACTCAGCCGTCAAACCCCGTCACTGGGATTAAACCAGTATGGAGTTCGGTTGCAGCGTAACGCAGGAGTTACCGGCATACACCCCATGCATCTTCGACAGATCATCGAGGGTGCTACTGCTATGCAACTGCGCGGACAGACTTGTACACTAACAGCTACTGTCACTTTAGGTGCAAATTTCTCAGGAACCGCTCTTAAGTTTCGTGTACAATCGGGCTCGGTAGTTGACGAAGGTTCAGCGTCTCTGATAGCAGGCACCTGGACAAGTTTACTGACTCCGCTGGATTCATCAGTGGCGGCCAGTACCATACAGGCGCGACTTTCCCAGAGTTTCGAGTTTAACCCACTTATTAAAGAGGTAGCAGTAGGCATCACTTATACTCCTGTTGGGACAGCCGGAGCTGATGATTGGGTGCAAATAGATGACATTCAGCTGGAAGTTGGCAGTATTAAAACTAGCCAGGAGTATCTCCCGATAGGTACGGAGTTGGCATTGTGCCAGCGCTATTACGAAACCTCTACGCATAATCCGATTTTCAGTGGCAATGTCACCTCCGGGGAGAACTATTATCATTCCCAGGCGTTTGCTGTGCAAAAGCGGGTAGCCCCTACTGTAACTTTTAGTTATGTCGGAGCTAGCTCATTTGCTGCGTCAGCTCCTACTGGCTCATCTATAACTGTTACTGGATTTAATGCACTAAAACTAGCTACTGCTACAAATATAGGGTTCTATCAATATAACTGGACAGCTTCGGCAGAGCTGTAATCACTATGTACAAACTTGCACGCGGCAACCTCATAATCCGAGAATCTGATGGAGCTATTATCCCAAAAGACTTGGGAAATGTAGACTATGTTCAGTTTCTGACGTACGTAGAAGCTGGCTTTCCCGTGAAGCCCGCCGACCCTATAGTAATTCCAGAAGTCATTCCCAGTGCAGGCGAGGTTGCTTTGCAGGAGATTGCAGCATTGAAACTCCGCATCAAGTCTGTAGAAGATAAGCAGAAAATCTAAGGCTAATCATGGCTGTTCAACGTTTTCGGGGAGCACTTAACGCAGCGGATTTTCCGCTAGTCTCTTCTATGCAGGGGCGGACAGTAGTGCAGCCGCAGTTGGACAATAATGTCAGAACTACTCAGGACTTCTACGGCACTTCTGAATCGGCAGACTACAGTATTCCACAGCTTCTCTACTGTGAGAACGTAGTACCGACTGCTGAAGGTATTCAATCAGTGGGCTACGAAGAAGTAGTGGCAAGCCTGTTAGGGGCTGTAGATTTTGACCAGGTAATAACCTTGCGAGATGCAGATGAAAACAACTTTCTCTTCTGTCCTGCTGAAGGTAAAAATTACATCTACACAGCAAATGAAGCTGCCTGGGTTAGTACCAATCCTATTGATGCTACAGGCCGCGCAGTCTCTCATGCTTACGTCAATGGCCGTACTTTTATCTGCTATAAAGGTTTAGGCATTTACGAGTATGATTCTGTACTGGGCACTTTCAGCCTCCAAGTCGTTGTTGGAATTGCAAATGCTGCCATTGATTGCATTGGCGCAAGCAACAACTACCTGCTAATTGCCAGCGGTATCACAGTATTCTGGAGCAGTCTGATTGACCCTCTAGACTTTGTTCCTAGCATTCTCACTGGTGCAGGATTCTTAATACCCCAAGACGTCAAAGCTAATATCGTAGCAGTCAATGGCACGTCTGGTGGATTCATTGTGTACACCGGCAAGAATGCGGTCGGTGCCGTGTACACTAATAACATCAGGGCACCTTTCTCGTTCAAAGAGGTAGCAAGCGCTGGGGGTGTTTCTACTCCTGAGCAGATTGCAAGTGACCAGAGTGCAGGTCCCCAGTATGCTTGGACAACTGGCGGTCTGCAAAAGATTGTGACTCAGGGCGCAGAGACACTGTCAGCAGAGATCAATGATTTCTTAGCAGGCCGCAAATGGGAGTATTGGGTCACCGGCACCCGAGAGCTAGTGGAAGTGATTGCGGGAGCTACAGAGTTTCGTGTCAAAGTAGCCTACATTGCTAGTCGCTATCTCATAGTGTCTTATAGTGTAGACTCTAGTGACACTTACCAATATGCTATCCTGTTTGACACTGTGCTGAAACGCCGTGGCAAACTTAAATTTGACCACGTCGATTGCTTTGCTTATCCGTATCCCAACGCCTTCGGAGATTTGGAATACGCAGATCTGGAAACAGTGGCCTACGAAGCATTCGGAGAAGCCTCCTATGACAGTCTCAGTGAAGGGTTATCTTCAAATCCTCCAAGCAAGAAAACAGTAGCATTCTTGCAATCTAACGGCACTGCCAGTCTGTTGGCAATGACGTATAACAAGGATGAAGCTGTTCAACTGGGAGTAGCAATTTTCGGCAAGTTCCAGCTGCTTCGCGCCCGAATGGCGACACTGCAATATTTTGATGTTGAGGGCGCCTACAGGAATGCAACTAGTGGAGTCCCAAACATTCGTGCGTCTGTGATGGCAAGCACTGATGGAAAGAATCTAGTTGTTCCAAGCGACATGACATTGACCAAGAACAGCAAATACTCCCAGCGATACGCTAAGCGAATTACTGGCTTGAACTTTGCCATTGGTTTTGAAGGCTCGTTTGCTTTCTCTAGCTACCTCCTTGAGATGACTGCTGAAGGAGACAGGTAATGCCAGATAGCTTTAAGATTCAAACTGGCTTGCCACTGTTGCCAGATGACGCTGTCCCTCCGCGCCTTTACGGCGCATTCTTATATTTGCACCAGGCAATTCAGAATCTCCAACGGGGGATTTCTAGATATACTGGCATTGATGCTCCGCCTGTAGAAGATTGGGATCAGCTGACGTATCCTGATACTCTGTTGGATGTGCAGCTGACAAGAATGTATCCGATCGCCGGAGCAGTAATATCTCGCGGCCAAGTAGTCAATCTTTACAGCAACGCAGGAGTGCTAAATGCGAGACTTGCTGTTGCGACTGGAGCTGCTACTATGGCTCACGGTATTGCTAATACTGCTGCAGGCATTGGCCAGCGAGTTGAAATCAATTGGCTTCGAGGTGTTTTAGATTCTGTAGGAGGCATGACTTTAGGAACCCTGTATTATCTGAGCACTACGCCAGGAGCTGTGCAATCTAGCGCGCCCGCAGCTGTAGGCCAGATTGTACAACCTGTAGGTTTGGCTTTAGCAAGTGCTACACTGCTAATGGATATCCCACTGCAATTTAGACAGCTGTGACATTATCATGACAAAACCTCCGCACATTGACACTATTGAGCTAACTCCCGAGATGATCGAGCGCGGCATCCGTGAGCAGGAATATGCGATGGCGATGGTGCGGTATCGGGACAAAACCATGACTGATGCAGAGTGGCACGAACTGCTTGAAGATCTGGATTTTGCCGCATGGCTGGTAAGCCCGTAAGGAGTCCGATGAATGATAAGGACGACTACACGCGTACTAGGAACGAAGCTCGACTTGATCGAATTGCAAGGTGGATAAACACATGGCACGAAATCAGATACTTCGGAAAAGCGCTGGGGAAACTCGGCGAGTGGATTATTCGGATACTTATCAGCGCCTGGCTGATGGTGGAAATCTGGAACAGGGTCTTCGGAAAATGAAACTCTATCTTGTGCTGTTCGACTCCTTGCTGGTGATGAGCTGCGTCTTTATGGTAGTAACATCATGAGCGAGGCAGTACAACTGGCGCTGATCGGCATGATCCAAAGCTGGGGCAATGCGTTCTGGCAAAACATAGCTGTCATTATTCCAGCCGTTGTCGGTGCTGTTATTTTGTGGGTGCAGAACCGGCGCAACGACAAGCGCTCGGAAGAACGTGCCAATGGCATTTCGCATCAATTGGGCAAAGTCGGTGAGGCTGCAATCACAACCGCAGAACAAGCTGCGCTGA
>Ga0163147_10005067_pt1 | contig 16323 bp, 10 predicted proteins | sample OliLakLV19MP6G1_FD_148597 | JGI IMG/M metagenome (GOLD analysis project Ga0163147, IMG submission 148597) | Freshwater microbial mat bacterial communities from Lake Vanda, McMurdo Dry Valleys, Antarctica- Oligotrophic Lake LV.19.MP6.G1 | ecosystem: Environmental > Aquatic > Freshwater > Lake >...
ACACGCAGGCTGCAATTTCGCGCTATGCGCTCTCGCTTGGTCAGGCGTACCAGATGCAGAACGATTTGATCGACCTCTCCGCCGGCGCGCATGAAGGGTGCGACCTTGTGCAGGGCAAGCGAACCATCACGCTCATTGCCGCGCGAAACCAGTTGAGCGCGGTGCAGCGAGAGGAGTTTGATGGCAAACTCGAAGTGTTGCGCACCGCCAACGGCCATGCGCTGCGATACGCCGACGAAATTCGCCGCGAGCTGCTGGTGGGCGGCGCAGCAGGTCGCACGCGCGAGCGCATCGAAAAGTTTCTGCAGGAAGCCCGCGCCGCCGCCTCAAGCCGAACGGTTCCCGATGCATTACAACAGGGAATGAACTCGCTTTTGGATGCTCTGCAAAAGCAGTATTTTGTGGCGGTGTAAAGCCGTCACTCCACCATCACTCCTTCGCGCGATCCAACCCCTCCGTCAACTTCTGCACCACAAACGCCCGCCGCATGGTGCGCAAGTCGGCTTGGCTGTCGGCGACGAATTCGATGAATGCCGCGCACATCTCATCGGTCGTCTGCTCGCCCCGGCGCACGCGTTGCGGCGGGGTGCTGGGGTTGTTGGGGTTGCTCTCGGAATTGTCGTACCGCGCCGTCATCTGCAACACCGTGCCCGCCGGAAGCGTCAGCGGCCTGGCGAAGCGGTATTGGTCCTGCCAGCGGAAGTCCCAGTCATCAATGTGAATGAGCGGGATGATCTGCCCGTCGGGTTGCGATGCGGTGACGACCATTTCTTTGCCGACCAGATGCATGTGCGGCATCACGCCGATAATTGTCGCGTCGATGGGAAGCGTCATCTGGGCCGTGCGGACATAATCGGCTTCGCCAGCGGGGATGTCGATATCGCGGTTCACCAGCGGGATAGTCGCCACGCGTTTGTCGACCGGCTGCTTCTGCAGATAAATCGCCAGCGTCGATTGATCGCGGCGCTCAACGCCGTCGGGGTGGTAGTGGATCTGCATGACGACATCCGAACCCTTGGTCGCCAGCCGCCCGGTGCCGTCGGGCAAACGGTGCGGCTGGCTGCCGGGAGCCCACCCGCCCAGCGAGCCGGTCGGCGCAAACCCCGGCCCGCCGAAGCTCTGGTAGCCGGGCAGCGGGTCGGCGGCGTCTTTGGTTTGTGCCACGCCGTTGCTGTCGAGATAGAAAATCGCGTGATGAACGACCGTTGCGGCGCCGGGGCGAAATTCGATCGCGGCCACGTACTCGTCTTGTGTCAGGTTCAACGGCGCGACGAACGCGCGATAGATATCGCGTCCCGCCGCCGCAATGGTGAACGCTTCGGGCATTTTCACGACGATATCCGGCTCGCCCAATCGCCAGCCGGATAAAAACTGCGGCGCCGGCGGGAGGTCGGTCGCTTCGCCCATCGGCGCGCCGGCGGCGGCCCACTGTTGCAGAAGGCCGATCTGCCGATCGGTCAATCGCCGCTCGTCCATGAAATGCCCGAAGCCGGCTTTTGGTTTCCACGGTGGCATGTAACGCGTTTCGGTGACGGCGGCGATCATCTTCGCGCGCTTGGCCACGTCGTCATAACTCAGCAGCGGAAACGGCGCGGCCTCGCCGGCGCGGTGGCAGGTTGTGCAATTGTTGTAGATGATCGGCGCAACATCGCGCGCGAATGTCACCGGCGACGCTTCATCGCGCGGTTGATTCCACGACTCGAAGATGCACCCGATCGAATCAGTTCGTGGAACCGCCACCGGCCGGTCGCGCAAAACATCGGTGACGGCGGCGGCGAGGTCGTAACTGCTGGCGTCGTGTTTTTCTTTGCCGAGTTCGATCACCGCGTTGTCAATCCTACCGCGATAAACCACCTTGCCTGATGCATCGAGCACGAAGGCATCGGGCGTTTTGATCGGCTGCAACGCCATCGCCAGATCGCCGGTGGCATCAAAAATTATCGGGAACGCCACGCCGCGCTCTTTCGCCCAGGCTTGCGCTTCGGCGCGGCCCACGCGTGGATCGGATAGCACGCCGACGACCGCCGCATTCCAGTTACCCTTCTTGAAACTGCGGCTGAGGTAGTTGAGCTTGACGATCGACTTATTGGCAACCGGGCATTCGGTGCCCAGAAACACGACGGCGACGGCTTTGATGTCCGGCGAGAAAACACCGACCGCGCCGCCGTAGATGTCGGATAGTTGTAGCGTTTGGATTGCTGGTGAGTTGTCGGATCTGACCGACGCTGCCGTCGGCGCGGTAGCTGGCGCGGCCGCTCGGCACACGGCAGCTTGCTGCATTGCTACGGATACCAACGCGAGCAATAAAATAGCCCGTCGTGAATTCATAGCGATGGATGAATGGGCGGCGATCATCTCTAATAGGATATCGCGCCACGCGCAAGAATATTGTCAAAAACCTGATAAGCGAGAGTCATTATGTTTGTAACGCAAAAAACGACTGCGATGGGGCTGGTCGCAGTTCTCGGATTAATTGCGGCCTGGCTGATCCAGCCGACGCGCCAGGCCGAGGCACAAGTGCTCACCGGCGAGCCGATCACTTCGATCCCGGCCAGCCGCTTCTTCACCCCGCGATCGTACGACGCCGATGGTATTGAAGAACTCATTCAACGGGTTGCCCGGTTCGGCGGCGTCGCGCACCTGCCTGCGGCCACCTACCGCATCAACCGGACCATTCGCATCGAAGGCGTCGGGCCGCTGCGCATCGAAGGGGAGAGCGCCGGCGATCCGTTCGACCCTGAAAAAAGCGGTTACAAGTGCCGCCCCACGCGATTGCTCTGGACCGGGCCGCAAGGCGGCACCATGCTGCATATCAATGATTCCAACGGCCCGGGTTTTTCCAACATACTTTTCGACGGCGGCGCGCGGGCCGGAACGCTTGTGCAGCTCAACGCGCGGCCGGGTTGGGCGACGGGCAACTTGCGGTTCGAGCGCGTCTCGTTCTGCAATGCCGACATCGGCATTCAGTGCGGCACCGACGAGAAGGAAGTTAACTGTGCCGATCTGGTGCTTGATGAAGTGGCGATGGTTCGACTCAAGACAGGGTTGCGCGTCAACAACGAGCAGTCGGTCAACCACCATATTCGAACGCTTGGCTTTTATCGCGTGGGCACCGTGCTCGATTTCGAACGCGGAGGAAATGCCACGGTGGTCGGATGGGGCGGGTCGGCGTTCGATTTGTTCATGCGCGTTGGTAAAGCCGGCCCGTTCAACGGCACATTTCTGCTCGCCGGCGGAAGGCCGGAGATGGTGGGCATCAGCAAACGCTACGCGCGATTGCTGGAGACTTCGGATCAGTTGGATACCTGCGATGTCACCTTTCAAAGCACGCAGGAAACCGGCGGCGATTTTGATGATAAGCTGGAGCACAATGATGCCGATCCCGCGTTCGTCCTCACCAAAGGGGCGACGCTTACTGTTCAGAATCATGCACATTACCGCCCGTTCGTATCGATGAACGGCGGGGTGGCGCGGAGCGTGAATGGTCGATGGCATTTCGACCCGAACATGCCTGCCGCCGTGAAGGCCACCGGCGGCGATGTGGCGATCGAGTCGCCGCGCGATTTGAAGGGCAAGCGATTCAACGAACTTCGGCAAGGTTCTGAATAGTTGCATTGCCATGATACTCACGAAGCCGCCCCGGATCGGTCTTTTGAACCCATCCGGGGCGACGCTTCATTCAAACTCACCCACTCGGGCTGCTACTTTTCCATTGCAGAAAGTGCATCAGCCAGGCCGGGTATTTTGCCGGTGTCCACGGGCACTTTGATGCTTGAGCCTTTGAAGTCATCGCCGATCGGTTCGACGCGGCCGCCGAGGTTTTGGGCTAGGAACGCTTCGGTGATGGCGTAGAAACTCATGCGGTTTTCCGGCCGCGCGAAACCGTGGCCTTCGTCGGGGTAAAGCACGTAGGTGACCGGAATATTTTTCTCGGTCATCGCGTTGGCAATTTGATCGGCTTCCGATTGCTTCACGCGGGGATCATTGGCGCCTTGGCCGATGAGCAACGGCTTTTTGATTTTGTCCACGAATGTGAGCGGGCTGCGGCTATCGAGAAACTTGCGGCCTTCTTCGGTGTTGTGGTCGCCAACCCGGTTCTTCCACTGCGCCTGGGCCGGCGCCCAATACGGTGGAATCGTTGCAAGCAGCGTGTTGATGTTGCTCGGTCCGACGATATTCACGCCGCACGCGAACACGTCGGGCGTGAACGTAAGCCCGACGAGCGTGGCGTACCCGCCGTAGCTGCCGCCCATGATGGCCACTTTGTCTTTATCAGCGATCTTGTTTTCCACCGCCCAGTTGACGGCATCGATGAGATCGTCGTGCATTTTGCCGGCCCACTCGCGGTTGGCGGCGTTGATGAAGTTTTTACCGAAACCGGTCGACCCACGATAATTCACCTGCAACACCGCATACCCGCGGTTGGCAAGCAGCTGCGCTTCGGGGTCGAAGCCCCAGTTGTCGCGTGCCCACGGCCCGCCATGCACATTTACTACGAGGGGCACGGGGCGTTCGGGTTTGCCGTCCTGATCGCTGTCGAAATCGAGCGGAAGGGTGAGGTAGGAAACCAAGTCTAGCCCGTCGCGCGCCTTGATCACCTTCGGATGCATTTTGGCCAGCGGCGTGTTCTCTAAATCCTTCTTGCTGCTGTAGAGGAACTCGGCTTTTTTATTGACGCGATCGTAAAGGTAGGCGCGGCTGGGGCCGTTATCGAGAATGTACGCAATGGTCCACTTGGTATCGTCCAGCGTGCGGCTGGTGATGGTGAAGTCGCCGTCGGCCACCGTCTTGAGATAATCCACGTCGGCCTGAATGCTCGGATCGAGCACTTTCCATTCGCTGCGCGCGTAGTAGAAATTGACCGCCTGTAATTGCTTGGTAATCGGGTGAATTAACACGCCGCCGGCATCGGCCTTGGGGTGCTCGGCGACGAGGGTCTTCTGCTTCGTCGCTAAATCCATCGTGTAAAGCGCAGCGGTATTGCGATCGCGGCTGTCGACGATGTAGGCGACTTTGTTTTCTTTATCGAAGCCCACCATGTCGGTAGTGAGCGAATCTTCCATCGGCACTTTCTCGAATTCTGTAAACTTGCCGTCGTCTTCCTTCGTGTAGGCAACCGTGCCGCCTTCACCCGACATGGTGACGACCTGGCGCACCTTAAAGTCGTCATCGGCAACGAAACCCACGACCGGCGCGCCGTTGATCTGCTCCGGGTTGGGCATGTACAGCTTCTTGGCGCCGGTGACGACGTTGGCCTTCCAGATGTCGTGGAACTGGGCGTTGCGGTCGTTGATCTGCACGAGAATTTCGTCGGGAAATTTCTCGCTCGCCTGAACAATGCGGGCCGCGACCTTTGGGTTGTCGATGAGGTTTTTGGCTTCTTTGGTCTTTACGTTCACTGAGAAGATCTGCCAGTTCTCATCGCCGCCCTGATCCTGCAGGTAGATCATCGTGTCGGGGGAGAACGTCCACTGGCTTTGGCGGATGCCGCGTTTGGTGTCGCTGGTGATCGGCTGGGCTTTATCCATCTGCCCGACGGGCGCGAACCAGACGTTCAGCACGCCGTCGACGGGCGCGAGGAAGCTGATGTATTTTCCGTCCGGGCTGATGCGCGTCTGGGCCTTGTCGGGGTTGCCGAAAAGGACGTCGCGCGGAATAAGCGGCGTGTTGTTGGCCGCCAGCGCCGTCGAGCCGAGTAACGCGGCGGTCGACAGCGAAATTATCGTTTGCCGAAACATAGGTCTCCTTTCAAGAAACCGTAGACTCCCTAAACCAAAATTGGTCAAGCAGTGTAGAACAAACCCGGAGCCGTTGAAAGTTGCATGGGGGGAGAGCTGAGAGCAGAGAGCAGAGCACTGAGAGTGATGCCGCTTGCGGCTTAGCTGCATTTCCATTGCAAATTTCACCCGACCAAACCCCGCGCCCGGGCAGTCCCGATCACCCAAACCTGCCACCCCACATACACAAGAAGTAACCCACGAATAGTCCACGCGCCCGTGCGAATCCAGTTTGATGCGACCAGTCTTTTGACGACCGTCGCATCCCACGCCTGGCCGAGTTCGTTGTGCAGCGGGACCTGCACACCGGCGGTCGAAAACCAGTTGACCAGCACCAGCGCCCCCGCCGTCCACACGCACACTTTTGCGGTAGCGGGGAAGCCTCTTGCGGCAAACACCAGCGCCACCGCCGCCAGGGCTTCGATGAACATCACCGGCGCGATGATGACGGTAATCATCTTCATGTGTTGCCGGTGATAGCCATCCCACTCGCCGCCGCCGGCTTTGGCGAACAGGGGGTAATGCACGAGTTGCACGACCCAGATCAGGCCGACGAGGAACCAGGTGGAAATCAAATTCACGAGCAGCAGTGCAGAAGTCGGCGGCGAAGTCTTCATGACGGCATTGTAAGGCCGACGCCCACAGGAGATGAAGCCCCTTTGCTCGGATGAGTGGCACACGACTAGCATTTTGATCCTCGCGTGGTCGCCGCTCGGGTGCCACTACTTGAGCCTTAACTCAAGTAGTGCGACCTCCAAGTTCGAGCACGACTTGGCCTGAGAATCAAGTTCGTGGCACCCACCGTGAAAATGACGGCAAATTGTTGGGATTTGCGATTTTGCGCGTTGCGCAGACGAGCGCGCGCCAGCGCAACGCGCCAGAATAGCTACCGGCTCTGCCTTCGGATCGTCATATCGAAATTCTTCACCATCGATCCATACATCGCCCACACCAGCCCCGCGTAGCCGGCGGTGGCGATCAGGCTGAAGATGAAGACCAGCACCCGGCTGCCGGTTACGTCGGCGGGGGAGGCGTTGGCGAACTGGTTGCGGGCGAAGGTGTACGGGTCGATCAACAACGTGATAACGCTGAACGGCGAGAAGCTGGCCAACACCAGCCCGATCGATTCCGTGCCCCCGCGGCTGAAGTTATCCAGGATGTTGTATCCGCAGAAACCCAGCACCGAGCACGCGCCCAGCACGATGCCCACGCTGGCCATCACGGCGCGTACGGTCGTTCGCATGCGCAGCGACATCTGCATCCCCACAATGGCTGCGAACGCGCTGACGATGATCAGTGTCGCGGGAAGGATGATGACGGCCTCGGGGAACACGATCCACTTGAACGCGGCATCGCGCGTGGTCATCGATCGCCAACTGTCGTATAGCACGAACATCATCGCGCTGCCCACAGGCACTGCCACCAGCGGTAAAATAAACGCCACAAGCCCGCGCAGCTTGCCCCAGATGTAGTAGCGGCTGGTGATGGGGGACGACAGCAGCAGGTCGAGCGTGCCATCTTCCTTCTCGCGCGTGACGGTGCTGGCGGCGGCGTTGGTGACGATGAGCAGGATGGCGGCGAACTCCAGAATCACCGCGCCTAACAGATATTTGCGGACCAGGCCGGCATCGACCTTGCGAGGGAAGTCGACTAAATCCAGCGACGCCAACACCAGTTTTCCGCCCGATCGCTGCAGGGTCGGCGGTTGGGACACTTTGTATTTTCCGCGCAGAATGGACGTATCGGAAGGCTGGCCGTTGAGCGTGATGGATGTCGAGGGGGTGAGCTGAAACGTGCCGTTGCCTTTGCCCTGGATGAAGATGGTATTCACGTCGGCGTTGTAGGCGCCGGGGCTGATGTAGGTGTTGGCCGAATCCTGCTGCGAAAAGAAAAACAGCAGCGTCGCGGCCCCGGCGAGGCCGGCGGCGATGAAGGAGTAGCGAACCAGCGTCGCCCGGGCGGCGGAGGCCTTGGTTTTGGCTTCGCGCCAGGCGATGGGGTTGTTCCAAACGTTGCGCGGCTTACGCGTCGTTTCCCCGCGGCTGAGCTTGAGTTTCTGCAGCAGCCAGGTCTTCGGCGAAAACGTCGACTGCGCCATTCTGCGAAGCAGCAGAATGGAAGGAATCACCAGCAAGAAGCTGATGGCGAAGTTGAACGCGATATAAAAACTGTGCGGCCGGCTGAGATACCACCCGACCGGCCAGCGTTGCATCGCCGCAGGGAGCTTGCCGAGATCGGGCGGGGTGTATGCCGGTTCGCCGAAGATGCTGCGCAGCGCCAAAAAAGGATTGACGGCGGTGAGCCAGCTTGTCTTGGTGCGGATGAGCAGTTCTTCGCCGGTCTTAGGATTCACCGCCGGTTGGCCCGACGCGGTGGTTTCTGCCCCGATGACAGGGTGAAACGCATCGATCTGATCCAGCAATATTCCCCCGACAAGAAAGACGACGATCGCGAGATAAAAGCTGAAAATGGTCCGCCGGGTGCCCACCTTGAACGTGGCGATCGCCATTGCCAGCGCGCCGGTAACAAATGCGGTGGCGGTGGCGATGCCGAACGATGCGGCGATCGAGCTGATCGCCACGCCGCCGAAAATCTGCGTGATAGAAAAGATGGGAATGCCGCTGATGAGCAACGCGACGATGAAGAACAACCGCGACAGCAGCGAACCCAGGACAATCTGTGCGTTGGAAAGCGGGGTGGCGAGCAGAATATCGTACGTCTGCGAATCCTTCTCCTGCGTAATCGCCCCGGCGGTGAAGACCGGGGCGAGCAGCGCGACGAGCGCGAGCTGAACGTAGCTCATCTGCTGAAAAATTTGTCCGCTGGTCTTAGTAAGCGCCGAGAAAGTCACTTCCCCCGAATAGCGTTGCCCGCCGGCAACGATGGCGAAGAGTACGATGGCGGTGAGCAAGCCGAGGTAAACGCAGCGGACGACCAGATCGCGCTTGCGTTTACCGCCAAGCTCGACGACCCGGAGCAGGATCGGGTTGGCGGGGAGGAGGCGATAGAGGTAGTTTGGGATGCCCAGCATGTGTCCTACTCCCTCTCCCCTCCGGGGGGAGGGCTGGGGTGAGGGGAAGCCGCCAAGTTGCGATCAACGCTGCATTCAACCGCAACCCTCACCAGCACGTCTTCAATGTCTCGAAAAATTTCAGAATTAGCAAAGCGGATCATCCGATACCCGGCGGCGGCGATGGCGGTTTCGCGTTGATCATCTCGAAGTTCCTGGCCAACGTGCGATGCGCCGTCGAGTTCGACGACCAGCTTCTGTTCCTGGCATACGAAGTCGGCGATGTATTGGCCGATTGGAACCTGACGCCGAAACTTAAAATTGTTAAGCCCGCGGTTTCGGAGTCTGTTCCACAGTCGTTCTTCCGCCGGCGCAAGATCGTGGCGCAACTGACGAGCGAGGGCAAGCGTCGCGGGTCGGAAGCGATGTTTTGATTCTACGCGGTCTGGCATTCTGATAATTGCCCCTCACCCCGGCCCTCTCCCCGTAGGGAGAGGGAGTGAATCACTGCACAATCCCCTTCGTTAACCGCATAAACGCCGTTTCAAGGTTGGCTTCTTCTTCCTTCAACATGGTCAGTTGATACCCACCTGCCAGGAGCTTCTGTGGAATAAAGGTGTAGTCGCGCAAGCCATCGCGCAAGGTGACTTCGATGTAACCGTTGTTGTTGGCGACGTGGGTCACGTTCGGGTCCTGGCCGAGCATGGCCGCTGCCAATTCCTGGTTGGCGGCGACGCCCACATGCAGCACCACGCCGGCGCCCGATTTGCGGATGATGTCTTCCCACGGCCCCGAGTAAATAAGCTCGCCTCGTTCGATGATGCCGACGGTGTTACACAAATCCTGCAACTCGGGCAGAATATGGCTGCTGATGAGGATCGTCTTGCCCATGCGGCGCAGCTCCTTGAGCAATTCTCGCATCTCAATGCGGGCGCGCGGGTCGAGGTTGCCCGCCGGTTCGTCCAGCAGCAGCACTTTGGGGTCGTGCACCAGCACACGGGCGATGGAGAGCCGCTGCTTCATCCCGCGCGAAAGGCCGTCGACGGGGGCGTCGCGCTTGAAGCCCAGGTCGGTCAGCTCCAGCACATCGTTCACCACTTTCGCCCGCTGTGGCCCGTTAATGTTGTAGGCGGCGGCGAAGAACTCTAAGTATTCCTGCACCACCATGTCTTCATACGCGCCGAAATAGTCGGGCACATAACCGATCAGCGGACGGATCGATCGCGATTGATAGCCGATCACATAATCGGCAATGCGCGCTTCGCCCCATGTGGGTTGAAGCAGCGTCGCCAGGATTTTGATGGTCGTGGTCTTGCCCGCGCCGTTGGGGCCGATGAACCCGAAGCAGTCGCCTTCGTGAATCTCTAAATTGAGATTGCTCAGCGCGATGAGGTTGCCATAGCGCTTGGTGAGGTTGACGGTTTTGATCATGACAGACATAGGATGACTTCCTCCCTAACCCTCTCCCGGGGTACCGGGCGAGGGAACCGGAGCTTCTTCTGCTTTTCTAATCGTCGGCAGCACAAACTGATACACAATTCGCCCGTTGCCGGGAACTATGTCGCCTTCCACCTCAATCCCGATGGGCTGCGGCGCGTCGATTGCTTCGGCCACCACCACCAGCGCACCGGCGGCCAGGGCGGGGGAGAGGCTCATGTGTCGCGCGCCCTTGCGTTGAAACTCGATACGCCCGCGCGTGGCGTCGGCGTAGGCGGGTTGGATGGCGTCGAACATCGTGAGCATCGGCATCGCGCGGCGCGGGCGGCCGAATTTATCGTCCCACAACGCGTCGCCCATTTGCGTTCCCGCGCGCAGATCGGGGACCCAGAAATCGCGCCAGTCGCGGCCGATTTCGCCGATGAGGTTGATTGTTCCGCCGGGGATGGCGCCGTCAATGCCCACAATTCGCGCCGCCGGCCGGCCGTTGGCTTCGCCGCGGTCGCCGGTGCGTTCTCGCTGCAAGTCGATGGTGATGCCGTCCTTCCAGCTTGGCAGGTAAAGCATCCAGTTTTGCCATCGCCCGCCGGTGGGAATTTTGTAGGCGATGTAGACGTCGAACAGATCGCGGCCGGTGCCGTTGGTCAATCGGCCGTCGAGGTTGCCGGGAATATCCGGGCTGACCTGCACGATGCCTTGAATCCGGCCATCCACTTTTCCGGTCCAGCGTGATTCAAATTGTTTGAGTGTGCTGCGATAGGGCACGGTCATACTCGCGCGATCGGCACTGACAGCGTCGCGAACGGGCACGGTGTAGCTCAGCTTGCCGGCCGAATCGATCTCGTCGAGCAGGTGCGCCGGATGAAGCGGCAGCGCGCTGATGGCCGACACCCCTCCGGCTTCGGCGGGCTGTGCCACTTCAAGCTTCTGATCGCCGTCGCGCGGGATATACACGCCGAATCGCGATCGCACCACGCCGCTCGCATCGTTTGATCCGCGGACGACGGTGAGGTGATCCAGTCGAGGGGGGCCGCGCAGCACCAGTTTGACGATCAGCACCGTCAGCAATGTGGCGACCACCGCGGCGCCGGCGTAGGCGAACCAACTGTATTGCGCGCGGTTTCGGCTGGCCAGGAATAAATACAACCCAGGCCCGGCGAGCAACCAATATAGAATGAAGAACACGACGGCCAGCGTAATGAACAGCCCGACTTTCGTCTTGTCTTCAAACACCGTGAGCGTTTTACCCAAATCCACGGCGGCGGCGGCGGGGTAGCGGTCTTTGTCTTCCTGCAAGATCGACCGGCCGGCGACGGGATCGTTCTGCCAGCCGAAGACGTGATCCCACACGTTGAGCCAACCCGTTTTCGCCAGCGAGGTGAGCGCCGGGTCGCCCAGGTCTTGCGCCACCCATGTGACGGCGCCGCAGCCGACGACCTGCCGCGCGATGAATGGGTGGCGACCGGGCACATCCGTCAGCGTCATCCATTCATCGACCAGCGCATTCTGTTTCGGCGTGGCGATGGCGACGCGGAACGGGCCTTTGATCGCGTTCCACCCCGCGCCAAGCGGGCGCTCGCGCCGGCCCTGCACGGGCGCTTTGGCGAGCGTGCGCAGCGGCTCGGGGTCGGGGCGATCGGTCACGCCCTTAAGTTCGACCGGCAGCAGCGGACCGAAGGCGAGCGTCGGTTGCCAGTTGGCCGGCTGTGAGATCACCAGATGCCCGCCGGCGCGAATGTAGGTATCGATCGCTTGTTCGCGCGCGCCGCCGTCGGCCTTGAGGGCGGCGGGGTCGGCATCGAGCCACAGGATGGCATCGACGGCATCGTAAGCAAGCACGTTCTCGGGCAGATCGCGCGTGCGCAGGGAAATGAACACCACATCTTCGAGCACGCCCAGCAGCGCATTGCGATCAGTCAGGCCGTCGCTGTATTCGGCCCAGGCCACGCGGCTGCCACCGTCGTTCACGGCAATCACCAGCCGCACGCCGCGCCGGCCGTCGGTGCTCGGCGGATCGACGCTATCGGGTACAGCGGTTATCGGCAGTTGGGTGATCTGCTTGCCGCTTTCGTTGCACAGGTAAACCTCTATCAACTCCTGAACGTCTTTCAACGAAGCCCCGTCGCGCGCCGAAGGCAGCCCGCGGCCGACGGGTTGGGGGATGAAGTACATCCAAAACCGCTGATCGCGCCCGCCGCCTTCGCTGCCGGTGAGGGTAATGTTGCGCGTGAAGACGGCGACGTCGTTGTCGAGATCGCGCTGTTTGATCTGGAGCTGGTACGTCCCCGACAGCGCGCCGTTCGGCTTGATGCGCACGACCATCGGCGTCCAGCAGCCGGGTCGGTAGACGTTGTTGAACCCAATGCTCTCCACCTCGCCGATGGGCTGGGCAACGCCCGTCGATGCTGCAATAACAAGAATGAAGGTCGCCAAGACCAGACAACGCATGCGGGAAACGTAAATGCAGCGGATCATGCGGTCAAACTTCCGGACTGACTTACGGGCCGCAAGCCTCTGCGACCGGTCACCTTGAAACAGGAATCGGGTCGCTCACGCTCGCCGCTCGTTAAATGTGTTTGTCCAGCAGCCGACCCCACGCCAATTCTGTGAAAGTCATGGCCGGGCTTTCGATCCACCGGACAAATCATTGCCGCCGACCGTTCATTTTAGTTGCAACCGAATCCCTTCAAAGGGATGCTACGGCTGTGCAAGCGGGGCGGTTCGTAGCCTCGTTGATTGCAAGGGGTCAAAAATCTCAGTCGCACCTGGAGGCCATTATGTCGCCACGCTTCGCTTTCAAACAGTGTTCTCTGTTTACGCTTCTGACCATCATGATTTTGGGGTTAACCGGCGCAACGGCGCTGGCCGGTTTAAAAGTCGGCGACGCTGCGCCACCGATTAAGGTCGGCGGGTGGGTGAAGGGCGATGCGGTCACCGGTTTTGAGCCGGGCAAGGTTTACGTGATGGAATTCTGGGCGACCTGGTGCGGGCCGTGCGTCGCCGCCATTCCGCACATCAGCGAACTGCAGGCGAAGTATAAAGACAAAGGCGTCGTGGTCGTGGGCACGAGCGTGTGGGAGAACGAAAAAGATCAGGCCAAGGTGAAGCCGTTCGTGGAAAAGATGGGCGACAAGATGATGTACAACGTCGCCATGGATGACCGCAGCGGCGAGGGCCGAGGCGTCATGGCCGAAACCTGGCTGGCGGCGGCGGGGCGAAACGGAATCCCGTGTTCGTTCATTGTTGACCAGAAGGGCACGATCGCCTGGATCGGGCATCCGATGCAGATGGGACCGGTGCTGGCAAAAGTGGTCGCCGGAGCATACGACGCGAAATCGGCCGCCGGTGGTGAAACGATGATGAAACAATTCCAGGCCGCCTGGCGCGCCGGCAACAAAGACGAAGCCGCGAAGATCGCCGAGGCCAATCTGGACGCCGTGAAGGCCGACGCCGAAATGCTCAATGCGGTGGCCTGGACGCTGGTGGATCAGCCGGAGGTTTCCGAGATTCAACTCGCGGCCGCCGAAAAATACGCCGTCGCCGGTGTCGTCGCCAGCAAACGCGAACGCGGCGACATCCTCGATACCCTCGCGGCAGTGCATTTCAAGAAAGGGGAGATCGACAAGGCGATCGAGGTGCAGGAAGAAGCCGTCGCCAAAGCGGGTGACGACATGCGGCCGCAGATTCAGGAGGCGCTTGAGAAGTACAAGGCGGCGAAGAAGTAAACGATTCGGCGGGCGGCACGGGACGATGTAACGATTAACGATTAGGCGGACAGGACAACGCTTAATCGTCAATCGTTAATCGTTATTCTCGTCATGCATCATTCGTCATGCGCGATTCGCGCCTATTTATGCCCCTCCGGCGGATTGTCCGACAGGTATTTTTTCTGAATCACATCCGCCAACTCTACGTCATTAATATTGGCCAGCGTGCACAGCCACGCGAACACGTCGGCGAACTCTTCTTCCAAGTTGGCGCGGTCGTCGCCGTTGAGGGCGGTGGCGAGTTCACCGACTTCTTCGATAAACCACACAAACGTCTTAGGCGTCCCCCGCCCGCGGTCTACTTTATCGTAGCGCTCGCGGATGTAGGCTTGAAACTGCGCGATGGAAAGTGTGCTGGCGTTCATTGGGTAAAGCGTATCATGGCGTGGGCTCACTCCGAAAACCCGCGCCGCAGATTGTCATCCTTCGCGGGTGCGCTTCGGGATGACAATCGCGCAATCGCCCGGGCTTAATTCGTCGCCCCATCGAGTTTGTTTCGCTTGCGGTTTTCGGAAATCCACGTTTCCAACGCGGCAACTGTCTTACGCTGGCGCGCGAGTTGATCTACATCGCCGGCTCTTTCATATAAATCAGCCAAGAGTCTCTGCGCATCCAGATCATACGGGTCGATCAGCGTCGCATCGTTTGCGACGGCGATCGCTTTGGGCATTGCGCCGGTATCCCGATAAAGCCGTGCCAGCCGTTTGGCATAACGATTGTCCTTCAACTCCACATCGTTAAGTCGAATAAACGCATCGATGGCCTTGGCGGGCTGATTCACTTCTTTGCTGACGTACAATCCCGCCAACCGCTGATGCGGCAGCGCATCCACCGGCCGCAGCGCCGCGATCTGCTCCCACACGCCAACCGCCTCGGCGTACTGCCGCGATTTGATCAAGTCTTCCCCGCGGTCGCGCAGTTCGTCGTATTTCTTTTGCGATTCTTCGTCATAACCCCACCGCGCCACCTGAGCGCGCGCCCACGCGAAAAATTCTGATTCGAACTGCGAGACGCTTTTGCCTGTCGTCGCGGGGATCACTTCTTCCTGCAGCTTGCCTTCTCGATACATGGCAAGCTGCTTCAGAATCGTCGCATGGCCGAACGTTTGCTGGATGAATTGGCAAACCCAGTGACTCTGCGCGTACGCCAGAGTGCGATCGGTCGGCTTCTTCGGACGCACGAAACCCCACGTTAAATCTTCCAGCGTGAACAGTTCGTCGTTCTTCACCGCATGATAAAGCAGCGGAACCCAATCCCACGGGATCGGCTTGCGCTCTTCCAGCACCGCCAGGCCCTCGGTCATCCAGTGCGGAATGCGATTCTCGGTCGCGCCCAGCGTGACCGTGTGCGTGTACTCGTGCCGAAGCACGCGGGCCCAGTTGTACGTGCCCATCGTGTTCTGTCCGCGCCGCGGAGAGACCAGCGCGATGACACGGCCCGTCGACGCGCCGACCGTGCCGATCCACGGCGAGCCGGTCGTGCGCACGCTGAACGCATCGTGCGTGGGAAACACTTCGATAAAGGTCTTCACCGCCGGCTCGTGCTGGTATTCGCGGCAGATTTGCGCGTGAATACTTTCCAGATATTCCGCCATCGGCTCGGCGATGATCGGGTCGAGCTTCTCATCAAAGTAGATGACAAAATGCGGCGTTTCGAGCCGGGCGAATTTGGCCAAATCATCCAGCAAACGCAGATAATTCGTGGTGCGCAGGTTGAACGGGTCGAGCTTGTGCGCTTCATCGAGGGCGATGCGGGCATCATCCTCGTCGCCGCTTTGCGTGTAGAGCAGCCCCAAGCCGTTGCGCGGCGCGATCCACCACGGCGCGCGGGCGATCGCAACCTTATACATCTGGGCGGCGCGGGGGTACTGGCGCATGGCGCCGAGTTGTTCGGCCACTTCAAAGTACGCGGTGGCATTATTCGGGTCGACCGCTTCGACTTGCGCTATCAGTTCACCGGCGGCGGCTTCGCGCAGCCGAAGGGCGTTGGCGGCGGCGAGCAGGCCCAGCGCCTCAATGTGCTTCGGCTGTGCGTCGAGTACGCGCTTGAGCGGCGCTTCGGCAAGAAGCGGTTGACGCGACGTGAGCAGCGTGCGCGCTTCCAGCACTTCGGCGCGAACGCTGTGCCGATCGACGGCGCGGAGCGACCGAACGGCCTCATCCGCACCATCCAGATTGTATTGCTCCAGCGCCAACAGGCCGAACAGTTCATTGACGCGCGCGTCATTCGGATTGATTGCGTTGGCGGCGGTCAGTTCTTTGAGGGCGCCTTTGTTGTCATCCCGCGCCATCATAAATTCGGCGGCGGCGACCCGGGCGGGCCAGGATTGGCG
>Ga0163147_10005069_pt1 | contig 16319 bp, 9 predicted proteins | sample OliLakLV19MP6G1_FD_148597 | JGI IMG/M metagenome (GOLD analysis project Ga0163147, IMG submission 148597) | Freshwater microbial mat bacterial communities from Lake Vanda, McMurdo Dry Valleys, Antarctica- Oligotrophic Lake LV.19.MP6.G1 | ecosystem: Environmental > Aquatic > Freshwater > Lake >...
AGGCGCCGCGCCCCCGCGATGCCGAAATCCCACTCGCGAACGTCCGATCTGCGCCCAAACTGGCGCTTGCGCGACCACCGCCTACTCGCCAGACTGTTCGAAAAGGGCGTTTGAAGTTCCTATACTTCTTCGATGAAGCCTGATGCTTCGCAGTCAGGTTTGCCGAGTGCTGCTTCGGGTAGTTCGCGATTCGCTCGCCGGCAGCGTTGAAGAAGCAGATGCCTTCGACGTACTCGGAGTCGCTCGCTGACCGGAACTTGAAGTAGCGCCGGAATTGAGTCGCTACAATCACGTCCGACTTGCGGCGTGAACCGCTCGCGTCGATGGCAATCGCCTTGTCGCCCGCTTTTACGGCCGAGCCGTATTGCCCCTTAAGCACTGACAGCACGTCCCGCTTGAAGTCGGCATGGGTGTAAGTCGCGTCGCTGAATGCCTGCTTGTAGATCGACTTTTCGTCATCGGACAGAGATTCGAGATCGCTGTGAAAGCAGTCGTCGAGCCGGATGACGATGTCCACGTCGCTCTCGGCGTAGATATTCGTATCGTTGCCGTATGAGCCTTGAAGGAACACCTTGAAGTTCTTGCTGGCGTACGGCGTGGTGCTGGCCTCGAGGATGCTCTTGATCGTGTTGTAGGTGTTGCTCGACTGGGTGACCGATCCCAGGTGGGACCAGGTTTCGAGCTGCGATTCTGAAATTGGCATCTTCTTTCCCCTGGCTATATCAAATACTCGCGAAGTTGCTTCTCCCGCGACGCGAACGACTCACGTCCTCGCTGGAACAAGATTCCCAGCTTCTTGATGTCGTGCTCCAGCAGATCGGTTGCCATTTCAGGTGTCACATAGGAGTCGTTGATCCGGATGGTCAGTAAGTCAGGGAACAGAATCTGCCGCAGCTGGTCCATTGACTGCGTGTTGATCTCCAGGGTCTTCTGCAACAACTGGACGCTGACGAGATATTTCTTTGCCAGCCACATCAGTAGGCTCGGTTTCGGGTCGGGGTAGATGCCCACACCGACGCTCACCAGTCGGATGTCTTTGCGATCACTCCGAAGCGCCTGGACCGCATCAGCGATCGCGTACAGAGTCGGGTTGTTTGCGCAGTACCCGCCGTCGATCAGCTCAATGTCTTCGCCCATTGATGTCCTCACGACCGTTCGCTCGAAGAACGGGTAGGCCGAGCACGATGCCTTGACGGCGTCTGCGATGCTCACGCCAAAGCCCGGGACGAACGTGCCGACTTGTCCATGTGCCTGCGCGACGCTGCCCTTGAAGATCATCGGGCGCTCGGTCAGCCACTTGGCCGTGACGATCCCGATGCCGGTCTTCACATCGCTGAACGTTGCATCGCCGAAGACCTCGCTCGCCAGCTTCTTCAAGGCCTGCGACCTGGCCGGAGCGGTCTTCTGCGACATCACGGTAGGCACGTGCTTCCGGTACAGCTCCAGGATGGAATCGACGCTGTGACCGAGAGCGATCAGTGACGCGATGATCGCTCCCGTGCTGGTACCGAAAACCAGATCGAACTTCTGGTGCAGTGGGCACCCGACCATCGCCTCGATTTCCTTGAGGACACCCAGCGTGTAAAAGCCCTTGGCTCCGCCGCCGTCCAAAGTAAGGACACGCAGTGGGGCAGGCGCCCCTGGCTCATTTTTTGACCCCATCATTTTCGATGTCCTCCCCGCCCATGAAGAGCGGACGATCATGGGCTTAGCCTCGAGCATCAAGCCGCTCCTGCGTCCCCGGTTTCAGGTGTGGCTCGGCCAAATTCTGCATGGTGTGCGCACCGATCCTCTGTCGCTGCGGCGCTTGTGGTTATCACAAAGCGACGCATGCACAAATCAAAATAGATTCATGGACAGATTCTAGAGCAGACCATATACTTTCCGCAATAACCCGTACAAGCAATCGCTAACCCGAACGAGCCAGCCAGGATGTCGAACGAACAGCTTGCAGATCTAACCCAGCCACAACGCGACCGACTCGCGTTCGTGGAGTTGCGCGTGCGCTTCATTGGGGAGATACGCCGTCAGGACCTGGTGACGCGGTTTGGCATCCAGTCCGCCGCCGCATCCAGGGATCTGGCGCTGTACAAAGAGTTGGCGCCAGGCAACATCGACTATGACCCCAAGGGCAAGTCTTACGTCCTTGGGCCGGACTTCCAGCCCGTCTTCGACTTTCCCCCGGAGCGAGTGCTGTCGTGGCTGACCCAAGGCTTCGGCGACGGGGAGCCGATGCGGCTCAAGGCGTGGGTGGCCAGCGAGAGCCCGTCCCGGCTCACGCACCCGGATTTGGATGTGCTGGCGAGTGTGACCCGGGCAATCCATCAGGAATGCCCGCTGGGCATCGAGTACCACTCCATCGCCAGTGGCTCCACAGAGCGCGAGATCGTCCCCTTTGCCTTGATCGACAACGGCCTGCGCTGGCACGTCCGCGCGTTCGACCGGAAGTCAAAGGAGTTCCGCGACTTCGTCATCACTCGGATAAAACACCCCGTGGTGCTCAAGGGACAGCCCGTGGCACCCCACGAGATGAGCGATCAAGACATTCAGTGGACCCGAATCGTCGAGCTGGAGCTGGTGCCACACCCAGACCAGCCCCGACCGGAGATCACCGAGATGGACTACAGCATGAAGGGTGGCGTGCTGCGGATGAAGCTTCGGGCTGCCACCGCCGGTTACATCCTTCGCCAATGGAGTGTGGACTGCACGCCCGATCACAGCCTGCGCGGACACGAGTACCGGCTATGGCTGAAGGACCACCTTGCCATCTATGGCGTGCGAAATGCCGTGCTGGCGCCGGGCTACCGTTCCCCTGATCAACAACGGCTCGAAGCCGAGTCGGACTGAGGGGACGAGCATGCTGGCAAAACTCGAACGACTCATTGGCGAAATCGGCGATCTCAACAGCAAGTTGATCTTGCTGGTCGGCCCCAGCCGCAGCGGCAAGACCCAACTGCTGCGCCAGCTGGGCGACAAGCTCAGCAACACGCCGCTCAACGTCGGCATGGAGCTGGGGCGTCGATTGGCCGTCACGCCGAACAACGAGCGTGGCTTCTCTGCAGGCGAACTGCTGCGGGAAATCGCCGACAAGGAACGCACCGAAGACCCGCTGCTGCTCGACAACCTGGAGTTGTTGTTCGAGCCAGGCCTGCAGATCAACCCGCTTGACCTCGTCAGGCGGCTGGCTCATTCCAAGCGTGTCGTGGCTGTCTGGCCGGGCGAGCTGCGCGGGGATCGCTTGGTGTACGCGGACATGAGCCACCCAGAACATCGTGACTACAGCCGTGACGGCGTGGTCGTACTCGAAATTTGACGCTACGGGGAAGAGAGAACCATATGGCCAAGAACATGAAATACGGAGATCTGATCCAGTTCGAGCAGATCGAGTCAGTCATTCAGCTGCTCGATGCCGGGCGCCCGGATGAGGCCAAGAAGCTCGTTGCGACCTATGTCATCTCCGACGACATGGCCGAGCGGATCTCCAAGCTCATGGTTCCCCAGCTCAGTTTTGACGACTCGGTCGATCACAAAGGTGTGCTGATCGTCGGCAACTACGGCACAGGTAAGTCGCACTTGATGTCGGTGCTGTCGCTGGTGGCTGAGGACGCTGCCTACGCGCCGATGATCCGCCATCCCAAGGTGGCCGAGGCGGTCGCCCCGATCGCCGGCCGCTTCAAGGTGCTGCGCATCGAGGTCGGCGGCCTGCAAATGCCGCTGCGCCAGATCATCACCCTGCAGCTTGAGCGTTTCCTCGAAAAGCTCGGCGTCGACTACACCTTCCCGACGGCGGACAAGGAGCTCAACAACAAGGATTCCTTCGAGGAGATGATGACCACGTTCGGCGAGAAATTCCCGGACCAGGGCGTGCTGCTCGTCGTCGATGAATTCCTGGAGTACCTGCAGTCTCGTCGCGACCACGAGCTGGTCCAGGACTTGGCCATCCTGCGTCAGATTGGCGAAGTCACCAAGCATCTGAAGTTCCGCTTCGTGGCCGGTGTGCAGGAGGCCATTTTCGACAGCGTGCGTTTCCAGCATGTGGCGGACAGCATGCGCCGCGTCAACGAGCGCTTCACCCAGATCCTCATCGACCGCCAGGACGTCAGCTTTGTCGTCTCTGCGCGCCTGCTCAAGAAGACTGCCGACCAGCAGAACAAAATCCGCGAGTACCTGACGCCGTTCGCCAAGTTCTATGGCTCCATGAACGAGCGCATGGACGAGTACGTGCGCCTGTTCCCGGTCCACCCGGACTACCTGAAGACCTTCGAACAGATCCACTTCACCGAGAAGCGCGGCGCGCTCAAGACCATCGAGTCCGCCATGCTGGCCATCCTTGATCAGGATGTGCCTGCCGACAAGCCGCTGTTCATCAGCTACGAGAGCTTCTGGAACACCATCAAGACCAACTCGGTCCTGCGCGCAGACCCGAACATCAAGGAAGTGATGCGCGTCTCCGAAGTGCTGGAGTCGCGGGTCCAGCAGGCCTTCACTCGCCCGGCCTACAAGCCGATGGCGCTGCGCGTAATCAACGCGCTGGCCGTGCACCGCCTGACCACGGGCGGTGACATCCACATTCCCATTGGGCCCACGGCCGCCGAGTTGCGCGACGCCCTGTGCCTGTTCCAGCCGGGGGTGGAGGACATGCCGGGCGACCCGGCCGAGAACCTGCTGTCGATGGTCCAGACCGTCATGCGGGAGGTGCTGAAGACCGTCAACGGCCAGTTCATCTCCAAGGCCGCCGACACCGAGCAGTACTACCTCGACCTCAAGAAAGACATCGACTACGACGCGCAGATCGATAAGCGCGCCGAAGCCCTGTCCGACGATGCGCTGGACCGGGCCTACTACAGCGCCGTCAAGGCACTGATGGAGTGCAGCGACGACCTGCGCTACCCCGGCTTCCAGATCTGGCAGTACCAGCTCGAGTGGCAGGAGCGCCGCGTCGAACGCATGGGCTATCTGTTCTTCGGTGCCCCGAATGACCGCCCCACGGCGCAGCCCGAGCGCGATTTCTACATCTACTTCATCCAGCCGTTTGACAAACCGAAGTTCACCGACAACAGCCTCGCGGACGAGGTGTTCCTCCGGCTGAAGTCGCCCGACGAAGACTACAAGCGCTACCTGTCGCAATACGCGGCAGCGCTCGATCTGGCATCTACCGCCAGTGGCGGTGCCAAGGCGGTCTACCTCTCGAAGGCGCAAGACTCACTGCGCGCCATGAGCAAGTGGCTGCAGGAAAAACAGATGACCGCGTTCGAAGTCACCTACCAGGGCAAGACCAAGACTCTGCAGGACTGGTCCAAAGGCGTGTCGCTGCGCGACCGTGCGCGTCTGGGACCGGATGAGCGCATCAACTTCCGCGATGTGGTGAACGTCATCTCCGGCCTGGTGCTCGGACAGCGCTTCGTCGATCTTTCGCCGGAATACCCAACCTTCTCGGTGCTGGTGACAGAAGCCAACCGCAAGCAGCTGATTGGCAATGCGCTGCGGGCGTTGGCAGGCGGCACCCGCACCAAGGATGCGGCAGCCATCCTGGACGCGCTGGAACTGCTCGATGGCGATCGCGTCGATCCAACGAACTCTCGCTACGCGCAGGAAGTGCTGAACCGCCTCAAGGCCAAGGGCCACGGCCAAGTGCTCAACCGCAGCGAACTGCTCTCGGGCACTTCGGATGTCGAGTATTTCGCGCCCGTCAAGTATCGGCTGGAACCCGATCTGCTGGTCACCTTGCTGGGTGGTCTCGTCTATTCCGGTGACATCGTGCTGTCGATCACCGGCGACAAGATCGACTCCGGCAAGCTGGCGCAACTGGCGGAACGCTCCATCGAGGAGCTCAAGCAGTTCAAGCATGTCGAGGCGCCCAAGGAAATCAACCTTGCCGTGCTGCGCGCCCTGTTCGAGTTGTTCGATCTGCCCTCTGGCTTGGCGCAGAAAGCCAGCCAGGGCGACACCGAGCCGGTCATCAAGCTGCAGGAGAAGGTCAGTGGATTGGTGCCGCGTGTGCTCAAGGCCGGTTCCGACCTGCAGCAAGGCAAGCTCGGCTTCTGGGGCCAGAACCTGCTGCGCGAGGAGGAATCCAAGGACTGGCACGCCCGGCTGGATTCGCTGAAGAAATTCACCGAGTCACTGTCCCCGTACAACACCGTCGGCAAGCTCAAGAACCTGCGCGTCACACAGGAAGAGATCGACGGCCAGAAAAAGAATCTGGAGGTCCTAGCCGCCGTCGAGCGTCTTCTGGAACTGGTGGTGGAACTGGGCAGCACCGCGTCCTATCTCTCGCAGGCCGAGATGGTGTTGCCCGCCGAGCATCCGTGGGTGAAGCAGGCCGAGGCGGCCCGCAAAGCGCTGCAGGACAAACTCAGTCAGGACCGCACGGCAGAGCATGCTGCCGAATACCGGCAGACGCTCAATCAGCTCAAGAAGGACTATCTCACCGCCTACATCGCCAGCCACAGCAAGGCGCGGCTGGGCGTGGCCGAAGACAAGTCCCGCAACGCGCTGCGCAAGGACGACCGCCTATTGGCACTGCGTGTCCTGGCCGGCGTGTCGCTGATGCCCACCAGCCAGCTCACCGCCTTCGAGGAATCGCTCAACGGCCTGAAGAGTTGCTCCTCGCTGGATGAGCCGACGCTGGCCACAAACGCCGTCTGCCCACACTGCCAGTTCCGTCCGTCCGCCGAGCAGTTGGAGCTGATCCCAGCAGCCAACCGCCTGCACAAGCTGGACGACGATCTGGACACATTGGTGGCCAACTGGCAGCAGACCCTGCTGGAAAACCTGGAAGACCCGTTCACGCAGGACAGCCTGGGTCTGCTGCCACCCGCATCCAAGAAGCAGATCGACGCCTTCCTGACATCACGCAAGCTGCCGGACCCGATGACCAGCGAGTTCGCCAACGCCGTGCAAGAGGCGCTGTCGGGGCTAGAGAAGATCGCGGTCAAGGGCGACGAGATCAAGCAGGCGCTGCTGCAAGGCGGCTCGCCAGCCGCGCCGGACGACCTGCGCAAGCGCTTCGACACCTTCATGAACGAGCGCTGCAAGGGCAAGGACTCCACCAAGCTGCGCTTCGTGATCGAGTAACACGAAAAGAGGAAGGTGCTCGATGACAGATGGCAGCTCAGTAACGATTCCAGCGAATTTGTCCGAGTGGCTGACGCTGGCCAACGTCCTGTTGACCGCAATGTTCGCGGGACTCACGTTTTTCATTCTGCGCGCCAACCGCGCTGCAGTGGGTGCGATGCGTGAGCAGATGGCTGATCAGAATCGTCCGTTTGTCGCAGTGACCGTGCAGGTACGCATGGGCACACCTGTCATCCAATTGCTCATCAGGAATGTCGGTCGCTCCCCTGCACAGAATCTTCGACTACGCCTTGATCGGGACTTCTTTCAGTTTGGCGAGAAAGGCGAGGCGCGCAATCTCGCAAAGCAGTCAGCCTTCTCGCAGTCTATCGACTGTCTACCACCGATGTCGGAGTTGCTCTTTGATCTCGGAATGGGCTTCAAGATTTTCGAAAGTGGAGCTGACCCGAAGACCTGCCCGCACACATTCGAAGTGTCGGCAGACTATGAATACGGGAAGAGCAAATACAGCGAAAAGACCCACGTGGACCTGCGACCGTATATGGGAACCAGCGTTCCGCATCATCCTGTCGTGGAGGAGTTGGAGGGGGTCAGAAAATCCATCGATAACCTGAGCGGCGTGGTCAAGCAGTCCGCGAACGCGGTAATAAAGGCCCAAAGCGCCGAGGACAAGAATGACTAACCTATTCAGCAGCACGACACAAAAAGATTCTGGCCCGGTGGAATGCCTTGGCCAGACATTCCCAGGCGAGCAAGCCCGCCGCGAACACTACATAAAGCTGCTGGCGGAGAAGCTGAAAGATCCGGCATTCCGCAAGATCGAAGGATTCCCGCAGGGTACTGACGAAGCCATCCTGGCGATGTCGGACCCGCCGTACTACACCGCGTGCCCGAATCCCTTCCTCGAAGACTTCGTGCGCCACTACGGCAAGCCCTACGACCCAAGCGTGAAGTACAGCCGCGAGCCACAGACCATCGACGTCTCGGTCGGCAAAACTGACCCGCTATACAAAGCACATTCGTATCACACCAAGGTGCCGCATCTGGCCATTGTGCCGTCCATCCTGCACTACACCGAACCAGGTGACATAGTGCTCGACGGCTTTTGCGGGTCAGGCATGACGGGCGTTGCAGCACAGTGGTGTGGGTCGGCACCAGCGGCCTACCGACATGAATTGGAAACCGAGTGGAAGAACCAGGGCAAAGCTGCGCCCAAGTGGGGAGCACGCCGCATTATTTTGAACGATTTATCGCCCGCTGCTACCTTTATGGCCGCCAACTACAACATGCCTTTCGATATCGAAGCCTTTTCGACCGCAGGGCAAAAACTGCTGAAAGAAGTGGCATCAGAAATAGGCTGGATGTACGAAACACTGCATACCGATGGCAAGACCAAGGGTCAAATTGCGTACACGGTCTGGAGCGAGGTACTTAGTTGCTCGTCCTGTACTGGTGTCATAGTTTTCACTGAGGCGTCTAGGAATGATGAGACACAAGGCGTTGAGGATTTGCTGACTTGTCCGCACTGTGGATCCAAAGCCAAAAAAGAACAAATGGATCTGACCTTCGAGTCGTTCTTGGACCCCGCAACAAATTCAGCAGAAAAGAGACCCAAGCGTGTGCCTGTCTCGATTGTTTACAAGATCGGGAAGGCAAAGTTCTCCAAGAAGCCAGATGACGAAGACAGGCGAACGCTCGCAAAGATATCTGACCTTCCGCTGCCAGCAGACTTACCTCTTAATCGGCTACCGGATTGTCAGATGACCAGAGTTGGGAGGATGCGAACTACCAATACATCCGCCATTCACTTCATGTTTCTACCGAGACCGGCTCAAGCGATGGCGCTTTTGTGGAGGAAGGCAAAACTACACCCGGATCCACGCACTCGAAGCATGCTTCTATTTTTCGTAGAGCAAGCACTCTGGACCGCTTCGCTACTGAATCGTTACAGACCAACGGGTTTTTCACAGGTTAATCAGTTCCTCACGGGTGTTTTCTATATTGCTTCACAGCATGCAGAACCCAGCCCGTGGTACATCCTCGACGGGAAACTTGATCGTCTCGGGAAGACCTTCAGAACCTTCCAGACAACTCCAGGACAAGCGGCGATATCCACTGGGTCCGTTTCAAGTCTGCCGATTTCGAATTCAACCGTTGATTACATTTTTACCGACCCTCCATTTGGGGAGAATATTTACTACGCTGATTTAAATATTCTTGTCGAATCTTGGCACCGCGTTGTTACCGATGCCAAGCCAGAGGCTATCGTAGATCGGGTTCGTCAAAAGGGAGTTTCGGAGTATCAGCATTTGATGCAGAAATGCTTCGCCGAATATTTCCGGGTGTTAAAGCCTGGCCGATGGATGACGGTTGTTTTCTCAAATAGCCGAGCTGCTGTATGGAACGCGATTCAGGTCGCTTTGCAACAAGTGGGATTTGTCGTGGCGGAGGTAACTGCGTTAGACAAAGTCCAAGGTAGCTTTCAGCAAGTCACATCAACCAACGCTGTGAAACAAGACTTGGTGATTTCTGCATATAAGCCGAATGGTGGATTAGAAGATCGATTTATACGTACCGGTGCGACGGCCGAATCAGCGTGGGACTTTGTCCAAACCCACTTAAAGCAATTGCCAGCGGTCAAAGTTTCAGGTGGAGATTTCCAGGAGCTGCTCCACATCGTGGAGCGCGACCCACGACGCATCTACGATCGCATGGCGTCTTGGTTCATCCGGCATGGGGCTATGGTCCCGATGTCTACGCCAGAGTTTTTGGCGGAGATGCACCAGCGATTCGTTGAACGGGACGGAATGTTTTTCTTGTCCGATCAAGCTGTCGAATACGACAAAAAGCGTCAGCAGATACCGCAAATACGAGAGATGGAGCTGTTTGTCTCCGACGAGCGCAGCGCAATTGACTGGTTAGCCAGCTTCTTGAAAAAGCGACCCTCAACGTACTCCGAAATTCATCCTGAATACATTCCAGTTGTCGGCGCTGCAAAGAAAAAGGGAGAGGTTATTCCAGAGCTGGGCCAGCTCTTGGACGACAACTTCATTCAATACGATGGCAATGGCGTTGTACCGAGTCAAATCCATAGCCTGCTGTCCACCAATTTCAAGGATCTCCGGGGCTTGGAAAAAGATGATCCACGCTTGATGGCAAAGGCCAAAGACCGGTGGTATGTGCCGGATCCCAACAAGGCGCAGGACTTAGGGAAAAAACGTGAAAAAGCGCTGCTCAAGGAGTTCGAGACCTACAAGGCATTCACAGGCCGCAAGATCAAGGAGTCTCGGCTTGAAGTGCTGCGCACCGGTTTCCGTGCGGCATGGGCCAGCAAGGACTACACGACGATCATCAGCGTTGCCAACAAGCTGCCCGAGGAAACACTGCAAGAGGACGAGAAGCTGCTCACCCTCTATGACCTGGCGCTAACCCGTACAGAGGACGGGAGCTGAACGTGGCCGGCGGCGGCTTCACCATCGGCGACTGGTGCTGGTTCACCCGGCAGGCATCTCCGTGCCGAGTGATCGAGCGGCAGGACGTGTGGGGCGAGGTCGCCTATCGAGTCTGGCTGCCGGCCAAGGACGCCGTGGTGCGTGCACGCGCGGTGGATCTGGCTCCGCTGGAAAGTGTGCGCCCGAGCGTGGAGCAGATCCTGCACACTACGGCAGCGGCCAAGCTGCTGGATGCGCTGGAGGACAACCTGCTGCTGGCGCCGATCCAGTCCAGCGTGGTGCCACTGCCGCACCAGCTCTATGCGCTGAACCGCGCGATCAGCCGCGACCGCATTCGTTACCTGCTGGCCGATGAGGTAGGTCTCGGCAAGACCATCGAGGCTGGCTTGGTGCTGCGCGAGCTGAAGCTCCGTGGCCGGGTGAAGCGCATCCTGGTGGTGGCGCCCAAGGGACTGGTGCGCCAGTGGCAGGCTGAAATGCGCCTGCACTTCGGTGAGAAGTTCCAGTTCATCGAGCCGTCCGAACTGGCCGCCTTCCGGCAGTGGCGCAGTGGTGGCGTGGGCGAGGAGGACAACCTGTGGCGCATGCACGACCAGGTGATCTGCTCGCTGGACTCGGTGAAGCCGATGGAGAGTCGGCGCGGCTGGAGCTTGGAGCAACTGAATACCTACAACCGCGAGCGCTTCGAGGACTTGATCTCCGCGTCGTGGGATCTGGTCATCATCGACGAGGCTCACCGCATGGGCGGCAGCACCGAGCAGGTGGCGCGCTACAAGCTGGGCGCCGCGCTGGCGGAGGCATCGCCCTATCTCTTGCTGCTGTCGGCCACGCCGCACCAGGGCAAGACCGACCAGTTTATGCGCCTGATGCAGTTGCTCGACCGGGAAGCGTTCCCGGACGAAGGCAGCGTCAGCCGCGACCGGGTCCGCCCGTTCGTGATCCGGACTGAAAAGCGGCTGTCGATCAACGCGGAGGGCCAGCCGCTGTTCAAGCCGCGTGTCACCCGGCTGCAGGCGGTGGCCTGGCAGGCGCGCCACGGCTCACAGCAGCGCCTGTATGAGGCGGTGACCGATTACGTGCGCCACGGCTACAACCAGGCCATGGCGGCCAAACAGCGCCACATCGGTTTCTTGATGATCTTGATGCAGCGGCTGGTGACATCCAGCACGGCGGCCATCCGCACCACGCTGGAGAAGCGTCAGGCTCTGCTGGATGCGCCACAGCCGCAGGCGAATCTGTTCGAGAACACCAGCCAGGACGAGTGGGCCGATCTCGATGGCCAGTCGCAAGTGGATCTGGCCATGCAGTCCAGCGGCTGGGAGCTGGAGAAGTCTGAAGTCGAGATGCTGCTGGAGCTGGCACGCGAAACCGAAGCTGCGGGCACCGACGCCAAGGCCGAGGCACTGCTGGAGCTCGTTTACAAGCTGCAGCAGGAGGAATGCGACCCGGCGCTGAAGGTGCTGATCTTCACCGAGTTCGTGCCCACTCAAGCGATGCTGGCCGACTACCTGGAGAGCCGTGGCTTCTCGGTGGCCACGCTCAACGGCAGCATGGATCTGGAAGCCCGCACTCGTGCCCAGCAGGTGTTCTCCAAAGATGTGCGCGTGCTGATCTCGACGGATGCCGGCGGCGAAGGTCTGAACCTGCAGTTCTGCCACGTCATCGTCAACTTCGATATGCCGTGGAACCCGATGCGCATTGAACAGCGCATTGGCCGGGTGGACCGTATCGGGCAGAAGCACGTGGTGCGTGCCATCAACTTCGTGCTCGAAGACACGGTGGAGCACCGCGTGCGCCAGGTGCTGGAAGCAAAACTCGAGGTCATCGCGCAGGAGTTTGGCGTCGACAAGGCTGCCGACGTGATGGACTCGGTCGAGGCCGATCCGATCTTCGACGAGTTGTTCGTGCATGGACTGCAGAACCCGGATGCAATCGAGCAGGAATGCGACGCCGTGGTGTCGCAACTGCGATCCACACTGGCGGAGTCGAAGCAGAACAGCGATCTGCTCTCCGAGGCGCATGACTTGGATGCCGATGATGCGCGCAAGTGGCGTGATCACCCGGCGCAGTTCTGGTTGGAGCGGGCCATTACCAGTGGTTTGGCTGCCCGAGGCGGGTCAGCCACCAAGGTGGGCAAGGCCTGGCGCGTGAAGTGGGCGGACGGTAGCGAATCGGCGCAGGCGTGCTTTGACGCCCGGACGGCGGACGAGAACCCGGAGCTGGAGTGGGTCACGATGGAAGACCCGCGCGCCCGCGCCATCATCAGCGAACTGCCGCGCTTCGTGGCCGGGCAGCCTCTGCCCGTGATCCGGGTGACGGGCTTGCCCGATTCGGTGCGTGGCATCTGGTCACTGTGGGAGATCAGTCTGGCGGCGGAGGGTCTCAGCCGGAAGCGCTTCCTGCCGGTGTTCGTCAACGAGGAAGGCCGCCCCTTCGTACCCACTGCCAAGCGCGTGTGGGACCTGCTGCTGACCGAGACCGTGGATATTCATGCCGTGACCGGCGCCGAAGAGTCGGTGAAGTGGTTCGAGGCATCCCATGTGGCCGCCAGCACCCAAGGCGAACGGATCTTCACCGAGCTGCTGAACGAACACCGTACCCGGCTGAAAGAGGAGCGCGAACGCGCGGTGTATGCCTTCGAGGCCAGAGGTCAGGCGATCGGGCGAATCGGATTGCCAGCCGTGCGCGAGCATCGGCGCAAGCGACTGCAGCAGGAACACGACGCACGGTTGGCTGCCCTGGATGACATGGAGGCCAGCGTGCCGGATTTGAATGCCGTGATGATGGTGCGCGTCGGAGGCAGCGTGATGCCCGGAGGACAGGCTGGATGAGTTTGTGGACGGAACGAATTCTTAGCCACTTCACCGCCGACCTTACTCGGCTTTGGGTGGCGTGCGACCCGGACGATGTGCTGCTCGACGAGAAGCTATTGTCCGAACTGCGCGACCGTGGCTTCGAGGTGATGCTGTATGAAGACCCGTTCGCGTTTCGTGCTGAGTACGAGGAACGCTATCGCGCTGCATGGGATCGCGGTGAGGCGGGGCCAGCGCCTTCGCTGGTCTTGCACCTGCGCAGCGCCGACGCAAATGAGTTGCCGTGGGACATCGTTCACCGCGGTCGCGTGGTGCGGCTCAGTCTTGCGGAGCTATTCCCCAGGCTGGCGTACAGCGCCGTGCAGCAGGTTGAGCCGGAGCATCTTGCCGGTCTGTTTCACGCGCACCAGACCGAGTTGCAGTCAGCGCGCGGTGAAAACGAGTCGAAGGACTTCATCCTCGAGCACGTCTATCAACTGACGCCGCGATCCATTCGCAACCCGGTGGACTTCTGGCGTGAGCTGCTGCGAATGCACTTCGCCAACCGTTCGTTGCCGCCCCTGTTCGCCCAGCACGCGGCGGGCATTATCCAAGGCAAGGGGCTGTTCGCGGATCAGCCTGTCGCTACGTGGTTGTCTTCCAAGAGCGTGCTGCTGCGGGTAGTTCAGGACGCGTGGTTCCACTACCTGTCGAAGTTGGGGCTGGATGGCACGCGCACAGGAGAGCCGCCGCCACCTGATTACATCGCCAAGGTGGAGATTCCGTTCGACCATAGCGATGTGCAGGTACTGGTCGATTCCATGTTCCTAGACGGCAGCTTGCATCCGCTGGCGGTGCACAGCGTTCCGGCAGGGATGCCGAGCTGGATCAAGGCCGGCATTGTCCAGGACCCAGCGGCGTTGCATGCCTTGGTGCTCAAGGGCATCGATGGTTTGATCGAAGCGCTGCCCACGGCAGCCTCGTCGTATAAGGACTGGAGCGAGTTCGCCAAGCGCTACGGCGAGATCCTGGCCCGCACACATGGTCTGCCGGGTACGGAAGGCAGCGAGCATCTGCCCGTGATTCGAGATCGCATCAAGACCCTGCAGGCGCAGTCAGATGAGCACCTGCAAGCCTGGGTCGCGGCCAAGCACTATGCCGACCTGATCTTGCAGCCGGTGACCAAAGGGCCGGTGATGGTGCACCACGTGCCGCGCTTCTTGCGGCATCGGCGTTCTGCCGGGGAAGCGAAGGTGGCCCTGCTGGTATTCGATGGACTGGCATTCGACCAGTGGGTGCAGATTCGGGAGCGGCTGATCGCCAGCACGAAGCGTTTTGCATTCGACGAAGGAACGGCGTTCGCGTGGCTTCCCACCGTGACATCGGTGTCGCGTCAGGCACTGTTTTCGGGCCTCAAACCGCGTGAATTCGACGACTCGATCGAGCGGACGGACAAGGAGGAATCCTTGTGGAAGACGTTCTGGCAGAACGAAGGCGTCAACCCCAATGAAGTGATGTATCGCCGCGCGCTGCGCCAGATCAGTCAACTCGACGCACTGGAATCGGATCTGATTGACCGGCGTCCGAAAGTGGTCGGTCTGGTGATCGACGAGGTGGATGACCGGCTCCACAAAGAGCGGTCCAAGAAAGACGTGGCTATGTGGATTGGGAATTGGCTGACGACCGGCTTCGTCGAGCGGCTGTTCTCGCTTCTGCTCGACAAGGGTTACCACATCTACCTCACCGCGGACCACGGCAACGTCGAGTCCACAGGCGTCGGCAGGCCCAACCAGGGCGTCATTGCAGAGACGCGCGGCGAACGCGTGCGGGTCTATCGCAGCGAACCGTTGCTGGCCGATTCCGCTGCGGCCTATCCCAACACAGTCAGGTTGGACATCGCTGGACTGCCCGCGAACTTCATGCCCCTATTCGCAGGCGGACGAACCGCCTTTGTGCCGGAGGGCGAGCAGGTGGTGGTCCACGGCGGGGTATCGGTCGAAGAGTTGATCGTGCCCTTTGTGAAAGTCAGTTATGTGATTGGTACCGAATGAATTCATCAGCCCCTCAAATCGGATTTGATCGGTTCATTCAGCTTGATTGGGCGGCTGCGGCACTGAATATTCGTGCAGGCGTGGCTGGACTAGATGATCTGAATGCACTGCTCGATGCAGCCGGACTTGGCGTTGAAGCCAAGAAGAAAACACGCACCGTACTGAACCGGCTGTGGCTGGAGCCACGCGCCGAGCTTGTTGATTTCGCAGATCGTGGTGTGGCCATCCACAAGACGCAGCCGGGCATTCCAGTCGCTGCGCTGTGCTGGGGCATGGCCGTGGCGACGTACCCGTTTTTTGGCAAGGTGGCCGAGCTGGTGGGCCGTCTGTCCGCCATCCAAGGCGACTGCGCAGGCGCTGAAGTGCATCGCCGCATGAGTGAAACCTACGGAGAGCGCGAGGGTACCCGGCGCATGACCAACATGGTCATCCAGAGCCAGGCGAGCTGGGGCGCGGTGGAGCGTGTGGAAAAAGGCAAGCGCGTCATCCGCATGGCTCCGACGGCCATCGACAACGACGAGCTCACCGCATGGTTGATCGAAGCCGCTGTCCGCTACGCCGGCAAGCCCGTTTCCGTGCCCAACCTGCAATCGGTGCCCGCGTTGTTCCCATTCACCCTGACGCGGCCATTGGCCTACGTGGTGTCGAACAGCGAGAACCTGAGCCTTCGGTCGGAAGGACTTAGTAGCCAGTTCGTCGCGCTGCGCAGCACGAAATGAGAACGAGACCTTGCCGATGACGGAATCGAAGCCACCACCTGGCGAGGGTAACCGGTAACTACGCAGCGTTCTTCCTTCGCGCGTAGCCGCCGTTCAGACTTGCGATGTCCTACCCGTGAACGGGACAAACGCCGATGGGCGGCGATGAAGCCGCGCGAAACACTGTGCAGCCGTCGATGCACAGGAGCGTTTCGTGCTGCGCCTCACCGCACTGGACGGCCGTGCAAC